>Ga0209702_10007741_pt1 | contig 12945 bp, 17 predicted proteins | sample FRY01_FD_187210 | JGI IMG/M metagenome (GOLD analysis project Ga0209702, IMG submission 187210) | Freshwater microbial communities from Lake Fryxell liftoff mats and glacier meltwater in Antarctica - FRY-01 (SPAdes) (version 2) | ecosystem: Environmental > Aquatic > Freshwater > Ice > Glacier... | reverse complement strand
ACTTTAGCTAATCTTTTTTTCGTTATGTTTCTTGAATTGCTTCCTTTCTGTTGTCGTGATAATTTTCTTTGTAATAGTTTAAGTTGATCTTCTTTATTTTTTAGTTTTCTTGGTGATTCAAATATTTCTCCATCACTACAAACTGCTAATGATTTTATTCCTAAATCAACACCAATTATTGTGTTTTCATATTGTTTTTGTTCAATTTCTGTTTCATATTTGACCGAAACAAACCAACGATCTGCCATTAATGATATTGTTGCTGACTTTGGTTTACCTTCAGGAATATAATTATGTTCTTTCAACTTAATCCAACCAATCTTGGGCAATTTTATTTTATTGCCTTTGATTATAATTGATGCATCAAGTGTAAACGAATCTCTTTGACCTTTCTTCTTGAACTTAGGAAAAGAATTTTGTTTTTTGAAAAACTTTTTGTATGCAGTTTCTAAATTTCGCAATGAATTCTGTGGACACCATTTGCTTATTTCTTTCATCCAATTAAATTCATTGTTCTTTTTAATGACAAGTAATTTGTGCAATGTGATAGCAGAAGGTTTAATTTTCTTTTCTGATTTATGATCTTTTTGCAGTAAGTCTAATGCCCAGTTGTAAACAAATCGTGCCGTTCCAGCATATTGCTTGAACAATGTCTTTTGTTTATTGTTTGGATTTAGTTTTACTTTGAAAGATTTGTAAATCATTTTTCTCCGATCAATGATTTAATTTCTGAAAGTTTATATCTTCTATGTTTTCCAAGTGTCAATATGGGTTTGATCTTTCCAGATTTTTCCCATCGTCTAACTGTTCTTGTTGTTACACCAAATAATTTTGCAGCTTCACTTATTTTAATTAAATTATCTTCCATAATATTATATAGTACCATTTGTCCAATTTTGTCAAAAAAATCATAAATAATTTTTGTTAATTAATTGTAGAATTTTGTAGAATTTAAGTCATCTGCTCGCACCCCATTTGTTTTTTGTTGGCTTCATAGTTGAAGCAAAGTCTTCTACAGTCAACATCCAATTTTTGAATCTCATAATTATTTCTTTTATTAAATTTTAAAAACTCCATTACGATATAGTGTTTTATTTTTCTTATATCTATTTATCTTATCTTGGTTTATTACACGATTGAATTTAGATGTATAAATTTCATCAAAACTATAGCCAAAATAATCAATGTCTTTTTTGAATACTTTTCTCACTATTTCAGCAGATTTATCGCTGTAATATGATTTGTATTCATTGTGTTTTGTTTTGTTCATATGATTTATTTTTATATTCATGCCTAAAACATCTGCAACATAACTGAAGTCTTCATTGATAGTTTGCATTTCACATATGTAATCTACTGCAACTGAATTTCTAGCCACTATGTAGTCCATTACACAGTTTGGATGACTCCAGTAGCTGTTGTTTATGTCGTGCCTAATATTTATTCGATCTTCTGCAAGCCAATGCACATACTCTTCAAATGTACAATGACGTGTTTTTCCACCATCTTCTTTAGTTGGAGTTCTTGCGCCAATTCCATTTTGTGTTAGCCAACAGTATGCTGAAACAACCCTTTGCCATGGATTTCTTGTAGTAGCAAAAACAAAGTGGTTAGCCATAGATGTATGCCTTCTGGCATAGAATTCAGATGTATAATGATTTGGATAAACCTCATGACCCCAATCGTTTTCTGGCATTATAGAATTGCCACCAAATATGCTTATGATAGACCAACCACCAGTTTTTGGTGGATGTATATATGTCACCTTTAATATTTCATTTATCATAATTTTATTTAGGCATCCTTGCCTATAATTTGCTTCTTGCATAACTATATATCAAACAATATATAACTAGTAATTAAAAATACTATGTCATTGGTTGGAATTATGAGAAAAATCAACAATTAAGGAATCATAATAATTATGAACATAAATATAAATCCATTTTATTGCCATATTAAGAAAGAACATCTCTTTGCCTATGAAAGTAATTTCAAAGAATATGAGTATGTTTCTGTATTTGCTGCAAGAAGTACAGCTAATAGAGCTTTGCTTTTTCATTGTATGACTGAATCTGGTATGCAGCGAGCTAATGTTCCAATTTCTGCTCTAGTCCACAAATTAGAATCACCTGATATAGATTTAGATTTGCTTCAACTTTGGAATTGTTTTGGAAACGAAATAACAGTTTGTCAATTTGATTATTTAGTTAATTGGAAGTGCCAAGTGGTTCTTAAAGACAAATCTAAACATTGGGGCACTTATATGATGACTTTTGATTGGGAAAATAATAATTTTAGTCTCACTCCTCAAGACTATAAAAATGCTCATTTAATTAAACTCGATAATGGTTGTTTTGCAATACAACCAAATAATAGAATTTTTTGGAGAGATTCTAATTTCATTACCAAACCTTTAGATCAAAAAATAATACCAAAATATAAAGTCGATAAAGAAATATTTGTTTGCGAAAAGAGTGATCGTTGGACTAGCGAAGATACAGATTGCTTCTATTACAGTATGTTGGACAACACAACTAAGACTTAGTAAAATCTGAACATCTTCATAATTGCTTTTGCAATTGGCTTTGCACCTTCGGGAGGAACTGCATTGCCTATTTGTCTTCTTACTTCTCCAAATGATCCGATAAATTCAAAGCTGTCTGGGAATGATTGAATTCTTGCTCTTTCACGATTTGTAAGGGCCCTTGGTTCTGGGAAGTGATAACCATAAGTTCCACCACATCCAGAAAAAAGAGAGATCACTTTTGGCTTTAATTTTTTCAATTCCACTCACTTTGAACTGACAAAAAACATCATTCGAACATTTTGTTTGCTATCTTTTGAATCTTGCTATAGTTTTTTTCTTTTAAAGCTTTCTGGAGCTTTTTTTTCTGTAAAAGATTCGCTATGGTTATTACTGAATCTATGCTCGTAGGTTTGTTGAAGAATACCACATCTTCATTATTAAGCGTACTCATATAACACACGACATCAGTTGTGTCTTTTCGTGTGAATTTTACAACATTTTGACCTATTCCTATAATGTCCGAATTTACAACAGCATGTTCATCAAACATTAAGATTTCCTTTTTACTATTGGGTATTTAAAGATTAAGGTAATGTAACGAAAAAATGATAAAAATCAATACTTATTTTCTAATCATCCGAAAATCCAATAAATGCTAAACATAATGGTGAAAAAAAGCCAGAATTCAAAATCAGTTCCAAATGTGGTGTGTGGAATACGCTCGTTAATTTTATATCTCCAATTTTGCATACTAACCTCAAAAAAAAATGTGACAATAATCATTGTCACATTCATATTACCGCAAAATTAATACTTGTAAATTAACGACGACCAAATACAGCATTTCTTAGTGGAGTTTTGCGACCACCATCTTTAGGGCCGAATAAACGATCACGGACTGGAGTTGGATATACACCACCTGTGCTAAGACCATCACCATCACCACCTACGCTAGGACCATAACCACCACCATCACCACCATCACCACCACCACCACCACCACCACCATCACCGCTACCTGGGTCTACTTGAACAGGGCTTCCAGACGAATTGTTACTTGATGTGTCGTTTTGCCTTGTATCTGACCCACCAGCTAACATTAAAGATAAAGAAGTAATAGCGACACCAGCCAAAATCGCTCTTTTCGCAACCTTTATATAATTATCTAAACTTAGTCCTGATGCTCTAACAATTCCTTCTTTTTGTTTCATTCCATTTTTCTTAAGCCACTCAGGTGACGCTTTAGACATAATTTTGTCAAGTAACATAACATTTTCTTGCCTTACACTTTCGGCATCCATCTCACTAAGCCCATCCCAATAAGTTTTATCTTGCATTTTTTTACTGTTATCTCTAACTTTATCTAGCATTTGATCTGGGCTTGATCCCATAAGCAAGCTCTTGATATTGCCATAAGTTCCTATGATCATATCCCTTAGACCTTCATCCATACGCATGATTTCTGATTCAATTAAAAAAAGATGTAAATTAGAATCTCTTCTTTCCATAAACATACTGAATGTTTGCATTTAAAATTCCTCGATAAATTGATGAATTATATATACAGCAAAAATATTTAATTTATTATTTCCATCTTATATGTGACTGAAATGTCTACAGTAAGTCTTGGAACGCCTATGTCGGTACATATATTCATACTTTTGGCTTCATTTGCACCAATATAGCAATCAGCATGATTTCGATTGTGTACAAGTTTTAGGAAAAAGTCTTTTTTTTTGCCACAGTTCTTTGCCATTAATTTGAAAACAAGCTTATTTAACCGATCTGTTTCTTTAGCATCCGCTTTGATTTCCTCTGTCTTTCCAAAACACTTTGATGAAACTTCATGAAGCATCAAGGTTGCATGAGGAGACATAAATCTTTGAACCCCCATACCGAAAAGTATCGCACCACATGACATCGCTTTGCTTTCAACAATGGTATAACATGGAAGCCCACAATTCTCAATTTTTCCTATCATTTCAAGAAGACTGTACACTTGACCACCATAAGAATCTATTACTATTGGTATGAAAGGTTGACCAGTATTGACGGCTTTATCAATTTGATCGGAGAACTCTTTGCACGAACTTTCTGAAAATCTATTTATTCTTATGACAATTGGATAATCAATAAGTTCTTCTTGTTTTGCTCTGATAAGTTTATCTACATTGATTTTTTTGTACATATTATTGCCTTAAGTACCGCTGAGCAATGTTCGACATATGCTGAAATGCGGGTGTTGGTGCATATTGAGAAAGAACTTTAAATGGATTTCCAAGTGAAAAAAACTTGGATGTAGTGTAAGGGAACATACTTTTGTGAAACATAGGATGAAAACCTTCCTTGTAATGAATGAAATTTCCAATATTTGTAGCACGCATATTACATGAGAGATCAAATATTGGATAAGCATTGATTTCACCAAGGAACTTCGATATGGTAAGGTTAAGTATGGCTTGCATGGTTTTTGGACATAGATTGTCATTTTTAATGTATTGTCTGTACACATATTCATCTGCAATAACTAGCATTTTTTCAAAAAATTCTACCGGCATATAAGAGAATCCAATTGGCGCTGTAGCCATTGGCCAATTGTTTTTGTTAATTGTTTTTATGTCTATGTCAAGAAGACTAAATATACCAGTTTCCTTTTCGGCAGCTTCAATTGTAAAAGATGGATCTACTTGATATTGGCAACATCTGTCGTTTTCTGGTAGTTTTGGTATTCTGTAGATAACCATATCTGGCTCAAGCACAAAAAACTGATTACCTAACTTTTTTTCTTTCATAGCTGTAATGATGCCAAATATTTCGTTGAAGCCATCATAATCTCTTTCTGAACCATAATCTCTCATAAGCATAGTTGCTTTATGATTACCAAGATTTTTCGTCATTTCTTTCATTAAGTTATCGCTACTGTCCGTGGCAAAACAGATGACAAGGTCATCATTAATATTAGAATATTTAAAACTTTCTATCATAAGTTCAAGTTGCCATTGAACTTGTGGACTTAATCCTGTAGAAACGAAAAATTTCATAAATCTCCTTGTTGTTGCTTTAAATTAGTGTCAAACATGGTAATATGTAATTAGAAAGGTATTTACTATGAGAATATTGTCTTTTATTACTTTTATTTCACTCTTCTGTTATACGGGAATAAGCGAATGCTTATATGCTGGCTGACAAGATGACGCAGTAGGTTTTGTAGTGCGAAACTTACAACCATCAGTTGATGGTTCTTTTAAACTAAGTGACACTGAGCAAAGTCAGATTAACGAAGATATGAAGTACATAGTTTATGTTGCTAGGCAGCTCAATCAGATGAATGAGGTTATGTTCCAAGCGGCCTTTGAACGTGACGACCCAAAAATAAAAGCTGCTGCAATGTTGATTGCATGTAAATATAAAGATAAGTACATTTCAGATTTAATCGAGCGTATCACAGATGATGACATCATAGTGAACCAATGTGCAAGGCATAGCCTTATACAGATTAGCAATCTTTATGTAGGGGGGCGTAGCTATGTTGATTTTGGACCACTGGCACATCATTCCAGTACTACTAAAAATGCAACATCAATACTTTGGAAGGTGTGGTTTGATCAGGCTCAGAAAAACAAAAAAACTTCACAGCCATATCAGAATGGACAGATCAAAAAAAAATAATCAAGGAAAAATTTAAATGATTCAAAAATACAATGTATTAGATTTATTCGCAGGTTGTGGTGGATTAAGCAACGGGTTTGATAAGACTGATAAATATAATATTATTTGTTCAAACGAGATATGCGATTCGGCATCAGATACATATGAGAATAATCATATCGGAACAAAGATGATTAGGGGCCATCTCTAAGAGGACGACCAGAAAAGTAGAATCCCTTGCCAAATAGTCCAGGATCCGATTTGCCGAAGTGCTTTATGTCGAATTGTGCAAACTTTACTTTTGTATTGTGAGTGACAATTTTTGGAGTTCCGTCTTTGTTTACGATTTTACTATTTTTGAACCAACTAGAGAATGCTTGTGCCTTTTGAGCATCTCCAAATTTCTGATTTTGCCCAGTTAATAGTAGATTTTTCAGTAAGTAGTAACCATTCTTTAAAGTCCATATTAGATGCCATCTAGGAATCTCTTGGTTGAAAGTATCCTTTTTGTGGAATCAAATTCATTCCCTCTTGGAGAGTGGCCAAGGTGTGACACATAAATAGGGTTTACCATCTTTCCAATTGGAGAATCAATATAAGGCTTGAGATCGCTGTCGTCATGATCGAGAAATGCTTTTACATGTGGACTCTTAAATCCATTCATAGACATCCAATCTGATATCTTACCTTTGGTCAAACCACATCTGCACTTTTTCATATCATAAAATGAGTTGTGATCAAAGTTGTTTTTAGCCCAGTTTAGCATCTTGATGAGATATCCAATGTCAGATGATTCTGACTTGCCCCAACCATTCCCAGATAATGAACTCTCAGCTTCAGACGGATCCATATCCTTCATAAGCCAAGCTGGTGTCATCCACCTATCTCCACGAAGCGATGTTGGCATATCGCCAATTGAATAATTTGGAATTATTGTCTTTAAAATTCCAAGTTCATCCATAAGACGAAGCATTTTTCTTGTGTCAATGTCTTGGTCATCTATAGAAGTAAAAAACTCTCGTCTCGCCACATCTGAAGGAATGTTTTTAATCCCATCACTATTTTTTATGACACTAACAATTTTCTTGCATGGTTTACTTGAATCACCATATTTACAAAGCATGCGGACATACCTCATAGCAATTGATGGGTCTTCTTTGAATCTTGATTCAAAATCATCATTGACACTAATTATTCTCTTGTTTTTCATATCGTGAGCACCACCAAATGGGTCTATAAGTTCGTTGTTATCACCATCGCTGTTACGCAATGGTAAATACATCGAATTTATAGTGAAATCCCTATTGAGGGCATCACTTTCAAGCGATCCTGTAGGATCACTTGAATCTATATCAGTTATTTTACTCTTTGGTGATTTAGACATAGTGGCCAAAGATAATTCTTCACCCTTTATTCTAACGATAAATTCAACTTCCTTGCCGTTTTTATCCCATCTAGTTGCAAAAAACACTTTGTTTTTATTGCTATCTTCGGGAAGATTTCTATATTTAGAATTTTTGGACATTTCTTCATTAGAAGGACGAAGCTCGGTATAGTTGTTTTCAGGGTGAATTAGAATCATGCGTATTTCACTTGCAGTAGCATCTGTAACAAGGTTGTAGTTCCTAGGTGTCTTATCCATAAGATGATCACGAACTGCACCGCCAGTTAAATACATGCTTTTCTTCTTCAGTTTTGGTTCAACCTCTCCTCCCTGCTTTTCGATTGTAGTGTAGCCAACTCCAACCTGATCACTTATCTCAAATGCCTTGAGTAGGCTTCTTAGATTTGGTCTCATTGACCTAGTGATACTAAATGGTGCGAATTCACCTGAGTTTTTCCCAAGCTTTATTCTTGCTGGAACTGCAAGGTTCACCTTGTCTTCCGACTGTTCCCTCATCTTAACAAAATTATGAAATTTATTGATCATCGTTTACCTCTATTGTTTGTCAAATGTATTTACCATTGCGGTTTAAATTTTATAAGCAAAATTACCTTTGTTGAATCATATATGCCGCATATATGGAAATACCAGTTACTATAATCTTGAATGTCCAATCAATAAATTTAGACCATTTGTCATCATGATTTTTAATTGTTAAGTGTATATTTGATGTTTTTATTTCAAGTTCATGTACTTTATTCTTTAAATGTTCAAAATCATCAACCACAATTGGAATCACCGCATCATTAGAAGCAAGACGTTGTAATATTTCACTAATGTCTTGAAATAACTGTTGGAAATTGTTTTTATATTCTTCATCTTTTTCGTAAAGTATCTTTAATCTTTCATCTATTCGACTTGTTATGTCAAGAACATTCTTTATCGATGTGTATATCTCATTATGAAAATCATCCACATCTATTGCCCTCGAAGTATTTTGTTTTGGTTGTGTCATATCGCTCCATTTATTCCTAGTCTAAGCTTATATATAACATGAACGAAAAAGACACCAAAGTAGAAATAGAAAAATTGTCTTCAGTTGACTTCGTGGAAGAATCTGAATTGCCAGATATTGATGAAATACAAGATTCAATGCCACATATCAATGTAAGCCTTCATGGACAAGAATCCCAACTTGAAGAAGAAAAAAAAAGCATCATATCAGATGATGAACTTATTGGAATATATTCAGAAATTATGAATTGTATTCGTGAAGATAGAAAACAAGCTAGTGATTTCATTGACACTATGGCAGAAATGGTAATAAACGACGGAGATGCAACATCTTCAAGCAAAGAAGCACTTGTTAACCTTGTTAAGATAAAATCTGATATGTCTGACAAAATGGGAAAAATAGCAGACTTAATGACAAGAGTAAAAATCAAAGAAAAAGATACTTTTCCAAAATACTTGGCAGCAAATCAAAACAACACCATAAATATAAATGAGGGCACATCTAGGCGTTCTCTAATAGAAGCTATAAACAAGGCCAAGAAGGATAAGGAATAAAATGCACAATGCAGCACTAGAAGAATGGCTTAACGAAGCAGGTGATCCTGCTATGAATCCATCAGGATCTCCTCCTACTGACGGTCTTGGCATACCACCAGGACAAGAAGGCTCTGCCAATCCATCGCAACCTCCTCCTCCATCACAAGATCAGTCATCTGCAAATACCGACCCATCTCAACAATCAGATCAGGAAGTTCCAGATAGAAGCGAAGATCCAGAAGCTCCTGATATGCCAGAAGAAAAAGAAAAACAAAGTTTTGAAGAATGGCAAGACACCTACTTCCGTGAATCAGTTAAAAGCGATGCAAATAAGCTTATTGACTTGATACAGCAAATAAGAGACCTTGATCTGGATTCCTATCCAAGGAAATTCGTTGAAGATAACTTACAAGTGTGTTTCCTTAGACAGAATGCAAACATAGATAAAGCTAGCAAAGAAATACGCAAACAAGTCAAAGGACAAGTAGACCAAAATTTCCCAGCTAGAAGCATTTCAGAATATATGAAAGCTGCACTTCAGCCTATGCCAGAACTTAGTAATGTTTTCATTAAAATTAAAGGATTGCTTGGTTCAAAAGGCGATATGCATAGAAAATATGTTGCAAGCCTTCTTGGTGCTACGCAAGTTGGAAATGGTGGCAATACTGAAGATCTTATATTTAATGAAAAAAGCTTCTCCATTCGTATTTCAACAAGATTTAATGATAAATGGGGGAGAGTAGAAATAGGCAAATGGTCACTCAAAGAAGAAGACCCAGAAAAATACCTAACTGAACCAGAAATGAGAAGACTTGAAGATGGAAGCCCAGAAGAAAGAGATGTCCTTCGTAGAAGAATCGTTATGGAAAGCATAGCAGACAACTTTAAAAAACGTGCTTTTGTTATACATGTGGTTAGCTATGACGGAACTGTATGTATGATGGGCTGGGACATAGGGTCAAGCTTAAAGAGCGCATATACAGAAGGAAAACTTGTTGTAAGAACTATATTGTCACAGAATTCAGAAGCCCTAATCAATGATAGCGGCCAAATTGTTCCTGCTGTTGACCTTAAAGTAATGTTTACTAAGGAATCAGGCGAATTAGATAAGGATGGAAAACCTATTATTGAAGAATCTGATTTTATGGAAAGAATTGATGGCATACTTTACCTTACAGCAACACAACAGGTGATAAAAGAAGCATCATCTACATTTTCTGGTATCTCATGGCAAGAATCTCCATATACGGGCAATCCTAATGACCTCAAGGTGCTTATGCGGTGCGTTCCAAATGCACCAGAATTTCTGATGAGGCAATGCTAAGGAATAATAGCTAGGCTTGATAAACAATGACAGGTATGGCACAATATGGACATGAACAACACGTAAATGTGAGTTGCTAGTTATAGATAGTGAACAACAGATATTTCTGATGCTGGATGGCAAGAAATAAGGCGACAAACTGAATATAAAGTCGCTATATACAGTGGAGTATTTGGCGTGGTTGGACGTTGGTTTCCGTCATCAAAGACCTGTCGCAAATGTGGACAGATCAAAAAAGAGTTAAAACTATCTCATAGGGTGTTCCTGTGTGATGGTTGTGGGCATGAAGAGGATAGAGACCTCAATGCTGCACACAATATATGTACCGCTGGCTTAGCGGGAACTTACGCCTGTGGACCGAAAAGCTCTGACTTACTTCGTAAGAATAAAGTGAAACTATATCGGGTTGAAGCAGGAACTTTACCTTGTCCACTTGTGGACGCACTTTAGGAAGCAGTTGAAATGATTAATTTTAACGAATTTGTCGACCACAAAGATAGAGCTTGTAGAAGACACTTGAATCTTATTAAAAAAATACTCGAATCTGCAAAGCCTTCGTTTAAGATTAAGCCTTTTCTTGATGAAGAAAATCCATACATTTTTGTGCACTCACCCGATGATAACTTCACTTTTGAGGGAATAAGAATATATCCCATAGGTTCTACATATGCCTACAAAATTCAAAATGCTGAAGACACACACCCTTTTGGCAAAGCTTATTCGCTTGATATAGAAAAAATGTTTTCGGATCAAATGGGCGAAAACATTAGTCCAGACGAAGCAGCAAAAAGAGTTGCAGATGATGTTCGTCGTGAATTAAGAAGGTTTTTTAAAAAGAGTACTGAAGCCGAACAAGATATGGCTGGATCTAAAGTAGACAATTCAAATAGCTATGTTCTTAAGACTGGCGGTACTGATTACAGTAGCCTTGTATTTAACAAAATGTAGTTCTTAGAAACTTTGATTGGCTTGTTGACTCAGACCTACCAAGTGCCTCCACCCGATATTCAAAACTTACAAAAATCTACAAGTAGACTTTCTGTTTGATTCTGGTTTCGCAGACGATCACCTGTTGATTTCTCAACATGAACTTTATCATCTCCACCAGCGTTAATTTCCGTGTACCTCACGGTATATTGCTCCAAATTAATCGATGCATTTAAATCTCGATCAATTTTCAAACCACAATTATCACAAATGTAAGTTCTATCCTTTAATTCTAATTCATCTTTCTTGTTTCCGCAACAAGAACACAATTTTGAACTTGGGTAAAACCTATCTGCAACAATCAATTCCTTGCCATACCAAGCACATTTGTATTCCAATTGTCTTCTAAACTCATGAAATCCAATGTTACTTATTGCTTTGGCAAGATTGTGGTTCTTTAACATTCCCTTTACATTTAAATCTTCAATTACAATTGTCTTATTTGATTTGGTTTTTGCCAAACAAGATGTTGCTTTATGAAGAATATCTTTTCTATGATTGGAAATGTTAAAATGAACTTTAGCTAATCTTTTTTTCGTTATGTTTCTTGAATTGCTTCCTTTCTGTTGTCGTGATAATTTTCTTTGTAGTCGCTTAAGTTGATCTTCTTTATTTTTTAGTTTTCTTGGTGATTCAAATATTTCTCCATCACTACAAACTGCTAATGATTTTATTCCTAAATCAACACCAATTATTGTATTTTCATATTGTTTTTGTTCAATTTCTATTTCATATCTAACTGAAACAAACCAACGATTTGCTATTAATGATATTGTTGCTGATTTAGGTTTACCATCAGGAATATAATCGTGTTCTTTTAACTTGATCCAACCAATCTTGGGTAGTTTGATCTTGTTGTTTTTGATTGTAATTGGTGCATCAAGAGTAAATGAATCTCTTTGTCCTTTTTTCTTAAATTTAGGAAAAGAGTTTTGTTTTTTGAAGAACTTTTTGTATGCAGTTTCTAAATTTCGCAATGAATTTTGTGGACACCATTTGCTTATTTCTTTCATCCAATTGAATTCATTGTTCTTTTTAATGACAAGTAGTTTATGTAAGGTTATGGCAGAAGGTTTAATTTTCTTTTCTGATTTATGATCTTTTTGCAGTAAGTCTAATGCCCAGTTGTAAACAAATCGTGCCGTTCCAGCATATCGCTTGAACAATGTTTTTTGTTTATTGTTTGGATTTAGTTCTGTTTTGAAAGACTTGTAAATCATTTTTCTCCGATCAATGATTTAATTTCCGAAAGTTTATATCTTCTGTGTTTTCCAAGTGTGAGTATGGGTTTGATCTTTCCAGATTTTTCCCATCGTCTAACTGTTCTTGTTGTTACACCAAACAATTTCGCAACTTCACTAATTTTAATTAAATTATCTTCCATAATATTATATAGTGCCATTTGTCCAATTTTGTCAAAAAATCTACAAATAATTTTTGTTGGTTAATTGTAGATTTTTGTAGAATTTAGGTCATCTGCTCACATCCCATTTTTATCTCTTTTTAGGCTATGTGTTTTGC
>Ga0209702_10007739_pt1 | contig 12947 bp, 8 predicted proteins | sample FRY01_FD_187210 | JGI IMG/M metagenome (GOLD analysis project Ga0209702, IMG submission 187210) | Freshwater microbial communities from Lake Fryxell liftoff mats and glacier meltwater in Antarctica - FRY-01 (SPAdes) (version 2) | ecosystem: Environmental > Aquatic > Freshwater > Ice > Glacier... | reverse complement strand
AAAAGCGATAGGACGCCCGTTCTGTCGCTTTTTTTTATTTATTGACAGACAACATCAATAAGTTTCTTTGCTGTGGTTCTTTTGAAATGTTTTTCCTTTCCAATATTCAAATTTTTCAATGTTTGTATCAGACGAATAAAGCGTTTTTAAAAATATCAATTTGTTTTCTTCTTTTTTAAAATAGGTAGTTCTTTGGATTCTTTCTTCTTTAGGATTTTCATTTACTGTTATAATAATCTTATTTTTATCCAAACTTAAGGATGAACTAACTGAAGCAATATTGCCATTTTTGAATGTGTAAGAGATTGATAATGATGCTGAGTTCTTATATCTACTGTTTTCTATAGGAAGGTCTGTAAGTATTGATTTATTAAAAATTACTAAACCATTTGCATCAGAATTATATGTAGTTTTAAAACTAGAGTTCCTATAATATTGTATTTGAACGTTTTCTAGTGGCTCTTTTTTTTCATTTTTTATGATAAAAACAATCGAATCAGAATATGGGATTGAGAATGATTCATAATCAACTACTTCTTCCTCAAAATAAAACTCACTTTTACAAATTAGAGTGTCATTGGATAATTTCCACCTTCCTCTAATTGATTGTCTACCTCCGTAACAATTATAGCGCGTTCTGTCAGTATAGATGAATTTTCTATTCCAATTCAGATTAATAAAACCATCATTTTCCAAGCTATCATTTATTTGTAAATATCCTCCAGTTGAAAATTGACTATACAAGGAAAAGGAAGATAAAATTAGTAAGTATAAAAATATTAGCTTTTTCATTTAGTTTTTTTGTATTACTTATGTTTTTCCGGAGGTAAAACCCTATTGTTTAGTAGTTTATGTATTTTTTTTACGGTTTCATTATCTCATTCGCTTTTATTAATGCTTCATCAAACGATAGGGGTTTTGAAAGCTTATTTATAAAGTTATTTGTAATAGCATCGATTAGTAAATTTATGTAAAAGAGATCGGTATCATTTTCAATTTTATCTTTTTCATACTCTAATTTTATAGAATTAAGAATTTCCATTATTTGGTTAAAGGAATCTTCATTTTCACATATATTTGAAATATAGGTTGTTACAAAAGTATTTGCATAAGAATATTCAAAACTATCTCTTTTAATCTCTTTTAGTTTTAGATATAATTTTTTAATAATAGAAAAATCATTATCCTTTAACAAATCATATTCAGAGTAAAAACTAATTGCTATCGACCTTGTTAATTTTCGATCTAATATTTGCATGTAATATTCGATAGCATTCTCATCTTTAAAGAAAAATAAAACTTTTAATGCATCATTCAAAAATTCTGTTTCACTTTCATTAAATTGATTTTTTGCACCCTCGATTAATCTTGATTTATATTCTTCAATATTTTCAACATTCTCGATTAAGTATTTAACTGTTGACCAATACGTATATGGTTTTTCTATTGATAAATTTTCAGATATTAAATCGGCGTCTTTAGTTAAGTCTAAATATTTATAATACAATTTATCTCCCGAATAAAGGCATTTATTTTTACTGAAAAATACTTTAATAGATGTGTATGAGTCTTTTAATTCATTTTCAAGAGCGTAATTAATGTGTTTTTTAAACATGAAATTTGTTAAATCATTTTTCACGTTTTTTAAATTTTCAATGATTTGTCTGTTAGTATCCGATTTATCATTAATTCGTTCTATAAAATGATTAAAACTCACACCTGAATCATCAGTTTTTTCTATCTCAAAATATTTAATTGAATTAATCAAATTATCTTTCTCTATTATGATTTCATGATTCAAATAGAAATACGTTATTAAATGAATTGAATTATAATTTTTAGAAAGAGTAAATGATGTTTCCGAATTTACAGTAACTACATTATCAAAATTAATTGTTTCGATGATGCTATCACAGTAAGATTTAATTTTCTCATTTTGAGGTTTTTTGACAGTTATTTGCTTGGATTTATCATTTTCTAATTGACGTTTCAAAAACTCTAAAATAATTTCAGGTTTTTCTAGTGTTTTAGATATTTCTTTTTGAAAAAGCATGTCGAAATTTTGTTGAGGTAATTGGTTTAATTCATCTGCTCTTTGTTGAATTTCTTCCAAAGGAAGTAATAAGTCTTCTTTATAATCGTAGCCTTTATTTTGTGTTTCTTTTTCAAATTTTCTTGCTAAATCATTATATGAATAAGATAATATATTTCTAAAAGTCAAAATCAAATCTCGACTTTTAGTATTTAATTCATTATAATTCTTTAAAACTGTTGTAATAGTATCTTCAGTACATAACGCCCCTAAAAACCACATGTCTTCATGAAAAGAATCTACTTTAAAATAAAAGTCAAATGCTTCATTTTGTTTACCGCAATCTAAAATTATTTTTGTTAATATTTCTTCTGAAAAGGGTTTGTTTTTTATCTCTCTTTCTTGAATTTTCTTAAAAAATGAAATTATAAATACCTCTTCAAGTTTAGAAAAATATTTAAATCGTTCAATTAATTTACTGGAGTAATCATCATCGTATCTTAAATTGTGATCATCACAGTGGTAAGATGCTAATTCAATAAAGTTGTTAGCGTTTTCAAATTTCAATAAAAATTCTTTCAAAATCCAATCATTCCCTCTATGAACTTCATCAAGGCTTGTGCGTGTTTTAATATTGAACTCATATTCAAATTCTCTTTTTATAAAGTTAAAATAGCTTTCTAAATCTTTTACTTCTATCAACAACCCTAATAAAGACCTATTGATTTCCTTATTATCAGACGATTTAAAAAGTTTGAAAAGTTCATTTAAAATTTCAGTTTCAAGGGTAGCATTCTTTTGTATCTGACTCCTGAAAAAATAAATGATTCGACTATTCAATTCTTCATCATTATCTTGATAATTTTTCAAACCATCAAAGAAGTGTGATTTTATTGTTTCAAAATAATCTTGATCAAGAGTAAATTCGCCTAAAATTTGAATGGCTGAAATTCGAGTTCTAAAATGAGTGTCATTGTTTTTTATGATTTCAAATAAAAATTCTGCATTTTCTTTACAGTCACCAAAACGAGCAAACTCTTCATCTGAAATTGAGTTGTTTGTATTAAACCAGTATCCTTTTTCAATGCATTGTTTTTGAAAATAGTTTTGAAAAACTTGAATTTTAAAGTCTATTGTTTGTTCTGAATCAAATGTTTTAATTAATAAATCAGGTTGTGTTTTTTCTAACCAATCTATCAATTCATTTTTGTTGTCAGAATTATCAGGTAGTAACCTTAAAATAAAACTTGCAACATTGTATAATGATGGATGAATTTTATCGATTAAACTTATTTTAAGAAAATCAATGATGTTTGATGTAGGTTTTTTAATAAAGTTGATCGCAGCAAAATATTCTTGTATTGATTTATGTTCCAAAAAATATTGTTCTTCAAGATAGACTTGATCGATTAATCCATTTTGACAAAAATTATCAGCAAAATCATCAGAATTAGGGTCAAATAATTTATTTAAAGTGGTTTTATCAAAGTAACTTTTTTGTTCTAATTCATTAACTAATGATAATTTTTCAGCATCTTTTTTAAATTGAATTACATCAATTGTAACTCCACCTTTGTTGAACTTTTCTTTTTTATCATTTTGAAGTCTTTCATTGATATAATATTCCCATAAACTTGCTAACTCGACATTAATTTCACCATCTTTTTGAAATTTTTCGGCAATTAATTTGACTTGAAAAGGATTTTGTAGAAATTCAGATTTTGATTCAACTTTTTCTCTTTCTGAATCGGTAATCTTTCTTTCAATTATTTTTTCAAAAAGTTCGACACTTTGATAAAAATTTAAAGGCTCAATTTTAGCTATTTTAAAACCATCAATTTGATTACTTATTCTTTCAAAAATATTATTTCTACAACTAATAATTAAACTATATTTAAAATCTTCTAATCTATCTAAAATAGAAATAAACTGATTTAATTTTGAAGTGAAATCTGAAATGTCTTTTATTTCATCAATACCATCAAAAATTAATAATACTGGTTCCCATTCTTTAATTTCATCTAAACCTATAAAAGATTCAATAGTATTAAGAGTTGTAAATGTTTTTAAGTTTTTGAAATACGGAATGTAAGGTTGTTCTTTATCATTGAAGAATTTATAAAAAATAGATTTTAATTCCGTTGATTTACCAATACCAGGATTTCCAAGTAATAAAATTTTTGATCTTGAATTTAGTTCATCATTTAAGTTGATTTTATTTTGTTCATCTGTATTAAATATGTCAGTTTGAAATGAATTTTCAGTTTCAATAAATTTTATTTTTCTATCTACATAATTGATATTTTTTAAATCAACGTCATTGGACCATTTTCCTATATCTTCTATGTTTAAATCCTTTTTAAATTTTTTGTTTTTAAAATAAACATCTCTAATATCAGGTATATTACCAATAACAATTTCTTGATTGCTAATAGGTAAATTTTGAAAATCATGAATTAAATTATCAAGTGTATATGTTCGAAAAATAATATATGGAAATTTAATTCTTAATTTCCCTATAGTTTGTTCTACTTGTGGAGGACAACCGTTTTGTTTGTCATTTATTGCAAAACGAAATTCCTTTATCGGAGTTATATCATTCCAATTATTAAATAAGCCCTCGAAATCTTTTTCAAGCTTATCTATAGCATCATTTATGGTTTTTTTATTGTTAATGTTTTTAGGGGCAAAAACCTGATAAAAACAACCTTTGTCAGGACTAAATCCATCATTTTTTCTATCTCCTATGTTTCCATAAGGGGAAACTTTTCTGAAATTTGGATCAATTAAAATTAATATGCTGTTTAATAAATCTTCATAGGCTTGACCTTCTGATTTTAAACCTTTTATCAGAATTTCTTTATATACATATGATTGAGTTGTCATTTCTTCTTCCCTTTTTTCTTCTCTTCTCCAAACATCCCCGCAGTATATTTCTCATACAAATCAAACAAAAACTCCATACGCTTTGCATCACTTGTGAATGCTTGTTTACTGTAAGCCGAGTCTACTGCTTTATCCAATTCATTGTGTGCTTTTACCAAATCTGGAGGCATAGATAATGGATGGTACAAATCTGCTAAACTACTTTCGGGGTAATTTAATCTTGTATCTAAAACTTTTTGAGCTGATTTTTCAATTGCTTCTTTTTGTTTATCTGTTGGGTTTTCAGGCCAAGGGAAATTATTGTAAACAATTTCATTTGAATATCGATAATCACTTTTGATTCTGCCACATGTTGTCTTAATCCACGACAAGTGCATGTAAGATTGAATTACTCCAAAATGATATTTATTGATGTTAGAAACTGATAAGCAAGTGTCTCCTATAATATTATCTTTAGAAAAATAGCCCATTGCTATATATTTTCTGTTTTCAGAAGAGTGTCTAGGTATTAATATATAATCAGAGTTAGGTTGTCTAATTTCACCAAATAACATTGGATATTGAGCTAATTTTCTTGTAGCTTCTCTTGTACTATTATTTCTAATTTTTTCAACCTCTTTAATACGAGAAAGAGATAATGGCATATCTTTTAAGTCTTTCGGATCAAAACTATCTTTAAACCAAAGGCAATACTTCAATTTACCATTCAAAAATTCTTGTGCACCTAAAAATGGTTTAATATATTTTTTGGATAGGGGTTCTTGTTTAATGTAATTCTCAACATTATTTTCATCAATAAAGAAATTACTACCATCATTTGGCATATTCCCAAATGAAATCTCAGGTATATTGCAAATAGGTGTTCTTCTTTTAGAAATAAAAACATCTTTTGCATCCACCAAATATGGATTGATATTTTTTACTTCTAATCGATGTGGTTCACCTTTGATATCCTCATAGTCAAACAGGTGTTTTACTTTTGTATCGAATGAAGCAAAACCAATAATTACACAATAAACCGCTGCATTTCCTTTGGCTTCATTATTCCACTTAAAAGTTCTGTGAGCAAAATGTATTTTAATGCCATATTTTTGAATCATAGGATTCCATAATATACTTGTCTGCTCTCCTTGCACTATTGAATTGGTAGAAACAAACGCAACTTTAATTGTTGAACCTTGGATATATTTCGCTGCTTTAATATACCAACCTGTAACATAATCTAAAACCCCGCTTCCTTGAATGTTATCAAACTCTCTAACTATTGAGTCACGTTGAGATTGTTTCATTATTTTTGACCCAATAAATGGTGGATTACCAAGTATGTAATCAAATTTTATTTCGTTTACTTGTTCTTTTTTTAACTCTTCAATAGTTTTTGAGGTAACTGTTTTTGTAAATACATTAACTGTTCCATAAGGTATCTGAGAATCGGAAACTATATTGATTACATTTGTATGTTCTGCATAAATAGTGTGTGTATTAACAGGGTTTAATAAACTTTGCCAATCTGTCTCTAAAGCATCACCATTAACAATTTTAGCTGATTTTTTCAAAGGTAATCGAGCAAAGTAATTACCAAATTCATTGCTAATCAACATATTCATTTGGTGATCCATCAGCCACATTGCAACCTCAGCGATACGAGCAGGAAATTCTTCGAATTCAATACCGTGCATCATATCCACATCTAACCAAATGATGCTAGAAATATCCATTACACGTTGACCAGATTTTTTATATAAAGCTCTTAATACTTCTAATTCCAACAAACGAAGTTCACGGTAAGTAATAACAAGAAAATTACCACAACCACATGCAGGGTCTAAAAATTTAAGTTTACTTAGTTTTAAATGGAACTCATTCAGTTTCGCTTTATTGGTTTTTATGCTTTCAAATTCAGCATATAATTCATCTAAAAAAAGCGGTCTTATCAATTTTAGAATGTTCTTTTCACTTGTGTAATGTGCACCAAGATTTCTTCGTTCAATTGGATTCATTACACTTTGGAACATCGAACCAAAAATAGCAGGAGAAATTTTACTCCAATCTAAATAGCAACAATTCAATAATGATTGTCGCATTTTAAAATCAAAAAATGCACCTGGTAATATCTCTTCAAATAATTTACCGTTTACATAAGGAAAAGCATTGAGTTGCTCATCAATATTTTTAAAACGTTTTTCTAAAGGAGTATTTAATACTTGAAATAATTCTTGAATTTTAGCGGCTAAATCACTTCCGTCTTCACTTGTACGTTCTTCAATATAATCTTGAAATTGCTGTTTTTCGAAAATAGTAGTGTCCTCTCCAAAAAGACAAAAGAGAATACGAACCAAATATACTTCTAAAGGATGTCCTTCATAACCAATCTCTTTTAATCGGTCGTGTAGTTTTCCCATTAATTCTGCTGCTTTAATATTTACAGGATCTTCGTCTTTGTAAATTTTCTTTTGATAACCAGCAATAAAACCGAAAGACTGTATGTGGTTTACAAATTCATCCAATTTGAATTCTAAGTATTCATTAGGATCATTTGCTTCTAAATCGTATAATCTAAAAATGTCAAAATCGCACACTAAAACATACTTTGGTGTTTCATGTTCTTTTATACCATGTATGTAATCAATTGCTTGTCTATGAGCTTTGAAAAGATCTTTATCTTTGCTTTTCATTTCGATTAAGATTTGTCCTTTCCAAAGTAAATCTATGTAGCCATCTTTCTCGTTTAATTTTTTAATACGGTGTTCGAAAGAACCCACTCTTTTTCGAGAAATTCCAAATACATCAAAAAACGCATCTAAAAATGATTTCGCATCAGCATCTTCACTTGTTGTACCTTTCCATTCTTTTGAAAAGTTTACTGCTCTATCTTTGATTTCATTCCAACTTAATGCCATTGTATTTTATTGATTAGTGTATCAGCTTATAAAAATAATGATTTTTGAAGTTAAAAGGTATGAATTGTCTCTGAATGTTTAAGTTGGAGATATTAATGTACTTTAGTTTATTATATTTGAGTTTAAATTAAAACAAAATGGCTCAATTTTTAACATCTAAAAATTTAATTTCAGAACTTAAAGATTTAATCAGAACAGCTGAAAAGACTTTATTTATTGTTTCTCCCTATATAAAATTAGAAGAAGAAATAAAAAGAATATTATTACAAAAAAATAATGATGTTGATTTTGAATTCTTTTTGGTAAAAATGAAAATGATATTACAAAAAGTTTATCAATGGATGATTTTGATTTTTTTAAACAATTTCAGAATGTACAAATAAGCTATGTAGAAAATCTTCATGCTAAATATTATGCTAATGATTATAAGAGTATTATTACCTAAAGTTTCGGAGTTGATAATTAATTGATAATCAGTAAATTAATTCGTTAAAAAGTTGCATGTTTGTTTATAGACCCTTATATTTGAGATAGTTACAGACAAAAACAAACGCTATCAAATATGCAACAGTTCAAAGGTATAAAAACTATTCAAGAAACAGAAGAATTTTGCCATGACTCGACACTTTTAACGAAAATGTTCCAAATTTTATTAAAAGAATTCAACTTGTCTCATATCAATTCTATTTTGTCAAAATCAAAATTAAGGGGCTAAAACACTACGAAGTATGGGTGTCTCCTATTAATGTTCTTAAAAAAGATGAGTTAAATGTTGATGGAGGAAAAGCATTAAACCGTTTTAGTTATGACTTTGGAGATGATGATGATTTTAACGAAGCCGATTATGACTTAGAAGGTCTTGAAGGGTAATTTTAATTACCCTTCATCTGAAGCAATATTTTTTCACCAATCGTAGTATCTAATTTTTTTGATTCATTAAGAACATTAATAAATGCAAGCTTACACTTATGTTCAGTTTGATCAAATTCTTCATTTCTATATGAAATGAATTTTGTTTCAGATGGTTCTCCAGGATATAACAACATTACTTTTTCAGCATTCCAAAAACGGCCATAAGTATACATTTGTCTTAGGTCTTCAATCGAAGCTGAACGGTTTGGTGGTTTTTTCCACTTGGTATCTAAAATAATTGTTTCTCCACCTTCTTGTTCTATTACTATATCTGGTCGAATTGTTCTGTATGGACCCCAAAACTTTTTTGAAGCTTGACCTTTAACCTTTGTTTTAGTACCTCTACATTCTTTTTTCAACATTGTTAATACATACTCTTCCCATAAGATATTCATATCAAATAGTATGGAAAGCATTTTTTCTCTACCAGATTTTATATCAGGTGAATAGTGTAGTATTATTAATCGAGCAACTTCCAATGCTTTTTCATAAGGAGCTGTTTTTCGGTCTAGATTAATAGAACTGAAAGTTTGTTCGTTTACATTGATTTTATCTACATCTGGAAAGTCAAGCTGAACTCTTCTACATAAATCGCTTAGACGGGTTCCTTTTGTAAATTGGAGAACAATATCAGTTGCTTCAGCAAGTACTTGGTGAATTTTATGGTTTGTGTCGTATACTTGATGTGTTGTGTGAAAACGTTCTTTGTGAACTAAGTTTAGACGTATGTTACCAGGAAAATCTATTTTCCCTTTTAATGCTTTAACATTACTGGTTTCTTTCCTATACTTTTTTACTAATCCACTTCGAATTAAATGTTGAACCTCTTTTAAATACACCTCGAAGTATATTTCAAGAAGGTTCATGTTTTGTTTTCTCACATTAGCAGAACCAGTAGAAGTTACTTTTAATTTACCCGTTGCTTTGAGCATCTGAATTAATACTTGACGCCATGTATTATCGTCTTTATTCCTGTCAATTTTTGGAAGTATCTCAATGGATAATTCGTTGACCTGAATAATTCCTACGTATTGTTTCAGTTTTATTCCATTTACAATTCCGTCAAAATATTTATTATCGTGAAGCTCATTGAACTTAAGTAAAGCATTCAATATACCAGACTCGATTTCTTCTTTAGTGAAGGTTATTTTGTCATGCTCATATGCAGTAATAGTTTTCACTTATTCATTAATTTAGTAAGTGCTTCTTCGAAATCTATGTCTTCAAAAGGAATAAGGTCGAATGAACTTTGTGTTAAACTGTTACTACCTTCGTATTCGAAAGATGCGAAAAGGTTCTCTTTAGGTTCTTTGTTTTCAACAAAACCATTTCCTAACACTAAACCTATTTTCCCATAATCGCCATAAAAGTACTCTTGTAATAAAGGAATTATTTTATCCTTAAATGCTAAGCGAAGGTCTTCGATATTTTTCACATTGATAAGGTATGCATGACCAATTGTATGGTCTCTGTCGATAAGTGCTTGTATCCTTTCATTAATAGTTCTTAAAAGGTTATCTAATTGAATTCCTTCAATTTGTTTATCAGCTAAAAGTTCTGGGTCAGGCATTCGTTCTTGAAAACTAAACCTCCTTCTAAGGGCAGTATCTATAGCTTCAACTGAACGGTCGGCAGTGTTCATTGTTCCATAGATATGTAGGTTCTTCGGTACTCCGAAATTCTTTTGCCTAGAATAGGGTAGAGTAGCGGTCATTTCATTTTTAGAACCTAAGCGTTTGTCATCTTCAATAAGAGTGATTAATTCTCCAAAGATAGAAGAAACATTCCCCCTATTTATTTCATCTATAAAGATTGCATAAGTGTTTTCAGTATCATTTCCAGCTCTTTGACAAAGACGTTTGAATATACCATCTTTTATTTCATATTGAATTTCTCCTTCTGATTCATCTCCCATTACAGGTTTAATTCCTTCGATAAAGTCCTCATATGAATAACTCTGATGAAAAGTAACAAATTCATATCTTTTTATTTCTATATCAGAAACCTTTTCAAAGTCATTTATTTTTTCAAGAGATTCTTTTATTTCCTCTTCTACTTGTTCAAAGCCTTCAACGTCTAAGTTCCAGGTAGAATCTTCATTTTTAAAGAATACCAAAGGTGATTGTTTTGACTTGTATTTGACATCTTCACAATGTAATACTGTATGTGATTGTAATTGTCCCCAAATAGTTTGATTAATACTATTTGAATTACTTGATCGTTCCTTTGCAAGTATAAATTCGTGATTTCTCACATCACTTACTTTTACCTTAGCTTCTTTAGATATTACCATTGCAATAATCTTCCACCAAGGCATGTCTTTAACAATCTCCAAGATAAACTCGTCTCTTGTAACCGAACTTTCTTTAGTTGTATATAATGGAAATAATTCTTCTTTTAGATGATATGTTTTTCCCGTTCCTGGAGGCCCATATAAAATTCGATTTATGGGTGTAATTTCTTTTTTAGTTCTCAGAATATTTGTATTCATATTGGCTAACAATTGTTGATAATAAAATTCATAATCTGGATGTTCAGAAGAATAACTACTTATGTTTGTTAAAGTTTTGATGTTGAAACTATGGTCAATCAACCATTCACCATTTAAAATCCAATCAACTTTTCTACATTGCTTGTAATTTGCTCTTGTTTCATCAAAGTAATACTCAGAAGTAACAATTCCATAACCTAATAGCTTTCTTCTTCCTTTCTTTACTATGATTGTGTCACCAATATTTATTTTGTTAGCAAACTCAAAATTAGCGAGAGCATCATTTGTCTTAGGTTCTGTACTATCGTCTAATTGTCTTAATTTTTCAGCTATTTCGAATTTAGAACTGTATTGTTTTAAGTCTGATAATGTATCCCAACCTAAACCCATTATTCCATCTGAAAAAAACTCTTCCCACATTTTCCCGCCTTCTCCAGGAGCGAATAGCCAATATTTTTTATTATTCATATTTTCTTGAATATTTAATAATGCTTCATATTGTTCTTTAGTAGCAGAAAAGTTGGTTCCCTGAAATCCACCTTTAAAATCTTGGAAAAGAGGATTTGAAAAAGCTGTTTCTCTTAATATTGGGTTCAGAGTTAAATCGTGCGTGATTTTAATCTTCACTTTATCACTTATTTCATCTCCTGGATCTTTTAAATAATATTTTCTATCATCTATAGATTCTTTAGAGTTGAATAATTCGGAGCTTACTTCAGCTAATGCATAACAGCCACTTTTCCCCCCTGTAAACCATAGAATTATTTTATCTCCAATTTTAATTTTTGTTTTATGAGATTTAACAGACCATGTTTCTAATTTCTTATCTTTAATTGCTGTATTTATATCGTAAATGTCAGGATTCCCTTGAAATACCCAATAATCAGGGTCAATAACATCTTTTGACTTATTTAACATACAATACAATATATCTTGAGCTAATAAGAGGTGATTCTTACCATCATAATATTCAGGAATAAACGTTCTAACTTGATCAATGAGTTCTTGGTCTTTCTCAATATATTCTTCAATAAATTGATGAAGGATTTCCAAATAATGAATGTATTTTTCATTTTTACCTGCTGGTTTTACTCCTGTTAGCTTACACAGCTCTTTATAAAAACTGCTTTTGTAAAAGGTGTATTTATTAGGGTTATGATAAGTGAGGTAAGTTGCCATAGAACGTTCATCCTGATGGTGACCTAATTCTTCCCCTATTGATCGATATAATTTTAAAGATTCCGAATTGAAATAAATTATTCTTTCTTTTAGTGGTTTTGTTTCGTCATAAAGGACTTTAAATATTTCTCTTAATTCCTCAGGTACATCGTTAGCCAAATGATAAATTACAGCCCCTGACATGGCATAAATCATGTTTTTAAACTTTACAGATTTGATTTCCTTTGTAAAATCCACCGCATTAGTATCAGGTCTGGCTTTAAACTCCTTAACAAGTTGCCATTTGTAAACCTCATCCTCCATTTTGGATTCAGATATATAGTTTTTGTAATCCCTAATCAGATTCGTAATATGGTCTATTTCATTTGTTTTTTCAAATATCATTTTGTTAAATGTTTGTTAGTTATGGTTCACCTAATATCTGAACGGTTGTTTTTGTAACATACTCCTTGTAAAGTTTCATAACGTTGTTGATGACATTAATAACCCCTTCGGGACTCTTGATTGGCAGCCAATCAAGAGTCCCGAAGGGGTTAACGATAAAAAA
>Ga0209702_10007737_pt1 | contig 12952 bp, 12 predicted proteins | sample FRY01_FD_187210 | JGI IMG/M metagenome (GOLD analysis project Ga0209702, IMG submission 187210) | Freshwater microbial communities from Lake Fryxell liftoff mats and glacier meltwater in Antarctica - FRY-01 (SPAdes) (version 2) | ecosystem: Environmental > Aquatic > Freshwater > Ice > Glacier... | reverse complement strand
TCATAATTATTTAATTGACAATGTGGTAGATGTATTAAAAGGGAAAACAACGATTACTACTAATGCATTAGAAGGGTTAAAAGTAGTAGATATGATAGAGCGAATTTATAGTTCTCAGAAAGTAAACTAAATTAGTTTTAAATTAATTATCAAAAAAAATGAATCATATTGATTTAATACAGTTTATAAAAAAACAATATCCTAAAAAAGATAATGTATATCTACATGAACCTGTCTTCAATGGTAATGAAAAAAAATACATAAATGATGCAATAGACTCAACATTTGTTTCTTCAGTAGGAAAATATGTAGATAAATTTGAATTAGATTTCAGCAAGTTTGTTAACACAAATAAATGTATTGCTGTAGTGAATGGAACTTCAGCCCTTCAAGTTGCTTTAAAATTATCTGGAGTTCAATCTGGAGATGAAGTTATAACTCAATCGCTTACATTTGTGGCAACAGCTAATGCTATTTCATATAATAATGCTACACCAATATTTCTAGATGTAGATTATGATACAATGGGACTTTCTCCAAATGCAGTTGAAAATTTTCTAATTGCGAACTGTGATATTATTGAAAATAAATGTGTTAATAAAAACACAAAAAAAATAATTAGTGCATGTGTACCGATGCATACTTTTGGCTTCCCTGTAAGAATAAAAGAATTAGCAGCTATTTGTAAAAAATGGAACATTCCAATAGTTGAAGATGCTGCAGAATCATTGGGTAGTTATTATAATGATCAACATACAGGGACATTTGGTGAATTAGGAGTATTCTCTTTTAATGGAAATAAAATAATTACAAGTGGTGGTGGCGGTGCGATAGTATCAAATAATAATGATTTAAGTATTAGAGCTAAACATTTAACAACTACAGCTAAAATCCCTCATCCTTATGAATATGCACACGATGAAATCGGATTTAATTATAGAATGCCAAATTTAAATGCTGCTCTACTTTGTGCACAATTAGAAATGATGGAAATATATTTGAATGACAAAAGGGATTTGGCAAATATATATTCAAAATATTTTGAAGAAAAAGGGATTGTTTTCAGAAAAGAATTAGAAAACACCAGAGCTAATTATTGGTTAATGTGTGTTGAAATGGAGTCGAAAAAAGATAGAGATCTTTTTTTAGAGGATACTAATAAAAATGGTGTTATGACTCGACCGATTTGGAAATTAATGTCAGATTTAGACATATATAAACATTGTGAAAAAGATTCTCAAGAAAATTCAAGAAAATTAGTTGATCGAATTGTAAATATTCCAAGTGGATTTAGAAATTAAAAATATAGTAATTTTTGGGTATTCTGGACATTCATATGTTGTTTTGGATGCTGCAATAAATATTGGTTATAATATAAAAAGTTATATTGATGTTTCAGAAAATAAACTTAATCCATATGAATTAAACTATTTAGGGTATGAGCAAAATATAAATTTAAAAACATTAAAAACAAATAGTGAATACGTTTTTCCATGTTTTGGTTCAAATAGTATTAGAAAAAAAACAATTCTTCTTTTTGATGAGTTAATGCTAAAACAAATAAATATTATCCATTCAAAATCAATAATAAGTAGTGATGTAGAAATAAATCTATCTACATTTATTTCAGCAGGTGCCATTATTAATTCAATGGTTAAAATAGGTAAAGGATGTATAATAAATACTTCTGCAATAATTGAGCACGAATGTTTAATAGGTAATTATACACATATAGCTCCTGGAGCTGTTCTTTCTGGAAATGTAAAAGTAGGAGATGAAACCTTTATAGGTGCAAACGCAGTAATAAAACAAGGAGTAAAAATAGGATCAAATGTAGTTATAGGAGCTGGAAGTGTAGTATTAAAAGACGTTCCTTCTAATGAAACATGGGTTGGAAACCCTGCAAAAAAAATGACAAAATGACAAATAAAGTAATCATTATTGCTGAAGCTGGTGTTAATCATAATGGTGATATCAACATAGCTAAAAGATTAGTTGATGCAGCTGCAGAAGCAGGTGTTGATTATATAAAATTTCAAACATTTAAGGCCGACGCACTAGTTTCAAAAGAAGCTAAAAAAGCTGATTATCAAAAAGAAAATACAAAAAACAGTAATGAAAGCCAATATGAAATGCTTAAGAAGCTTGAGCTATCAGAAGAACAACATCAAGAATTAATTGAATATTGTTCACTAAAAAACATTAACTTTTTCTCCACTGCATTTGACTTAAAATCTTTACAATATTTAAAAACAATAGGACTCAATATTGTAAAGATTCCTTCGGGAGAAATAACAAATCTTCCCTATTTAAGATTAGCTTCAAAATTATTTGAAAAAATAATTATTTCAACAGGTATGTGTACTATGAAAGAAGTTAAAAATGCTTTTGATGTTTTTATAAATAATAAAATTAAAAAAGAAAACATCACAATTTTACATTGTACAACTGAGTATCCTACTCCAATGAACGAGGTGAACTTAAAAGCAATGCTACACATCCAGAAAGAGCTAGGTACTCAAATTGGCTATTCCGACCACACTTTAGGAATTGAAGTTCCAATTGCAGCAGTAGCATTAGGAGCGAAAGTTATTGAAAAGCACTTCACATTAGATAGATTAATGAATGGTCCAGATCATTTAGCATCATTAGAACCTAATAGCTTAACAGAAATGGTTAAGTCAATTAGAAATATTGAATTAGCTATTGAAGGAACAGGAATAAAAAACCCTAGTAAATCAGAAATTAAAAATATTGAAATTGCTAGAAAAAGTATTCATGTTTCTAAAACAATAAAGAAAGGTGATATTATATTAGAAGATGACTTAATAATGATGAGGCCTGGAAACGGAATCTCACCTATGGAGTTAGATCAAGTAGTAGGTAAAAAAAGTAAGATTGAACTTGTTAAAGGTAAAATTATTAATTGGGGAGATATATTATGAAAATAGGTATATTAACAAGTTCAAGAGCTGATTACGGAATATATTTACCTCTTATTAATCAGTTTTTTAAAGATAATACACTTAATATAGAGTTAATAGTATTTGGAACACATCTATCCAAATTTCATGGATATACTATAGATAATATTGAGAATAAAACATTATTTAAAAAAATTCATAAAATAGAACATATTCTAGCAAGTGACACACCATCTTCAATTAATTCAAGTATGGGGTTAGTTTTTGCAAAGTTTGGAGACTTTTGGAATAATAATGAATATGATATTGTTTTATGTTTAGGCGACAGGTTTGAAATGGCAGCGGCAGTTTTATCAGGTTTACCTTTTGGAGTGATTTTTGGACATCTCCATGGAGGCGAAACAACATTAGGAGCTATAGATAATGTATACAGACATTCAATAACTTTAGCATCAAAATATCATTTTACATCAACATCAAGCAATAAAAAGAGAGTTGAAGAATTAAAAGATACAAATGAAAATATTTACGATGTAGGGTCATTAAGTAATGACTATATTAATGAGATACCACTTTTGACTAAAAGTGAATTTTTAGATAAATGGGGGATTGATTTAAATAAAAAAACAGTTTTAGTGACTGTTCACCCAGAAACAATAGAATTCTCAAAAAATGAATTTTATGCTGAAGAAATATATCAAGCAATAGATAAAGTTTCAGAAAATTTTCAAGTGATAATAACACTCCCAAATGCTGACACTGGAGGAATATTATTTCGTGAAAAATTTAATTCATTTAAAACTAATTCAAATGTATTTTTAATTGAAAATTTTGGATCTATATCCTACTTTACTTGTGTTAAAAATTCAGACTTAGTAATCGGTAATTCTTCTAGTGGTATAATAGAAGTGGCTTCATTTAAAAAACATGTATTAAATATAGGTGACAGACAAAAAGGTCGAGAAATAAGTGAAAACACTATTCATATTCCTTTCAACAAAACAATTATTATTGAAAATATAAATAAATATGCTGGTAAAGTATATGAAGGAAATAATATTTATTTCAAAGGAGGGGCAGTTCATAAAATTTACAACATAATAAAAAACATAATTCATTCATAAAAAATATTGCTAGATTTACAATTAAAAAATTAGAACAAATGACTAATATTCAAGACCTCACGATTGATGAAAATAAATCAATAATAGATGCTCTCAAAAAATTAAATTCAATTACTGATATAAGTAGACTCATATTATTTGTTTTCAACTCTAAACAAGAAATTATTGGCTCATTAACTGATGGTGATATAAGAAGATCATTATCTACAGATCAAGATCTTAATAAAAAAGTAGGTGATATTTGTTTTAGAAAATTTACATATAAAGATGAATATGATGGTTTTATTGAATTAGAATCAATAAGAAAGAAAGATATAAAAATATTACCAATACTGAATAAAGACAAAACATTAAGTAGAATTATTGATTTGAAAAAAATAAAATCAATTTTACCACTTGAATGTATGATTATGGCAGGAGGAAGAGGAAAACGTTTAAGTCCATTAACCGATTTAGTTCCAAAGCCAATGCTATTAGTTGGAGACAAACCAATAATTGAATATAATATTGATAGATTAATTTCTTTCGGTATTAAGAAAATATATATATCAGTAAAATATTTAGGTGAACAAATAGAAGAATATTTTGGAGATGGAAGTTCAAAAGGAATTTCAATTGAATATATTTGGGAAAACGAAGCACTAGGGACTGCTGGTGCACTATCTTTAGTGAAAAAATTTAAATCAGAGCATATACTTCTAATGAATAGTGATCTATTCACAAATGTAAATATTGAAGAAATGTTTCTAAATTTAATTGAACAAAAAGCAGATATGGTTGTTGCATCAATAGAATATAAAATAGATGTTCCATATGCTGTATTTGAAAGTAAAGGTAATGATGTATTAGCATTTAAAGAAAAACCAACGTATATATATCATTCTAATGCAGGGATTTATATCTTTAAAAAGGAATTAATTCATAAAATTCCAAAAAACAAATTTTATGACATAACAGATTTGATGGATAAATTAATTGAAGAAGGTAAAAAACTAATACATGATCCAATAAGAGGTTATTGGATAGATATTGGAAAACCTACTGATTATAAAAATGCTCAAGAATTTATCAAACATTTGAAATAAAATATAACTTGAATTGAATATTATGAAAATACTAATAATTGGACTTGGTTCAATGGGAAAAAGAAGAATAAGAAACTATCAATCATTAGGGTATAATAATTTAGTAGGTTTCGATATTAAAGAAAATAGAATAAAAGAAGTTTCTGAATTATATAAAATACCATGTTTCAATAATTTTAATAAAATAATTGAAGAAAATACATTTGATGCATGGATAATTTCTGTACCTCCTGACTTACACCATTTATATATAAAAAAAGGGATTGAATTAGGTATACCATGTTTTGTCGAAGCAAGTGTTGTAGATACTGACATGGTAGAAATAATTAAAACTGCAAATGAAAAATCAGTTTTAATTGCTCCTTCTTGTACTTTACTTTTCCATCCTGCTATTAAAATAATAAAAACCATTCTTGATAAAAAAGAGTTAGGTTTGATTACAAATATTATATATCATTCAGGTCAATTTCTACCTGATTGGCATACATATGAACCAGTCGAGAATTATTATGTATCGAATCCACTGACGGGAGGAGCTAGAGAAATTGTTCCATTTGAATTATCTTGGATTACACAAGTAATTGGTTTCCCAAATTATATAGGGGCAATGTTTAAGAAAACAATTGATATTAAAGGAGCTGAAAAAATTGATGATACCTATAATTTATTATTAGACTATGGTCAATTTATATTAAACTTGAATGTAGATGTAGTATCTAGATGTGCTACAAGAAATATGATGATAAACGGTAGTGAAAAACAACTTACTTGGAACTGGACTGATAATGCAATTAAAATCTATGATCCGAAAAAAGAAGAGTGGGATATTATTAATTATGAGACTATAAATGCTGAGTTAGGATATAATAAAAATATAACAGAGCAGATGTATATAGATGAAATGGATCATTTTATTGGAAAAGTAAAAGGAGAGAAAGAATATCCTAATACGTTGGAACATGACCATAAAATACTTAAAGTACTATATGCTGCAGAGGAAAGTTATACTCAAAAAAAGTTTGTTAATTTTCAATAAATGATAGGTATACAAATTATAGCAAGGTTAGGTTCTACAAGATTAAAAAGAAAACATCTTATTAAAGCTTTAGACAAAACGTTCCTAGAATGGTTAATTTTAAGAATTCAAAATGAATTTATAAATGAAATAACATTAAAAGAAATTAAAATTTTTATTTCGACTTCTGATGAAATAGAAAATAAAGAATTTGAACAATTAAAAGAAAAGTTAAATGTTGATGTATTTTATGGAAGTATAAATAATATACCATTAAGACTTTTAGAATGTTCAAAAGCAAATGATCTTAAAGGAATCATTTCTATTGATGGTGATGATATTCTTTCTTCTACAAAAGCAATAAGGATAATCTATGACTCTCTTAAAATTTACAAAAATGAATTCATAAAAACATCAGGATTGCCATTAGGAATGAATATTAGTGGTTTTAATTCTCATTTTTTAGAAAAAATAATTGAAAATAATTTAAACCAAATTAATTTTGAAACAGGATGGGGTGTTTTATTTGAACCTTATAATTCAATAAACTACCAATTTAAATTCAGTAATATATCAGAAATAAGGGCTACATTAGATTATAAAGAAGATGCATTATTTTTCTTAAGTATAATAGAACAACTTCAAGATCGAGTTATTACAATTAAAGATACTGATCTTATAAAATTTATAATTGAAAATAAAATATATAAAATCAATTCATCATTAAATGATGAATATTGGCGAAATTTTAATAACGAAAAAAAAAGAAAATGAATTATTCAGAAAGATTACATAAAGTTATTCCAGGTGGAGCACATACATATTCAAGAGGTGATGATCAATTTCCTAAAAATGCACCTCAAATTTTAGAAAAAGGAGAAGGTGCATATGTTTGGGATCCAGAAGGTGAAAAATATTTAGATTATGGAATGGGGTTACGCTCTGTAAATATTGGGTACGCAAACAAAGAGATATTAGATCAAATGTATGCTGAAGGATTAAAAGGAAATAACTTAACAAGAGCATCAGTTACAGAATTAGAAGCTGCAGAATTACTAGTAAGTCATATTGACTCAATAGATATGGTTAAATTTGCAAAACATGGTTCATCAGTTACCTCTGCAGCAATAAAATTAGCTAGAGCATATACTAATAGAAAATATATTTGTGTACCATACGAGCAGCCATTTTTCTCATTTGATGATTGGTTTATTGGAACAACACCTTTGACAAGAGGGATTCCTGAAGAGCATAACAATTACACTTTAAAATTTCACTACAATGATATAGGTTCATTAGAGAAATTATTTGAAGATTACAACGGACAAATTGCAGGTGTTATGCTTGAACCTGCAACAAGTCAAGGACCATGTAATAATTGTATTCAAAAAGAAGGTGATTGTCGTAATTGTGATAATAATCAGAATAATTTTTTGAAACAAATTCAAAACTTATGCAAAAAAAACAAATCAGTATTTATTCTTGATGAAATGATTACTGGGTTCAGGTGGCATATTAAAGGTGCCCAATACTTTTATGGAGTGGAACCTGACCTATGTACTTTTGGAAAAGCTATGGCTAATGGTTTTGCAGTAGCAGCGTTAGGAGGCAAAAGGGAAATTATGTCTATTGGAGGTATTCTAGAAGAAGGTGCTGAAAGAGTATTTTTGACATCTACTACACATGGTGCTGAAATGAGTGGTTTAGGTGCTTTTATTAAAACATTAGAGATTCTGAAAAGAGATAAAGTAGTAGAACATTTTTGGTCTTATGGAAAAAAATTAATTGATGGAATGAATGCTATATCTGAAAAGCTTGGAATAAAAGACTCGTTTTATGTAGAAGGCTATCCTTGTTCGCCTAATTATATTACTAAAAATATAAACAAAGAGGTTTCACTTGAATTTAGGACTTTATTTGCTCAAGAAATGATTGAAAATGGTGTCATTATGCCTTACATTTCATTATCATTTGCTCACAAAGAAGATGAACTATCTTTAACATTAAATGCTGTGCAAAAAAGTTTAGAAGTGTATAAGTTAGCTTTGAATGAAGGTATCGAAAAACATTTAAAATCTCCTTCGATAAAACCTGTATTTAGAAAGTATAATTAAAAACATCAATAATATGTTATCAAACAAAGTAATAATAATTACTGGAGGAAGTGGTTTATTAGGAGCGGAAATTATATCTTACCTTAAAAAGAAAAAAGCAATTATTATTAACGCAGAGATAAATGTCCAAACAAATATTGAAGATGGGATAGTTAATTGTGATATTACGAATGATAAATCAATTGAAGATTTAATTGAAATTGTTTATTCAAAACATGGTAAAATTGATGGTTTAGTGAATAATGCCTATCCACGAACTAAAGATTGGGGTAATAAATTTGAAGATGTAACTCCTGATTCATGGCGTAAAAATGTTGATATGCAAATGAATAGTATTTTTGTTATAAACCAAAAAGTATTGGAAATAATGAAAAAACAACGCAATGGTAGTATTGTAAACGTTACGTCGATATATGGTGTTGTAGGTAATGATTTTACAGTTTATGATAATACCGATGGCATGACTTCACCTGCAGCTTATTCTGCGATTAAGGGTGGGGTTATAAACTTTACAAGATATTTAGCATCATACTACGGTAAATATAACTTAAGAATTAACTGTGTATCTCCAGGTGGAATTTTTAATCATCAAAATTCTAATTTTGTGTCGAATTTTGAGAAAAAAGTACCACTACAGAGGATGGGAAGTCCAAAAGATATAGCACCTTCAATAGGCTTATTACTATCTGACGAAGCTTCATATATAACTGGCCAAAACATTATCATCGATGGCGGTTGGACTTGTATTTAATATTTAATAAAAATGATATTATCTTTACTTAAGATAAAAACTGTTCGAAATATTAGTAGTTATACATTATTAAACTTAGTGTATTCTTCTATTCCTTTTTTATTACTCCCATTTTTAACTACATATTTAACAAAAACGGAGTATGGAATAATAGATGTTTTTACTAACATTAGCTTTATAATTACTCCTTTAATTGGATTAAACGTTAGTGCTTCAATAATAAGATATTATTTTGAAAAAAATAAGTTTGATTTTTCAGTATTTATTTATAATATCATCTTATTTTTAATTTTATTTGGAATAGGTCTATCAATAATTACGTTTGCACTAAGTTATTTGTTTTCTGATTTTTTAGAACAGGAAAACATACCGTATATAATTATACCGCTAGCTGTTTTGTATGCACTTTTTTCACAAGTAATAGAAGTAACTTTAAGTATATGGAGAGCACAAGAAAAACCCTTAAAGTTTGGTTTATTTAGAATAATAAAAACTATAACTGATTTTGGAATATCTATATACTTTATAGTCTTCCTAAAATATGGTTGGGAAGGAAGAGTTTATGTTTCAGTATTTGTAGCTTTTACATTTTCAATTCTAGCTATCATAATGTTAAAATCAGCCATAAATATCAAGAAGAAATACAACAAAAGATATTTAAAAATAGCGATTAACTATAGTGCCCCCCTAATTCTTCATAGTATTGGTGGATATATTATTAGTTTTTCAGACAGATTTATAATATTATATTATTTAGGGATAGAAGAAGTAGGGCGTTATGCCGTAGCATATCAAATAGGTATGGTAATGTCATTTATAAATAGTTCATTTAACCAAGCATGGACCCCTTATTTATTCTCAATTCTAAAAGAAAATAATGTAAAAAAGAAAATTAAAATACAAAAGTATAATAAGTATTATTTTATTTTAATGTTAGTGTTAGCGTTAATCATATATTTTGTTGTTCCAATAATTTATGATTTTTTTATTGGAAAAGAGTTTGAAGCAGATCCACAAATAGTACTATGGGTTCTTTTAGGATATGCTTTCAATGGTATGTATAAAATAATAGTAAATTATATGTTTTATTATAAGAATACAAAAAAATTAAGTTTAATAACTATTATTTCAAGTTTAATCAATGTTATTTTTAGTATTATATTAATCCCCTTCTTAGGTCTATTAGGAGCTTCTATATCAACAGCTATAGGTTTTTTAGTTATGTTTATTGTTGTTTATTATGAATATAATAAAAAATACAAAATAGCTGAATCATGATATCAATTGATAATTATTTATTCCTTTCTCTAACAATCGTATTATTAATATGGTTACATATTACAATAAAACACCTTGGTGTTAAAGGATTATATTTTCTTTATTTCTTTCTAAATGTAACTATCTTTTATGGTCCAATTTGCTATTATCAATTAGGGTTTAAATCATATATTTTAGCTATGTCAGACGAATCTCTTTTTGAATTTTCGCTTTTATCATTAACTTTTTTCATCATAAACATTTTTGTTTTAAAAATTACATTTTTAAAACAAGCTTTTATATTTAAAAATTTTTTCGGAAATATCTCTTTTGATAAATTAGAAAATAAAAATAAAATTACAACTTTCTACATATTAACATATATAGTAATTCTTGCTTATATGGTGATTTTCTATAAACATTTTCCGCTTGTGAAATTAATATCAGGTGAAGAGTTAGGTGAAAGACTAGATATAACAGGAGATATACCATTATACATTACATTTTCTGCCATAACAATGATTTTTATACCTAGTGGATATTTTTATTTTACAAATATGATTAAAAATCAGTTTGCTTTATTTTTACTACTCTTATTATGCATTTTTTTACTTAGTGCTGGAGGAAATAAAGGTATTGTCTCTTATTTTTTAATTTTCTATTTTTTATTAAGCTCAAAATCAATCAACATTTTAAAAATAACACTTCTTATAACTACTTTAATAATTATTTATGGTGCATTAAAAGGTGTAAACAACCTTTCTCCTGAAAACATAAATTACTTAATCGATTCTCCTGTAAGACGTTTATTTGTATCACAAGGTTCCGGATATATTACTAGAATAGAAATGATCAATAATAATGCATTCCATACAGGTTTAGCTATAAAAAAAGAAGTTTATTCCAATATATATAATACACCTTATAACAGTGGCACAAGTCCGACACATTTTACAGGCAACATAGTTGTTACATCTGGTTACCTTGTAACTATATTAATATATACAGTGTTCACTATTATATTTACAAGAATTCTTTTTACTTTAGATATGTTAAAAATAAAAAAAGAAAATACTTTTTTTATGTGGAATCTTTTCTTATTATCTTATCTTATAACGTATTCTGAATTTGATCTTGCTAACTTTATCCGGATAGGTTTAATGCTTATAAACTTATTTTTTATAAAAAACATCTCAAGAATTAAAATATAAAAATGATTAAACAATATAAAAATATAAAAGATAAATCTTTAAAAATTGACTGGGGAAAAAACTGGGATGATGAGGCTACAATATTAAATGCACTTTATACTGAAAGGGTAAAGTTAAATAATAACAACCCAATAATTGATAGTATCTATCAATTCAAAGCTCAAACATATAATTTAACTATATTACAAAAATTAACTCTTTGGATAATTTCATTTTTTGGATTTATTTTTTTATTAATAAAATATTTAATAAAAAAAGAAAAAAGAAATATCACTAAATATGATTTTGCATATTATTATGAAGATACTATCTTATATAACAAGAATAAAAATAAAAAAGGAGTTCTTATAGGACTTAATCAAGGAATATTAAAATTTCAAGATTTACTTTTTATAAGTAAGCTATTATTAATTACTAAGTTCAATTTTTCTTTATTATCAATTGCAATTTATAGAATCGCAACAGTTAGGTGTTCAATTTCTTATGGTGTTTCAGAAATATGGACAAATATGGAGTTTAGTGCTGCGAGTGGTATTTTAAAAGCCTATTGTAAAAAAAATGGTCTAACCTTAAAAAACTATATGCATGGAGAAAAACTTCTTTCATTAAGAGATACATTTTCTAGTTTTGATGAATTCTATGTTTGGAATACTCATTATGAAGAAATGTTTAAAAAACTAAAATGTAATTCAAAAATAATTGTTCAAGACCCATGGATTGAAAAAGAATTAAAAACAAATTATATAAATAATAAAACTATATGCTACTTCCTAAAAGGGGATGAAACTATTGAAGAATTTAATAGACTTCAAAATATTTTTAATAACTTACATGAAAAAAACTTCACTATTTTTATAAAAAAGCATCCTAGGGTTAAAACATTAAACATAGATATAAAGAACGTAGAAGTACTTAAGGACGACACAAATATTGATTATATTTTTAATAAATACTATTACATCTCATCACAATATTCTACGGTATTATATAGAGCACATAAATTAAATTTAAATATACTAATAGATGATATTAGTAACCCAAAGATATTTCAAGCAATCAAGAAAAGGTCTTATTACCTACTATCTGAGGATATACCTGATTATAAATTATCTACATTAATAAAAAACATATGAGTTTAAGGAAATTATATTTCAAATTAAGAACGTTATTGAATAAACCAAAATTCATTCTAAGGAAAGTACAAATTGGTCAAGAATGTTTTGTTGAACCGAGAAGTTTTATAGCAAACACTAAAATAGGTGACTTTTCATATGTTGGCCATAACTGTGTTATTGATAAAACCATTATAGGAAATTATTGCAGTATTGCCGCATTTTGTCAAACGGGAGGTATGGAGCATTCCTATTGGTGGTATTCAACTTCACCACGACTAAGCGATAAAGGGATTAAAACTACAACTACAATTGGACATGATGTTTGGATTGGATCTAAAGTAAGTATTCGTCAAGGA
>Ga0209702_10007736_pt1 | contig 12953 bp, 12 predicted proteins | sample FRY01_FD_187210 | JGI IMG/M metagenome (GOLD analysis project Ga0209702, IMG submission 187210) | Freshwater microbial communities from Lake Fryxell liftoff mats and glacier meltwater in Antarctica - FRY-01 (SPAdes) (version 2) | ecosystem: Environmental > Aquatic > Freshwater > Ice > Glacier... | reverse complement strand
ACAATGTTTGCAATCTGAGCCGGCGTGTTTCCTTGGCCGCGGTGTGGTGATGGTGACAAGAATGGTGAATCTGTTTCTACGAGTAACTGTTCGGTCGGAACTAGTTTTACTGCGTCTCGTAATTCTGCTGCATTCTTAAAAGTTAAGGTGCCAGCAAAGGACAAGATGTAACCCCGTTCTATACAAATTTTAGCCATCGCAACATCACCGGAAAAGCAGTGAAAAACGGTCTTTTCTGGGGCTCCCACCTCTAGTAAGACCGATAAAACATCATCGTGTGAATCCCGATCATGAATGACTAGTGCCTTCTTGGTGCGCTTTGCTAGATCGATGTGCCACTTAAAGGACTCCTGTTGGCGCGCGCGAAGTTCTGGTGGCGTGCGGAAATAATCTAGGCCGGTTTCACCAATAGCACGCACGCGTGGGTGTGCGGCAAGTTCTTCAATGATTCTTAAATCTGCATGCATATCTTCAACTCTTGGCGCCTCGTTTGGATGCAGGGCAACGGCAGCCAGAACTGATGTATTCCATTTTTCGGCCGCAGCTACACACCATTTGGATTGTTCTGCAGAATAGCCAACCTGCACAATCCGATCTACATTGACCGATTTTGCTTCGGCAATCACATCGGCTACTGCTTGTGAATCAAAAGCGGCATCAGTAACGATTTCAAGATGGGCATGAGAATCAACGGTAGGGACCGGAAGTGGCTCTGGTAATGGAGCGCGCGGACGATCGATATCGCGGTTGTGGCGATCAGCCATTGTTTTTTAAGCAGTTACTTCTAGTCGTGGGAACAAAACTGGCGTCCTAGTGATCATAGAACCTGCCGGTAACTGTCCCCACGTTGCAACATTTGCAATTAATTGTGCGCTTAGATCTCCAAGAATATTCTGTGCACCAAGACTTTGCCACAAGATTTCACAGGTCGACGGCATGACTGGATGCAATAGCACCGCTAAGGCACGCAGCGATTCAGCGGTGTTGTACAAAACAGCTTCTAGTTCATCCTTTTTTTCCGGATCTTTAGCCAAGACCCAAGGCTCTTTGATTGTGACGTAGCCATTCACTTTTTTACAAAACTCCATAATTGCAACAATGCCACCTTGGAAATCAAGTGCGCACATTGCGGTATCAGCTCTTGTTACGGTTTCGACCAGTGCCGCTGCTAATTCGGCTTCGTGTGCAACTGGCGGAAGTACCCCACCACAATATTTTTCGATCATGGCAGCGCTACGTGATGCCAGGTTGCCAAAGTCATTAGCTAACTCTGAGGTATAGCGGGCGCTCATATCCTCCCAAGAAAATGAGCCATCGCTGCCAAATGGAATTGCGCGCAGAAAATAATATCGAAATGCGTCCACACCAAAGTGATCGGTGATGTCTTTAGGTGCGATTCCGGTGAGTTTGCTCTTACTCATCTTTTCGCCACCGACTAGCAACCAACCATGCGCAAAGACTTTCCTTGGAACCTCAATACCTGCAGCCAACAACATCGCGGGCCAAATTACGGCATGAAAGCGCAAGATGTCTTTTCCGACAAGATGAACATCGGCCGGCCAAGTTTGGGCAAACTTCTTTCCGCCCTCAGAAGCTGGTTCATCAGTTAATCCAACCGCGGTTGCATAATTTAACAGCGCGTCAAACCAAACGTAAACAACTTGCTCCTTGTCCCAAGGAACTGGAATACCCCAATTAAATGTTGAGCGCGAAATTGAAAGATCGGAGACATCACCTTCCAGAAAGGAAATCACCTCGTTGCGAGCACTTTCTGGTTGGCACGCCTCTGGATTATTGCGGTAGTGCTCCAGCAAGGGCGCTCTAAAAGCAGATAGTTTAAAGAACCAATTATCTTCATTTACCAATTCAATCGGCTTGCTATGAATCGGACAGCACTTTGCGCCATCAATTTCAATCAAATCGCCCGCAAGTTTAAACTCTTCGCAACCCACACAATATGGGCCTTCATACTTTCCGGCATAAATATGGCCGGCATCTTTAAGTGATTGCAGAAATTTTTGTACCCGTTCGGTATGACGCTTTTCGGTAGTACGAATAAAATCATCATTGGCAATGTTTAGCTGCTCCCAATTTGGCTTCCAGGAGTCTGCCACTAACTGGTCCACCCAGACCTGTGGCGCAACATTATTGGCCTCCGCCGTACGCATGACTTTTTGGCCATGCTCATCCGTGCCCGTTAAAAACCAGACTGACTCACCTTTTTGCCGGTGCCAACGAGTTAAGACATCGCCAGCAACAGTTGTGTAGGCATGCCCAATATGAGGCGCATCGTTGACGTAATAGATGGGCGTTGTTAGGTAAAAGGAGTTGGTCACTGGCTCATCTTATTGGCAGCTACGACCGCGGCATAAACCAGCCGCTTAGGAATGCCGAACTCCTCGGCAACAGTAGCGATCGCAGGTTTTCGATCCATTCCGGCCACTTCAAACTCGCGTACTCGTGCCACCATCTCGTTGCCGGTTCGTGCAGCTGAATCAACAACTGCACCAGAAATTACCAAAGTAATTTCCCCCAAAATTTCTTTGCTATCTGCCCAAGTAAAAAGCTCGGTCAGAGTTCCACGAATAATTTCTTCATACCGCTTGGTCATTTCTCGGCAAACTGCCGCCTTACGATCTACCCCAAAGACTTGCCCCGCATCCTTAAGTGAATCTAATAAACGATGTGGGGCTTCAAAGAAAACCATTGTGCGCTCTTCAAATCGAAGCTTTTCAAAAGTGGCCAGTCTGGCCCCAGCAGAACGCGGTGGAAATCCTTCAAATGAAAAACGATCCGTAGCTAGACCAGAGAGTGCAATCGCCATGGTTACCGCACTTGGTCCTGGAATTACCGAAACTTCAATGCCTTCGGCAATGGCAGCCCGGAGCAATCGAAAGCCCGGGTCGCTGATCGTTGGCATTCCAGCATCCGAAACCACCAGAACTGTTGTCCCACTTTTTAGCTCTACTAGAAGTTCGCGGGTACGATCGATTTCATTGCCTTCAAAAAAAGAGACAACGCGTGCGGTAAAAGATAACTCTAGATCTTGGCAGAGTCGATGAAAACGCCGGGAATCTTCTGCAGCAATTATCGATGCATCAACAATTGCCCGCTTTAATCTGCTACTGGCATCCCCTGGGTTTCCTAAAGGGGTCGCAGCTAGAATAAGAGTCATAGCGTAATCCTCTCAGTAATTTTGGGTAAACGCCCATACTCTTGTCCCGTGACTGTTGCCATCACCCCACTTCTTATCGCGCTGGCTTCCTTTGTGCTTCGTATTTTCAATCTTGATTCGACCAAAGGATTTATTTTTGATGAGGTCTATTACGTAGATGGTGCCCGAGATTTCCTTAAATATGGGGTTGAAGTAAGTGGCGCAAATCCAGAGTTTATAGTTCATCCACCAGTTGGAAAATGGCTCATCGCTGGCGGAATTCAACTCTTTGGCGACAACGAGTTTGGGTGGCGATTTGCTACCGCTTTATTTGGAACTTTGCTCATTCTGCTCTTTGCCCGATTGGTACATGTTCTTTTTTATTCACCGCTGCTCACCGCATTGGGTGCCGCTCTAATGTCGCTGGATGGGCTGCAACTTGTACATTCTCGAACTGCGCTGCTCGATTTATTTTTAACATTTTTTACACTTTTAGGTATTTATTTTTGGTACCGCAATCGGCATTGGTGGGCTGGGGTCGCATTTGGTTTGGCAATAGGTTGCAAGTGGAGTGCACTGTACTTCATTGCTGTTATCGGATTAGTAACGGTATACCGAATTTTGGTAACGAACGACATCAGAAAATCCGGCAAGCAGCTGGCCCTCGCCTTCACAACATACGGGCTGCTTCCGCTATTTGTTTACACTCTTACTTGGACGGGTTGGTTTATTTCTGATCGTGGTTGGAGTCGTCAGTGGTCAAGTAATCCTTTTGTTTCCTGGCTTCACTATCACACAGAGATGCTTAATTTTCATACTGGTCTAACGCAAAGTCATCCTTACCAAGCTAATCCTTGGAGTTGGCTTGTGATGGGAAGACCAACTTCATTTTTTTATGACTCAGGCACCGGCTGTGGTGAAAAAATTTGCGCACGTGAAGTCTTGGCCTTGGGGACACCTATTTTGTGGTGGGTTGGTACCGTTGCAATTGCTGTAGTTGTTGGTTACTGGATTAGATCGTTGCTAAAAAGAGTCCCTGATCAAGCGGCAAATATTGTTGTAATTGGTTTAGCCGCTGGTTATCTACCTTGGTTTGCGATGCAACAGCGCACTATGTTTACTTTCTATGCAATCGTGATTGAGCCGTTTTTGATTTTAGCAATTGTATATTGTGCCAAACTGTTATTAGGCAGTGACTTAAAGCCCGTACTCTCACAAAGTATTGTTGCCTCGCTGTTTGCACTGATCTTGCTTTGTTTTATTTACTTTTTGCCGTTATTTATGGGGCAACTCATCACCTACGAACAGTGGCAATTTCGGATGTGGTTTGACTCTTGGATTTAAATATCTGGGATTTAAATATCTGGGATTTAAATATCTGGGATTTAAATATCTGGGATTTAAATATCTGGGATTTAAATATCTGGGATTTAAATATCTGGGATTTAATTACTCGTTAGCTGCGCGCGCTTGCTTTAATCGCGCTACCGCTTCATCTTCCAATTGTTGATCAAAGATCTCATCGCGAGATGGTGATGCCGCTGCCAATGCTTGCCGCTCAAGCATCGCTTGCTCCTCTGACCACTGACCAGGGGTCGTCAAATCGATGACCCGCTTTGGCACAACAGCTTTTGGTGCATTCACATAAGTTGGAATTGGGACTTGTGTTGGTTGCCAGGAATTTCGTAATGCAGCCGAACCATTTGGTAAAATAACGACACCCTTTAGTTCACGCTCGGAAAGCGGAATCCAATGCTCAGTTGAAACCTTTGGCTGTAAGACTTCGGCGAGGTTGGTCGCAGACACGCCAGAACTACGACGGTGTAACTGCAGCACTCGTCGCTGGTGAAGCTGATCGGCGATGGCATGCCGGCGAATATTTGCAATGTAAATTAACATTGCCGAAAGCGGAACAAGGGCGTACATGAATGGCATTGTTTTCATAACTCCACCTACCAGGGTTGCGACTAATGAGAAAGCTATAAGTACAAATATAATTCTGCGACGCAAGAGGATTTGCCGAGCCTTTGCTTCGCGATCTAGATCAATGTGAATTGCACCGGCAACTACCGAACTATGCGGCGATTGATCTGCAACTACCCGAAGCGCGCTCTTAAAGCGTTCGACTGATTTGCCAGAAAACTCGTTGCGGTCATGGATCCAACGGGGTGCAAAATATGCCAGCCACATACCGATGATCGCAATATAGATGAGTCCCGAAGTCATGATGGATAAATCTAAAGCAATGTGTGGTGTTTTTTTGGGATTTGAGTACTACTTAATTGTAGGATTTTCTTTGACAAAACAGATGTGATCTCGCCATTGCCCATCAATGTGTAAGTACCTAGCTCTTTCACCTTCAAACAGATACCCCGCTTTTTCTGCAACCCTGCGAGAAGGTGCGTTTTCTGGGCGCAGATTTATTTCAACCCGGTGAAGTTTAAGAACATCAAATGCATACTGAGTAAGCTTTTCTACCGCATTGGTCGTGTGCCCGCGGTTTGCGTAGTTACGATCAATCCAATAGCCGATATGGCCACCGCGCATAGCGCCATAGATGACCCCACCTAGCGAAATCTGTCCGATTAACTGCTTCCCCTGCCAGATGGCAAACGAGTAGGAACGGCCATTTCGTGCCTCATGATTTAGGATCTTCACCATCTCAAAGAATGCCGGAAGCTCGCCACTTCCCTCATTACCGATATAGGGAATTGTTGCCTCCCACTGCGAGAGCCATTCCCGGTTCTGAGCCCTAGCTTGATTCCACTGAACGCGATCTCGAAAGCGAAGTGGGCGTAAGTAGATTTGTTGGCCTTGCAAAACAATGGGCCAATGGTTTTTCATGGCAATTAAATATATCGACGCTCTAAAACGACAACAGTGACTTGATCACCAGTCCTTAGTGAGGTGTCTGCTTCGGCGACTGCGATAAAAGCATTTGCATCGGAAAGTGTTGCCTGCTCATCTTGGTTAGCTAGCGGCACAACTGATTTTCCATCTTCGGCCAAAACCCCACGAATATAGGAGCGCATACCCGCGGCGGACTCAATTGGTTTTTCTAAAGCGGCCTTGACTGATGGGCGATGGATTAACGAGGCACCGAGCATTGTTCTGATCATTGGGCGAACAAAGAGTTCGAAGGAAATATAAGCAGCTATCGGATCGCCTGGAAGCGTTACAACTGGAGTCTTATCTGGACCAATTGTGCCAAAGTTATGGCGGCCACTGGCTTCAATTGCCATATCCACTGTTGTAATCTCACCTAGACCAGACAGCGTGCGAGTAATCAGATCAAATGAGTCATCGTGGCGTTCGCCGCTAATAATTATCAAATCAGCGCGCACTAATTGATCTTCGATCAACTTTTGCAGTTGCGACTCATTTTCCGGAATTGAATGAACGCGGTAGGCCACTGCTCCAACTTCGCGGACCGCAGTAGTCAACAGCCAAGAGTTGGTTTCGTACTCATCGTTGACATTTTTTAATGGTCGGCCGGGTTCAACTAGATCCGGTCCCGCCGATAAGACAACAACGCGTGGGTGAGGTCGGGTTGGCAGGTGATCACGGCCAATTGATGCCGCTAAACCGATTTGGGTTGAACGAATTCGCGTCCCTGATCGCAAAACTAATCGATCGCCAGCGTAAATATCCTCGGCAAGAGTTGCGCCATGTGCATCTAGCAATGACATATCAAAGGCTTCCAGCGGCTTGCAGATGGCAAGTAATGAGATTAAAAACTCATCCACGCGTGTGTACTCTGACATAATCACACCCTACTTCTTTCAGGATTGATCTTTGGGATTTAACGGGAGATTTAAATGACAGATCAAAAAATCTCATTGAGGCACATGGCTCGTCAGGAGCGTTCCCAAAAATATGTCCCGGCAAACTTCAATATCATTCTAAAAACCCCGGAAATTTTGGCTGCCCACGGCATTGCTTCCTATATCTCGTACGAATACGAACCAAGCACTGTAGAAATTAATGAGGCTTTTTTTCGAGCTGGCAAGAAAATATTTCTACCTAGAATCAACGGGAAATTACTCGAGTGGGTCCGCTGGGATGGTGAACCATCATCCTTACAGTTAGAGAAAAAGATTCTGGAGCCTATGGGGGAAGCGATTACCGATCTTTCCGTTATCAATGCCGTAATTGTCCCCGCACTGAGGATTGATCAAGCTGGATTTCGGCTTGGCCAAGGCGGCGGTTATTACGATCGAGCACTGGTCGAGTTAAAGGCTTGGAAGGTCGGTTTAATCTATCCAGCTGAATTAACTAATGAAAAACTGCCGCATGAGCGCCACGACATACCGTTAGATGCGGCAGCTACACCGACAGAGCTGGTTCGTTTTAACCGTTAGGTAAGTTGCGCGCCATTACAATCCGCTGGATTTGATTTGTTCCTTCATAAATCTGCGTCAATTTTGCGTCTCGCATCATGCGTTCAACCGGGTAATCAGTTACATATCCATACCCACCAAGCACCTGAATCGCATCTTGGGTGACCTTCATGGCCATATCACTTGCAAAACATTTACTTGCTGCCGAAAAAAAGCGCAGTTCCTTTTCGGCGTTTTCACTTTTGATTGCTGCCGAGTAGGTGAGCAACCGCGCAGCTTCAATATTCATCGCCATGTCAGCCAACATGAATTGAATCGCTTGAAAATCAAAGATTGGCTTTCCGAATTGATGGCGCTCGTGTGCATACTTGGTCGCAATATCAAATGCGCCCTGCGCTAAACCTAATGCTTGGGCCGCGATAGTGATTCGGGTGTGATCAAGGGTATCCATAGCAAGTGCAAAACCTTGTCCTACTTCGCTAATGCGACGATCATCGCTCAATTGAACGTTGTCAAAGTAAACTTCACGAGTTGGTGAACCTCGCATTCCCATCTTTTTTTCCGGTGCACCAAAGGACACGCCAGGGTCTGATTTTTCAACTACGAATGCGGTGATTCCTTTCGAGCCAAGCGCTGGATCACCTTGCGCGATTACTGAATAAAACTCGGATTCGCCGGCGTTTGAAATCCATTTCTTACTGCCATTTAGCACCCAACCATCACCGACACGTTCAACCTTTGTCCGAAGCGCAGATGCATCTGAGCCGGCTTCAGATTCTGATAAGCAATATGAAAATCCGGCACCTTTAACTAATTGCGGTAACCAGCGCGCCTTTTGCGCATCATTACCGCCTAAAATGAGTGGGACTGATCCCAATTTATTTACCGCTGGAATTAGCGAGGATGAACCACAAACACGTGCCACTTCTTCAATAATTAGAACCATTGCTAGCGCATCTGCGCCATCGCCGCCATATTCAGTAGCAACATGCGCTGCGAACAAGCCATTCTTAGTTAAGGCATTTTTGGCTTCAACCGGAAAGCGATGCGCTTCATCAACTATTTGGGCAAATGGCGCAATCTCTTTTTCAGCCAAGGATCGAATACTTGAGCGAAGCTCTTTATACTCGGTAGGTAGATCAAATATGTTTTCCATTAAGAACCATTCTTATCGCGTTGCGCCAGTTTTTGTAAATACAAATTATAGTTAGAAAGATCATCGGGCTGACCCATGGCAGCCTGACGAGCAATATTTCGATCGATTCTTTTGGTCTCACGGGAGTCATCCCGCACCCACTGAATAAAAGTAGCGACAAGTGCGATTAAAATTGGAATTTCCCCCATGGCCCAGCCAATTGAGCCACCTAATTTTTGGTCAGCTAATAGATCGGCCAGCCATGGGGTTTGCAATGATGCAAAGTAGCCATTATCGATCAGGGTGGTGGCTGACATTAAAGCGACCGAGAAAAATGCATGAATACTCATTGCCGCAAACAGGATCACAATCTGCACTAGGCGAGGAACTTTTCGTGGATTGGGATCTATGCCAATAATTACCGAAAAGAAAAGGAATCCCGCAGCTAGGAAGTGAAGATTCATAAATAAATGGCCGACATGGCTCTGCATCAATTTTCCAAAAAGATCTGTGAAGTACAAAGCAAAAAGGGAAGCATCAAAAATAATCAGCGCAACTATTGGGTTAGTAAAAATAATTCCAATTTTTGAGTGCAGCGCAGCAAGCAGCGAGCCACGGACTCCGCGTTCGGCAGGAGTGCGACCCTGTGGCAGAGTTCGTAACGCCAAAGTAATTGGCGCACTAAGTACCAACCCGATCGGGGCAATCATCCCCAAGACCATGTGGGCGATCATGTGATATGAAAATGAAAAGTATGCATACAAACCTAAGCCACCGCTAGTTGCAAAATTAGTTGCAGCAATACCTAAGGCAAAGGAAATTGTTCGGCCAACCGGCCATTTGTCGCCACGTTTTGTCAGAATCATTACCCCTTTTACGTAGAGGGCGACCATGGTTACGAGGATTCCTATCATTAAGGCATCTGGTTCGTAGCTAAACAAGATTCGTGACCAGGTGGGGGGTAGTGGAGTATTAATTCCAACTACCGATAAGGCGGCATTAAACTCTTGCGTTCCGGGACGATCGGGTGCTGACATTGATGATAGCCAGGCGCCCATCGCAACGGTAACGCCCATGATGACCGCTTCAATTGTTAGTAACTTTCCAAAACCAACCCAGTTAATCTCACTTTTCCCTTGCAGGTTCTTGCGGTGCAAGTTACCGATGATTACTAACGCAATGGTTGCGATTGTCTTTGCGACGATAACAAGTGCGTATCTAGAATTCCAGGAATCAATAAAATTGAGGCGACTCCAGGCATTAATCGTGCCACTTATTACCACTGCTATTGCTGACCAAAGCGCTAGCTGACTAAACCTCGGTACTGCGATTGCGCGGTCTGTGGGAGAAAGGAAAGCAATGGCAAAGATTCCACCGACCCACATCGATAAGGCAAGTACGTGGATAACCAAAGAACCAATCACTAGGGTGTGCCCGCCGCCGGCAGCTGCGTGCGATTGAAAGACCGGTGCAATTATTCCAAGCAATGAAATAAACAAGAGCACAATCACAGTCAAAATTTTGCGAACCAAAAACGAAGAAATGAAAACTAACAGCGCTATAACTGATTGAAATGCCAGGTACTGACCTAGCCTAATTTGGGTGGTAAAGGATCTAAGAACCGTTAGATCCAAGGTCTGCGCTATTGATGTGTTCAATAATTGCGCAAGTGAAAAAATAAAGGTGCCAAATACACCAAAAAGCCAAAGTATTGTTGAGCAGGTTAAGAAGGAGCGAATCTTTTCTCCGGCCCGCGAAATCTTTCCGGCTTCATCTAGTAAAAGGAAAGCCATGGCAAGTAGTGATCCAACAGTTGCAAATGCGCCTAGAAAACTTAAGTACTTAAATCCGGTTAATAAAATGTTCATCGATTAGAAAAGAGTTTTCGTGCGTACAGTGACAACCCAACGGTTATGCCAGCTGCTAAGACTAAGAGCGAGATCACAAAAGCATTAGTTGCCCAACCGCTGCTTGCAGGAGTCTGGGTTAGGGTTGGTTCTGGGGTTGGTTGAACTGGAACGATCGTACTCGGGCCGGAATAATTGAATCTAAAACTTCCTTCAAGTGGAGAATCACCTTCGGAAATCAACGAGTAAGAAACTGTGTACATGCCCGAATCAATTAAAGGTCTTACCCCCACAGTTGCACTTAAATCAGTAACCGTGATGGTTCCATCATCGACTCGAACTCCATTTGGATCAATGACCGTAATTACATTTGCATCAACAGCATCTGCCAGCAGCGGCAGTTGACCTGTGATTGTGACGCTGGATGGTGAGACTGAAATCGTTGACCCACTTATCGGCATAGTACTTACCAAGGTATTGGCCAGGGCCGTGGTGCTTCCCAGGGTAAGCAAAAGGGATAGCGCCATGCCTCGGAGTATCGCTTTACTCACATCTTCCCTCCGTAGCAGCCTTGGGAAGCCGCTCAATTCGCCCCTATCGTCTCATCTCTTTAGACTTAATGCCTACCCCTAATGGGCGGCAGTATTGATCAGCGAAGGAAATGAAGCGGCAATGCCTACCTATCAATATGCCTGTAACGTGTGTGGCCATGAATTTGAAGCCTTTCAATCATTTTCAGATTCATCGCTAACCCAATGCCCCCAATGTCAGGGTGAGATCCGAAAGGTTTACACCGCCGTTGGCGTTGTGTTCAAGGGCTCCGGATTTTACAAAACAGATTCAGTTAAGAAGGCAACCGCAGTTGAAACACCGAAAGCCGCGCCAGTTACGCCAGACTCGAAAACGGCGCCAGTGTCGGCGCCGAAAGCGGACTAATCCTCGTGATGCGGTGGTTTATCTAACTTTATTTCTGCTTCCCGTTTTGCTTGTTCAGCCGCGGCTTCCGGATCGATCTCATCCGAACTCGCTTTTGGAAAGAGATCGCTCATGGGTTTGATTCTACCGATTTATCAAGAAAAGAGAAGTTAATGTTTGAAAAGCTTGGCCACTTAATCGTAAGGTATCGCAAAATCGCGGTAATTCTTTTCATAGTGAGTGTTCTGGTCTCCGGCGCGCTCGGTTCAATGGTTTTCAACCGGCTGGATTCTGGTGGTTATTCAAATCCCAACAGTGACTCTTACAAAGTGTACGAGTACTTGAAAAATGATTTGAAATTATCTGATCCAACCATAGTCGTTGTTGTGGATGCCGGAACACTAGCTGTTACCGATCCAGTTGTTGTGCAAAAAGCCAAAGCGCTAGAAGCCAAGATGGCCCAAGCAGCAAATGTTGCGAAGACGCTTTCGTACTGGAGTTCGGGTGGGGAAGCCACACTTAAATCAAGTGATGGTAAGGCCGCCTATATTTTGGTGTACGGCACGAATGATGTATTTTCGCCTGAGAGCCAAGATCTGGGCCAGTTTTTTCAAGACAATTATGACGGAGAGTATCAAGGGCTAACTTTGTATGCTGGCGGGGTGGGTGTTGTCAGCCATGCAATAACTAAAAAAATCTCTGATGATTTGAAGATTGCGGAAGCTATTTCAATTCCGTTAACATTTATTTTACTAATTTTTGTTTTTGGAGCGATGGTTGCCTCCGCAATGCCATTGATTGTGGGTATTTCGGCAATTATTGGCGCCTTCTTTATTTTATATCTGATCACCCTCTTTACCGGCGTAAGTATCTATGCCCTAAATCTCACAACTGGCATGGGGCTTGGGCTCGGTATTGATTACGCACTTCTAATCGTTAATCGTTTCCGCGAAGAGCTTCATCGCGGCAGGAGCGTTGAGGAATCTGTTATCACTACCGTCGCAACTGCTGGTAAAACTGTTTTTTATTCGGGGCTTACGGTTTTGGTCACACTACTTTCGCTCACCTTTTTCCCACTTCCTTTTTTAAAATCTTTTGGTTATGCCGGTGTCTCGGTTGTTTCATTAGCTGTCATTGGTGCACTTTTCGGTCTGCCTCCGATTCTGGCGATGATTGGCCATAAAGTTGACAAGGGCGTGGTCCGCCGTTCCGCAATAACGCCAAAAGATGATGGACGTTGGGCGCAAACCGCACGCATGGTGATGAAGCGGCCAGTTGCGGTTGTTATTTTGTCCCTTATTTTTCTAGGAATTCTTGCCTCTCCTATTTCAAATATTAAATTTTCGCAAGGCGATTCACGAATGTTGCCGGTCACTAATAAGGCAGCAATTGCAACTGCGCTGCAAGCCGAGCGGTTTGCGGGTCAAACTGGGAATCCAATTGAAATCATCATTAAAAATGGCGCCAATAAAGCCGACCAGATAAATTCGTACTCGAATCAAATTCAGGTAACACCTGGGATTGTTGCAGTTCTTCCGCCCACAACTTATGGCAAAGATGTG
>Ga0209702_10007735_pt1 | contig 12953 bp, 10 predicted proteins | sample FRY01_FD_187210 | JGI IMG/M metagenome (GOLD analysis project Ga0209702, IMG submission 187210) | Freshwater microbial communities from Lake Fryxell liftoff mats and glacier meltwater in Antarctica - FRY-01 (SPAdes) (version 2) | ecosystem: Environmental > Aquatic > Freshwater > Ice > Glacier... | reverse complement strand
CAGACATTCTTGCATACACATCATTCGGTGATGTTATGAAAGGAGCAATTGAGAGACTTGCATACAACGCAGGACTTTCAATCGACACAGTAGTAAGAAACGCAATCTCTACAACATTAACTGTTCAGAACGCAACAGGAGTAGCAGCAGCAGCTTGGACTTCAATCCCTGTTACAGGTTACTTAACTATTAACGAAATAAAGAAAGGTGTACGAACACTACGAAGAAACAACGCAATGGAACAGACAGACGGATATTTTGTAGCAGTAGCTCACCCAGATGTTTTATTCGACCTTATGACCGATGCAACAACAGGTGGATGGATAGACGCTAATAAATATACAGACGGTAACGCATCCAAACTTCTAAAAGGTGAAGTAGGCAGACTTGGTGGAGTAAGATTCCTTGAAACTTCTAACGCTTATGTTAGAAATACAGGAGTAACTTCTTCATCTTCTATCTATGTAACAACAATGTTAGGAAGAGATGCATTCGGAGTAACTGACCTACAGAACCTAAAAACTTACGTTAAAGGGTTTGGTAGTGCAGGTGCAGCTGACCCAACGGACAAAGTTGCAACAGCAGGTTGGAAAACAACTTTTGGTGTAACTCCTTTGAACGCAGCATTCGGAATTAACTTGCACTCAACTGTAAGTACAACTGCTTAATAACGCCATTTAAGGGTTATTAGGATAACAATCAGGGTGGTGATACTAGTCAACCACCCTTTTTGTATGTTAAGATACTTTTCAGTAATTCCTGAACCCTAGCAAATGGGGCAAGGCACAAAGCATAAGCTTGGTGTCTTTTTTTTTATGTACAAACCTACTTGGCAGAAACACGAAAAAGATATGAAGTCTCTTAAGCCTAAAGAGGCGGAGAAAGCATTAAACGCTTTTATTGAAGAGCGAGAAAAGGAATTACAGAACAACCCATCAGCCAGACAATACGAAAAATCCCGCAGAGAATCATTAGCCAAAGAAAAACCACAATGGGTTAAAGAAAAAAGAGCTAAAGAGAGCGAGGAATACAATTCAACACTTAATAGTTTAAAAAGTTTAAAGAAAGGTGGAAGTTACCAATATATGATTAAGCCTAGCCCAGGGTATGTACTAGTACAACCAGACGAACAAGAGAAAGAAAAGATAATAAGTGGAATTATAATAGCCACAGATATAGACGAGAAAGGAAATAACACAGGCAAGGTTATAAGTGTGGGTGGTGAGTTGGCACTGGCTAAAACAGTAATGCAACCACCCGTTCAAGAAAACGACTTAATAATGTATAAATGGTTTGCAGGGATGGATGTGAATATCAAGGGTGAGAACATGAAACTTATGCAATTTACAGACATACTAGGAAGATTTGAAAAATGAAAAAGCCAATAGTAAGTGTAATAATAACAACCCACGAGGGCAGGAAAGACCGATGCAGAAAAGCAATAGAAAGTGTACTTAATCAGTCCTATACACTATATGAGATTATAGTAGTTGATGATGGCTCTAAAGATGGCACACCAGCAATGGTTGAGAGTTTTAAAGATGACAGAATTGTTTTTGTGAAGAGGGCTGAAAACTTTGGTAATGATACTAGACCTAAGAATGAGGGAATATTAAAAGCTAAAGGTAGGTACATAGCATTTTTAGATTCGGATAATGAGTACAGAAAAGACCACCTACAGATATTAGTTAACACAATGAATAGAGAAAATGTTGATGTGGTATATGGAGATAGATATATTGTATATGAAGATGGACAATCACCAAACAGTGTAGGTGTAAAATCAAATTATAACCCTTTTCTGTTGCTACAACAGAACTATATAGACACAAGCGATGTGTTAATAAAGAGACAGGCATTATATGACGTGGGAGGGTTTGATGAGAGGTATAAAAAGTTTGTAGACTGGAACTTATGGGTAAGAATGACTAAGTACGGGCATAACTTTATAAGAGTGCCTAATATTATAACTAATTACCACATACACAAAGATATGAAGTCAGCAAGAGAAGAAGACCAGATAGACTGGAAAACCCCAGCATGGAACCCTTACGACTGTAAGATAAGGTTACCCCACCTAGGGCAAGTTAAAGCACCTAGAGTTGCAGTATACTCAATTACATACGATAGACTAGATTTTACAAAGAAGTGTTTTAAGAGCTTGCATAAGACTGCAGGGTATAAGTTAGATCATTTTGTTATAGATAATGGTAGTACCGATGGCACTAAAACATTTTTAAAAGAGAGTGATATGTTTAAGCAGATAATTCTGAATGAGGATAACAAAGGAATATCAATAGCGAGTAATCAGATTGTTAGCTTAATCAAAGAAAAAAAGAAATACGATATTATAATAAAGGTTGATAACGACGCACTATTCAAGAGTGATAACTGGCTAAAGAAAATGATAGAGATATGGGAGAGTAACCATAGAATGGTATTAAGTTGTTACATTGAGGGGTTAGTACACAACCCAGGGGGAGCACCTAGAGAGGCTTATGGTGACCTATGCGGTGAGTTGATTGGAATGACTAAGCATATAGGCGGTATCTGCCATTTTGTTGATGCTAGAGCTTATGATCATTTCGCTTGGGACGAGAACTCGACCTTGCACGGGTTACAGGACTTAGAGTTTTCTAACTACTTAACAAGTATAGGCTTTCAGCATGGGTACTTAGAGAATTATTATTGTGAGCATATATACGGTACCGATGAACAGGCTAAGCTATACCCTGAATACTACGAAAGAAGAAAAAAAGAGAAAATGACCAAGTATAATAAAGAGGTAACCGATGTTAGGAACACTAGCCCAGACATTAATTCAATAGAACATTGGGATAGTGTATATAAACAAGAACTACAACAAGACCCTAACCTGCGAAATGATATATTTTCCTTTAGTCTTGTAACTAAAGAGCTAAAAGACACAGGTAACTTACTTGATGTAGGTTGTGGGAACGGGTATTTACTAGGCTATATTGATATATTCAAACAAAGCCTTGATACTTATGGTGTAGATATATCAAAAGAGGGCTTAAGAGTGGCAAAAACAAGGTGCAAAGCACAATTAAAGGTAGGCAATATATTACAACTACCTTACGCAGATAATGAGTTTGAGCAGGTAGTAAGTACCGAGGTATTAGAACATATAGTCGAGATTAAAAAAGCCATAACAGAGGTAGCAAGAGTAACTAAAAAGGGCGGTAAATTAATTGCAATGTTTCCTTATTATGACACCGTGCCTAGTGATGAGCATGTCAATTTTTTCACAGAAAAGAGTGTTAAGGCACTACTAAAACCTCACTATACAGATATAAAGATAAGTACACACATACACCCAACAATAAGGACATACAAAACAGGTGTAGGTGAAGATTCAGTATTATTTTTAGTTACGGGGGTTAAAGCATGATTAAAACAGTGGTACTAGATTTAGATGATTTTTCGATCCTGCGTAGTCGAATGGATATACTGGAGAAAATTAAAGAACACTACCCAAAGTTTAAGGTTAGTTTATTTACAATCCCCTTTGATTACGAGTATGAAATGGGGAGTATTAGAATTAATAGGGAATCCGCACTCAAAAGCATACACAAAAACCTAGACTGGATGCAGATAATACCACACGGACTACTACACACACCAAACGAGTTTGAGAACGCAGATAGAAAAGCAACTAGACTGGCATTAAAAGGGATAAAAGAACAGTTCAAGAAAGACGGGTTACCCTATGTTAAAGGGTTCAAAGCACCACAATGGCTATGGAATAAGGCAGTTGTTAGTGTACTAAACCAAGAGGGTTATTTTGGTGGGGTGGATAGAAATCAGCCTGACATGTTAAGGACTAAAAAATACTATGAATATGATTACTCACTAGATGAACCATTCTGGCAGACTAAACAAGAAACTATAAAACTACACGGACACATGACAAGACCAAGCACGAATAATATCGAGGATTGTCTACTCAACTTTTTCAAGTTACCTAACGATGTAGAGTTTAAGTTTGTAACAGATTATCTGGAGGGTAAGGAATGATTAACATTGTAGCTTACCCCAATGCTAGTGGTAGCAGATATTGGCGTTTAGAAGATCCATTCAAATATTTAAATAAAACAGGTAAGTTCAATGCAATCATAAGCACAGAGGGTATAACCGATAAAATGGCGAAACAGGGTGATATACACATCCTCCAAAGTTGTGTCGATAAAGAGGGTATTGCATTATTACACTATTACCAACAAGAGCAGGGGAAGAAGATAATAACAGAGGTTGATGATTTTTTAGAGATTAACAAAGATAACCCACATAGTAAGGAGCATGAAATGGTACAAGCTAGGGAGGTTATAGAGATAACCATGGGTATCGCTGATGCAATCACAACAACCACACCATATTTGGCTAATAAACTAAAAAAGTTTAACAATAATACTTATGTACTACCTAACCTAATGGACATGGAAAGGTGGGACGGTACAACCTCAGATAATACAAGCGATACTATAAGAATAGGCTGGTGTGGGAGTATTACACACCTAGACGATATTAAAAGTGTAGTAGAGCCATTAAAACAAGTATTACGTGAGAACAAGAATGTACAATTAGTGTTAGTAGGTGACCTAAGGTTTAGAGAATTATTTGAGGGTTATAATGTGGAGTGTATGTTGGGGGTACCCTTTAGTTTTTACCCCACTAAATTAAGAGGGTTAAGGTTTGATATAGGGATAGCACCACTAATTGATAATGAGTTTAACAGATGTAAGAGTGCAATAAAGTTTTATGAAATGGCTATTGCTGGGGCTACCTTTGTAGGTAGTAAAACAGTTTATAGTGTTGAAGTTGTGGACGGTGAAACAGGTTTTATTGTTGAGAGTGGGCAAGAGTGGGTTAATACCCTTAATATGCTTATAAAAGACAAAAGAAAGAGGGGTTTGACGGCTAAAAATGCTAAAGCCTTTATATTAGAACAAAAATCACTAGAAAAGGGGATCAACAAATGGGGTAGTTGTTATTCTAGCGTTTTAGGGCTAAAATAATAACAAAGCTAAACGAGTAATTAACTTGCAAGCACTCTTAATGAGTGTTTTTTTTATATGGATACAGTTTTTAGGTCAATAAGCAGTGAAAGTACACCCACAATCCAGTCTACTGAAAGTGAATATATACCCAATGACTCGGGAGGTGTTGAGAGTGCGGATGATATACGCCCACTTGATGACTATCAAAAGGGTGAATCAGTGCTTGAAGCACTAGATATTGATGATTCTATAAGCAATATGCCAGAGAATGATAAAAATAACATAGGTGAGGTCGAAAATTACATAAAAGATATTATTAAAAACAAAGGGCTAACACCAACCGCTAAGACATTTAAACGAGTTTTAAACGATGTAAAGGGTGAAATGGGTATAGATAAGGATACAGAGCCTAGCATCGTTCTTGAGCGAATTTCAGGGGTTATACGGGGGTATAAAAGCTTATCATTCATTAAAGACCCCTCGGAAAGAAAAAGAATGTTTATGAAGATGTCAAAAATGGAAACAGTAAAAGAAATGGATAGTTATATTATGGAACAAATGGAGAGGGGGCAAGTATGGCAATAGATAATCGTACAGTCCCTTACAGTGAGAACTGGAGAGGGAACAGTAGTTTCGATAAAGATTTACAGGTTAATGCGTATTTGCCTTTAGGGTTTGATGGACAGAACTTAGTAAGACAAGGGGCTGATGACCAACAGGTAAAACTCGTTGAGAGTGGATCATATATTTATACATGTTTAGCAGGGGTAGGGACAGCGGAGGCAACAGCAAAATGGAAGGTATTTAGGGTAGATGCTACAGGCAATTTAATGTATGCAGATGCTAATAGCAATTACGATAACATTGCTACAGATCCAACAGTATTAAGTTACAGTTATTCATAATATGGGAATATTTGGAATAAGAAAAATCTTAGGGACAATAAATGTAAATATAGTAGGTACAGGTGCGGCGGCTGGTTCTAATACAGAGCTACAATATAATAATGCTTCTGTTTTTGGTGGGACTTCTGGCTTAACTTACAATGATTTAACTAATGTTTTAACCGCTACTAATACAATAATAGGTGCAATTAGTGGAAATGCAGGGAGCGTAACCAATGCTACATTGACAACTGCCTTAACAGTAAACACAGGGACTTTAACTTTAACAGGGAATAGTGATAACACATCAGTTTTAACTGTTGGTGCTGGTGCAGTATCAGTTTCAGGAGCTAATACAGGCGACCAGACTAACATCTCGGGCAATGCAGCAACTGTAACAACAAACGCCAACCTTACAGGGGTAGTCACTTCTGTTGGTAATGCTACAGCAATAGCTGACGCTGCTTTATCTATTGCAAAAACGAGTGGACTACAAACTGCATTAGACCTCAAAGCACCCTTAGCAACTCCAGTATTCACAACAAACATAACCACACCCCTAATAATCGGTGGTACAGCAGTTGGGTCTAAAATAACCTACAAATCTACAACAGGAGCAGGAACTGCCGCAGGTATCGCTCACCAATTTATTGGAGGAACAGACGGAGCAACTGTAGCTGCTACTATTTTGAATAACGGCAACGTCGGCATCGGGACGACGGGGCCTGGGGCATTGTTAGATATTTACAACAACACCGCTAGTCCAATATTGCGATTAAATACTTCTACTTCCACATATGATCCTGAATTTGCTTTGGCATATAGCGGCACAACGTATGGTCAATTATATAGAGATTCTGGGACAGGTGAAATTCATTTAAAGGCATTACAAAGCGGTTCCAAAATGCATTTTACAACAACAGGTGCTGGTAGTTTCATATTTAACAACGGCAACGTCGGCATCGGGACGACGGGACCCTCCCAAAAATTACATGTTAACGGATCTATTCGAATGGGGGCTCTTGTCACAGGTGCTGGAGGCGCAGTTGCGGTGTATCGAAATACGAACGGTGACTTAGCCAATAGTACGTCGAGTATCCGTTACAAAACTGATGTTACTTCCTTAGAAAATGTCTTACCAAAATTATTGAATTTAGAAACTGTAAGATTTAAATGGGGACAAAATACTTCTACACCTGGAATGGATGATTATGGAATGATTGCTGAACAGGTTGCTTTGGTTCTTCCTGATCTTGTTACATACGAAGATGATGGAACAACTCCTCGCGGGCTAAAATACGAAAAAATGGGCTTGTTTGCCTTGAAGGGTTTACAAGAACAACAGGTACAGATTAGCTCTATCTCAAGTCAATTAAATGCATTTTCAAACTCTATCCAGACCAATGCTACAGGGCAGATTCAATTGTTAGGTCATTGTGTGACGGGGGATACGTTGTTGCCGATTAAGAGGAGGAAGAAGAAAAGATCCCGAAACAATTTCGGGATGACGGGTGGGGGGGATGATCCGGGCGGGGATCGGGATGGGGCAGTGCCTTTGGCACTTGGGACGTACTCAACGTCGGACAATGTCGGCACTGGGGTAGGTGAGTTCTCGACAGGCTCGAACAATAATATTGGAGAATGGGAGTGGATAGAGGAAGAAGTACGAATTGATGAGGTGCAAGAGGGGGATTTGGTTTTGGGGCTAAATCAGGCTTCTGGTGAGCTTGAGTATAACAATATCATCAGTTTGATGGATATGAATATTCAAGACGTGTACGAGCTAACTACAGCCTCTGGAAGGGTGATTAGAACAACAAGTGAGCATCCGTTTTTGGTGGAGGAGGGTGTATGAAATATAAGTTGAAACAGAATGCAAAAAATAGAAATCTGGAGAAGTAAAAAAAGTTTAGGTGCTGGCCGTCGGCTTGAGATTAGCCGAATAAACCGTTAGGTTAACCAGCTTTATAATGATAACAAAGGGTCAAGGGTAAGTCAAGAGGGAGTATGGAAAGGGATTAAATGTGCCTGCGTCATTACTACACTATAGTGTGAATGACAGAAGCCGAAGCTTACAGGCACAAGTAATTATACAAAACGAATAAACTAAAGTCAAGTGGACGTCCCCAGCACAATAGTGCTGAAGAGACAAACTCACTTGGGACGGATTCAACATCGGGCAACGCCGGCAGTGGGATGACCTATAGTACAGCAAAACTTAGTATAAATTTAGAAAAATCTTATGAATTTTTTTGGAAATAATTTAGAGAAAATTAAGGAAAAATTTATCACGATTACAAGAGGAAGTGCTGAAATCCCCAAAACTCGTGAGGTTTTACCCCCTTCAAATCGTGAGATTCGTGAGTTAGAAACCGAGCAAGAAGTTGGTGAAGATAAGAGTGTCAAAAGCTCTAAGATAGCTTTTGATCATTTAATTTGCCCATACTGTGCAAGCAAAGAGTATATAAAGCGGGGCTGGAGAACAAAAAAACGTGAACGAGTACAGTTAATGCAGTGTAAAGCGTGTAGAAAAACCTTTACCCCGCAATCGGTTAAGGGTAAACATTATCCGCTTGCTACAATTTTTGATGCAATTGCTAGATATAATTTGGGATATTCGTTGGAGGAGAGTTGCCGTCCCCGTGCCGATATTGAAAAACCGACCTTTGAACGTCCCCAGCACAATAGTGCTGAAGAGACTGCTTTGTCGGGGACTCCTCGCAGTGACGGGGGTGAGGGACAGGGTTCTGCACCCACAAGGGTGGGCAATTTTGGGAGTGGGACGGTTGGGGCGTCAACACTCGCTAACTGGATTGATGAGTTTAAGGAGAGGCTTCCTTTTTTGCGTATGCGCGAATTTGCAATAAGTAAATATACTCCAGAGCAGATGGTTGTTACCGCTACATTGGTTCATAGACAGCTTTATCGCTTTCGATATCACCGTGCTAAGTGTGATCTTATTATGCAAGAGAGCTTTAAGGCTAAGGCGTATAAACCTTTAGCAGAGTTTTTAGAGCTTGTGCCAAGTGAGTGTCCGCATCAGTATTTTTCTGCTGAAAAGAAAGACGGTGGGATTATGAGGGCTTCTGAATCTAAGATTAAATTTTCTAAAGAAGCTATGATTGTTAGGGGAAAGCAGAATTATGCCACTATGATGGCTGAGTTTGTTTTACAATCGGTAAAGGATAGAAGGGCAAGGCACGATGCTTTGCAAAAGTACTTTTTATATAACGATTCGGTTACTATTGCCACAGAGGTACCAGTGTACTTGACTAAGGATGATTTAGAGCATTTACAGACGATGCTGGGGTTTGAAGTCCACCCCAGTGCCGATATTGAAAAAGCCGAACTTTCGTATGTTCCTAATGGGACAGTGCCTTCGGCACTTGAGACAGATGGTTCTGCGCCCACAAGGGCTGGCAATCTCGGGAGCGGGGTGTCAAAGTCGGCACTGGGACTGCCTGACCTGATTACAGGGCACATAGACTTTCTTCAGATTAGAAATGGCATGATTCATATTTTAGATTATAAGCCTAATGCTGAAAAGGAGCGACCTATTGAACAGCTAACTTTGTATGCTATGGCTTTATCACGCTTAACTGGGCTTAGAATTTTTGAGTTTAAGTGTGCATGGTTTGATGAAAAAGACTATTTTGAGTTTTATCCTTTGCATGTACTGCATAAGCCTAAAAAAGCAAGAAGAAGAAAGAAGGTAGAGACACAGGAGGGTACATATTTAGTAAATAAAGAGAGTAAGAAAATTAATAGTGTAAGGCCAATATGAGTTATCAAAAACAGGTTGGGTACATAAATCGTAAAAATTCTTTTACACCAAAAAAGCCGGTCAAAAGTTTTTTGGATTTAGAGGTTTATCAAAGGGCATTAGCAATCTGTGTTGCTGTTGTAAAAAAAGTTGAGAATCAACAAGAGTTGCATGATTATGTTATTGCGATCCCTAAACTTATTGCTACTGCTCATTCGTTAAGGTTTTCCGATCAGGAAAAAGCCTTAGCAGTACTAGAAGAGAGTATGCTAAATTGCAATTTGGCTGTGGTTTTACTTGAACAGTACCGAGATATTTATAACAATGGTATAGACATAGAATTTTTTGAAGAACAGGTTAAAGGTTTGTTAGCTTTAAGAATGAAAATTATGCGATTGCAAATTTCTTGGAAAAAGTTTTGGGGGGATCAAAAATGAAAGATAAATCATCTTTTATTTAAAGGTAGCAGGATGGCGGATGGCGGATGGCGGATGGCACTGGGATGGTAGTATTTAATGTAGGGACAGTGCCTTTGGCACTTGAGACAGGGTTCTGCGCCCAAAAGGGCGGGCAATGTCGGGAGCGGGAGGGATAATATGCTTAAATCTATATCGAATTATATAAATGACATAGTAAACGGTGGAAAGGTTACCTTGGGTGGCAAAAAAGCTGTATGGAAAAAGGTGAAAGATATTAAGGTGGGAGGGAGGATTGCCGTCCTTTCTGATGCCGAATTTGATCGTCCCGCTCCCGAGATTGCCAGTTCTTCTGAAAGCGGAGACAGCGCCGAAGGCGCAGGGACGTCCAAAGGTCGGGTTTCCAATATCGGCACTGGGACGATCAAGTTTGACGAGATAGTTTCGATCAAAAAGGTAGGACGTGAGAGGGTTTGGGATATTGAGGTTGAGAATAGCCATAACTTTGTTGGGAATAAGATTTTAGCTCACAACACATATATTAATGGGAATCTTGGGGTAGGAAATAGTGCCCCCACTGCAAAGCTTACTGTTAATAAAGATAATCCAGATACAAACGAACTTTTGTTTAATGTTCAAAATACAGGTAACAATGTGTTTAGTGTTGATGCACAAGGAAATTATGCATATAGTGGCACTGCATCATCACCTGCTGCTGATTACGCTGAATACTTTAAAACTAAAGATACTGACCTTGTTGCTGGAGAGGCAGTATGTATTGATATATTAAATCCAAATTCTATTGCAAGATGCAAAAATTTATCTGATCCAAATATTATAGGTATTGTTTCAACAAAACCTGCAATAGTAGGAAACTCTAAAGCTGAGTATGTTAATAATCCACAGTACAAGATAATTGCTATGCTAGGGCAGATTCCTGCAAGAGTAAGCAATGAAAATGGAGAAATAAGAATAGGAGATAGTTTAACCGGAGCAATTACTCCTGGTTATGTAATGAAAGCAAATGCAGGGGATAGTACGGTTGGAGTGGCCTTGGAATCATTTGGGGACAGTGGGACGGATTCAAAATCGGAATCAATTTCGGCACTGGGGCGGACAGGAACAATCCAAGTAATGATAAGTAGGAGAAACAAATCCTTAACGGTCGAATCTGTCGAACAAAAAGTAACAGAAAGAATTGCGGGAATGAAGATTGAAGATGAGGTAAACATTCTTGTTTCAAATGCTATCAAAGCTTTACAACCACAAAATGCATTGACACTCGATGCAACCGGTAAGGTTATTTTGGCAAATGATCCGACTCAAACAGTAGATATATTAGCTAATAACGCAGAGATACGAAATATTACAGATAGCCTAATAACTCTTCAGAGCGATTACGAAACGCTAAAAAATACGATCGATGCAGAGATAGATAAGATAAATAGCGAAAAGCTAACAAGCGTATTTGAAAAGATTTATATAACAAGTGCAGATATTAAGGTTAATGAGATAGTTTCGCAAAGTGTAGAAACGATAGAGAGTGCTAATAACACAAATAAAGAGAATGTTGTTGGAATTGTGACAAGTTCGGGAGCGGGACGGATAACAGTAAAAACCAGAGGAACAGCAACAATAACAGTAACAAAAGAGAGTGGTGAAATTAAAAAAGGTGATGCAATTACAGTTTCATCGTCAATAGAAGGTGTAGGATCAAAGGCAATAATAGATGGAATGATAATAGGTTATGCCCTTGCTGACGCAGATTATACAGAGGAGGTTGAGGGGACGGTCAAGATTGCCATCTCTCCAATTTGGTACCAGACTCAAAAATCAGCACAAGCAAGCATTGACGTAAGCCAGCTAGACTTAACAGGAATCTCAAAACTAGAAAGTTTAACAGTAGATACTAACTCAGTTCTGTATGGGGACTTAAACGTTTTAGGTAACTCATCTTTTACAGATATATTTGCCTCAGGAAAGTTAGCGGTTGGAATGTTAACGCTTTCATCAGAAGATAGTTCGATAAACGTAGTAGGGGAAATTCTAAAACTTCAAAACGAATATGGAGCAGGAAACATAGAAGCCTTTGGAGGTAAGATTGTATTAACAAGCACTGGTGATCTAAAAGTGCTGGCAGAGGTAACCGCTAAAAAATACAATGTTGATATCTCGAATGTTGCAGGTGCAAGTGCAGGAAAGGTAATAGTAAAATCTGGAACCAGCGAGACAGTAATTGAGACAGGTGCACTAACTGATAATTCATTAATATTTATAACTGCAGAAAGTTCTGACAGAATATTTACATACGAGGTAATTGAAGGAAATAAGATTAGGTTATACACAAGTGAGTTATTAATTACCGATACCGAGGTAAACTGGTGGGTAATTAACTAGCTGGTCGTCCCAGTGCCGAGATTATTGTTCAAGCTTGTCGAGAACTAACCGACTTTGAATACGTCCCAAGCGCCCGCCTATCTAGTATCTAATTTCATACCCGATACCCTTTCTTTTTATAACACCGTTACTCTACAGGCTGAATGTTGTTTGGGTTGTTTAGCTTTTCTATGTTACCAATCTGCTCTTCTATTGTGCTAATGCCAAGTTTAAAGGGGACAACTGCACCATTATAGGTGACATAGATATTATGAAGTAGATCGCGGTTTAGATTTTTAAATTCTACAACAAAACGGGGGGTATTTAATGGGTATGAGTAAATTTTGTTTTTATCTTGTAATGTACTTACTGTTGTTGATTTAGTTTGTGAAATTAATGAGTCATCTGTAATAATATTGATTGTTGATCCTGGTTTAAAATTAGTAAATATTATAAAGTTTCCGTTTATATCTATCTGTTCTTTTGTTACTGAGCT
>Ga0209702_10007734_pt1 | contig 12954 bp, 9 predicted proteins | sample FRY01_FD_187210 | JGI IMG/M metagenome (GOLD analysis project Ga0209702, IMG submission 187210) | Freshwater microbial communities from Lake Fryxell liftoff mats and glacier meltwater in Antarctica - FRY-01 (SPAdes) (version 2) | ecosystem: Environmental > Aquatic > Freshwater > Ice > Glacier... | reverse complement strand
CCCCCCCCCAATAGCCAGCAACCAATCCCCAATAACCAATCCTCCAAAAACCAAAGCCCCCATGCGCCTCCTCCTCCTCTTCCTCGACGAACCCACCCCCGGTCAGGTCATGAGGAACATCGCCCAAAGCGCCTCCCCCGACGCCGCAGCCCGCTCCTACCGCGCCATGGTCCGCGTCCTCCTCCGCCAACTCAGCGGCCTCGAGGACTGCCACCTCCGCATCTGCTTCGCCCCCGACGAGGCCCACGACAGCATCCGCTTCTGGATCCTCCCCGAAATCATCGACCGCCCCGACATCCACCTCGACCCCGCCAAGATCGACTTCGTCCCCCAGGGCCCCGGCCCCCGCGCCACCCAACTCCACCACGCCTTCTCCTCCGCCTTCGAGCAAGGCTACGAAAAAATCGCCGCCATCGGCTGCGACTGCATCGAACTCTCCTCCCGCTGGATCCACGCCGCCTTTTCCCAACTCAACGACCGCTACCACGCCGTCCTCGGCCCCACCCCCGGCAACGGCTGCCACCTCCTCGCCCTCCGCCGCCATCACCCCTCCCTCTTCGAAACCATCCCCTGGGGCCAGCCCGCCATCCTCCCCGCCATCCTCCAGACCGCCGCCCTCGCCGACCTCCCCCTCTACCAACTCCCCCCCCTCATCGACATCCACACCGAAGCCGATTTCAACAAAGCCCTCCTCGGCCCCCTCGGCCCCCCCCTCCGCAAAGCCATGAAGGCCCTCGCCGAAGACGGCCACTAACCCCCTCCTCCCCGGAGTACGGAGGCTCGACTCCGCCTGGGAAGGTCGGGGCTTGACCCGTGCGGAGGACAAGAGCCGCACCAAACACACCAGCACTCTCCCACCCCTTCAAGTCTTCCCCTGATGGGGACCTGGCACAAAACCCATGGTTTCAACCATAGCCCCCAACAACAACAGCTCCCCACCCTGACGGGGTGGCGGCAACCATCGCCCATCTCCACCGTCCGCCTCCTTCCCAACCGCGACCCTCCCTCCCCTTTCCCCATCCCGTCTCTCTCCTCTGGGCTCCCCCTCCCAATCCTACTCCGCAAAATCCATCTCATACTCCGCCAACCTCACCTCCCGGTGCTCGCCCGCCAACACCACCACCTTTTCCACGCAACTCACATCCTCCCGCCCCCAGTTCCGATACAACTGCATCCGCACTACCCTCGGTTCCCGACAACGACACGTGATCGCATAGGTCCCCGGCATGGCGTCCCGCACCATGTATTCCGCGATCCCCGGTCCCTCCATCAAGCGCCCCCCACACGGACTCACTCGCCCTCCTTCACTCGCCCCCTCCCTTCCCCTCACCCAACACCGTCGCCCGCACAAACACCACCACCCGCTCCTCCGGCCGCTCTCTCGGCGTAAAGATCGTCACCATCTCCGGCACCCCCTGCTTCAAGAGCCACCCACCGTTCGCTTGATGCGCTTCAAAAACCGGAGTGCTAAGCAGGGCCCCGCCCCAACGTTCCTGAGAGCTCAACCAGGGATCCATCCGCAACAGGCCCACCTCTTCAACCGTAATTCGCAGCTCAATCGGCGCCCCCGGCCCATCCCCCACCAACGCCTCGATCTCCAGCGTCCCTCCAAAATTGCGGGTCTCAAAGGAAAACGGCTCCGCCAATACCGCCCCTACTTCAGAAACAACGTCGCCAAGCCCCTCCGATCCCTCCTGCTCCATAGGCCACATCAACTCTGCAAGCGATTCCACGCTCCCTTTCTGCCCACTCCGCGAAGTCAGAATCAGCGTCTCCACAAACCGCGCTTTCCCCTCGCCCACCATCCCATCCACCACCCCATACAACGCCGCCCCACTCTTCACCTCCCCCGACAGAATTTTCGTCAACTCGATATGCGGCAGGGCGATCAGCTCCACCTCCACCCGGATGTTCACTGGCCCATCCTCCGCAGCCGCCACCCAGGACACCAGTCCCAGCAGCACCACCATCTGGAGCATCACGTTCATGGCAGGTCCCCAACCAATCCTAGCGTCCCACCGTCAACACATCACACTTCACAAACACCATCAGCTTCCGCGTGTGATCCGGCACCTTGTCCACCCCCTTCGGCGACTGCGCCGCGACCATCAAATACTCCCCGCCCATCATCGACACCGCGGTCGACAACCGCAGCGAATACATCGTCGGCGTCGTGACATTCATAGTTGCCCGCTTGTTTCTCCACTCCAACCACACCTCGTTCTTCACATGATACACGATCTCCGGAGCAAAGCGCAGATCGATCACCTTGTCATTCGACCCGAGATTCGGCTCCACCTCCAGCGTCGTCCCCAGATTCCGCGTCTCGAATGCCGTCGGCGTCGGCGGCGTCGCCAAATCAGAGGCCTCCACATCCACATTGACCAAATCGGAATTGCCCGGACAGATCGCCGGCTCATACTCGGTCGGATACATGTACTCCTCGATCGACTCGCTGGTCGCCTTCTGCCCCGGCCGCGCCAGCACCATGGCCGTCTCCAACACCGTCGCCTCCCCCCCCTCCACCAACTTCGCACAAGCATCGCGCAAATCTCCGTCGTTCGCCGACTTCCGATGCTCCCGCATCAACTTCGTCAGGGTCGGATGCGCCATCTCGATCCACTCCACCTGCACCCGAACCATCTTCGGCAGATCATTAATCTCCCCCAGCGGATCGAAATCCGGATCAGCTTCCTGACCATGGGACGCCAAAGCCGCCATCAGTACCGCGCAGGATACCCCCATTGTCTTCACGATTACATTCATAGGTAACTACCACCCAATCCCCTCCCTTCCCCCCGGTCCAGCCAAATCCTCAGCCCCCTCCCATTCAATATTCGACATCCGGCGTTCCTCCCCAGTGGCGTGACCGTCCCGGTCGCCTGCCTCCCCCGGAGCTGCGACATTCCTGCCTGCCACGCCACAGCTCCTAGCGACGGCGGGTCGCAGAGCTGCCTCCCGGCTGCGACATACCCAGCCACACCCGCAAGCTCTCCTTCCCCCCGCGAACCATCACAGTCCCATTCCGACCTCCGAAGTCTGCTCTCTGGGTTCTGATCTCTCTCCCCCCTTGGAAGTTGGACCTTAAGTGTTCGACATTGGGTGTTCCTCCCCATTCCCTCCAATAACCAATAACCAATAACCAATAACCACTCCATTCCGAATTCCGAATTCATCCCCTACCCTCCCCCCATGCAACCCATCACCTTCCAGCCTCTCTACATGACCCGCGTGTGGGGCGGACGCTCCCTGCAAACCATCTACGGACGCTCCCTCCCCGACGCCCAGCCCTATGGCGAATCCTGGGAACTCACCGACCGCCCCGACGAACAATCCGTCGTCCGCGACGGCCCCTTCGCCGGCCAAACCCTCCACGAACTCTGGACCGACTACCGCGAAGACCTCTTCGGCACCGGTCTCCAGGGCGAGCGCTTCCCCCTCCTCGTCAAGATCCTCGACGCCCACGACGACCTCTCCCTCCAGGTCCACCCCCCCGCCGCCCTCGCCAAACAACTCAACGGAGAACCAAAGACCGAGATGTGGGTCATCGCCCACGCCACTCCCGGCGCCAAACTCTACATCGGTCTCAAGGACGGCACCACCCGCCACCAGTTCGAGACTGCCCTCGCCGACGGCAGCGTCGCCGACCTCGTCCACGCCGTCACCCCCCGGGCCGGCGACTCCATCTTCATCCCCTCCGGCCGCCTCCACGCCATCGGGGCCGGACTCCTCATCTACGAAATCCAACAGAATTCCGACACCACCTACCGCGTCTTCGACTGGAACCGCCTCGGCCTCGACGGACAACCGCGCCCCCTCCACGTCACCCAATCCCTCCAGTGCATCGACTTCACCGATCACCAACCCTCCCTCGACACCCCCCACGGCAACACCCTCGCCACCTGCCCCTTCTTCCAAGTCGATCGCCTCACCCTCGAACCCGGCGACACCATCGACAACACCGCCTTCGACCGCTTCTCCATCCTCACCGTCATCACCGGCGAACTCCAATCCCTCGAAGGCCACACCTTCCACCCCGGCGACTTCCTCCTCCTCCCCCGCGGCGCCTTCCCCCTCACCGCCACCGCCCAGACCACCTTCCTCCAAACCACCATCCCCAAAACGTAGCGCTGCTTTCCAACCTGCGAATGGCCGGCGAATCTCCGAATCCGCCGCGAGGGGTTGGCGGCACCACCTCCCCCGTCCCCTCCGCCCCACCGAATACCTCCCCGCCGCCGTGGCGTGACCAGCTGGCCCTCCTTCGCGCTCCGCGGAGGATGAGTCCCTCGAGCCATCCATCGCCTGGGCGACGGATGGCTCGACTGTGAGGACTCCCCCACTCCGCATTCCCAATTCTCCCTCCTCCCTTGGACATTGGACATTCCTTGTTCGACATTGGGTGCTTGGTTTGAATTCCGCCACTGCGAGTCCCCCACTAACCGCTAACAAACAATCACTCGCAATTAACATTTCCCCTCCCCCACATCTTCAACCCCCCCAAACTTTCTGTGTGCATATCTGCAAAACACTAACATTTACACATTTATCATTGCCATAAAGAGATACGCACTGGCAGGTTCATCCTCACCCTCACGATGAAGCCTGCTGCCCACCTCAATCGACTCCCACCCCTCCTCCTCTTCGCCAGCGTATCCCTCTCTCCACACGGATCCGCGGAGACATACGATCACTGGATCGGCACCCACTTCACCGCCCCTGAAATCGCGGCCGGCATGGCCTCCCCGCTCTGCGATCATGACGGCGATGCCTGCCCCAACATCTTCGAATACTTCGGGGCCACCCTCCCCAAGGATCGGGATTCGCGCTTCGCCACCATCTTCTCCAGCGAGGAGATGCCCGGCCAGGTCACCATCCACTTTCCCGCCGCCCTCGACCGCTTCGATGTCGAGCACGTCGTCCTCGTCTCCAACGATCTCCTCAACTGGTCCGAAGACGCCGTCTTCATCTGTCATCAGGACGACCTCATGTATCACCTGAACGGATATCAATATGTGAAGGTCGGCATCCGCCCCAAACCCGGCGTCTTCATCGATACCGATGACGATGGCCTCCTCGACTTCTTCGAGGAATCCCTCCTCTCCTCCGACCCCAACGACGCCTACCACACCCTCGCCGATATCCTCGCCGACGACGACTTCGACAACAACGGCATCCTCAACATCAACGAGGAGGCCAACACCACCGACGGCGGCGGCACCTTCAGCAAACCCTCCCTCCTCAGTGCCAACGCCGTGGCCTGCTCCATCGACGACCTCCCCTCCCTCGATCCTCCCATCCTCCTCGTCCACACCCAGCTCCGCTGAAGCCGACATGTTCACCCGTCTCACCCGAATCGCCCTCGTTCTCTGCCTTCTCGCCCCCTCCTCCCCGGCCCATCAGGGCGGCAACCATCCCACCGGCTACGACAGCTGCGAGGATATCTACTACGCCCTCGAGTGGTTCCACCTCTACGGCGAAGGCGTGGAAAGCGCCTCCACCAAAAACCCCCTCCAACCCCAGGAATACTTCGTGACCAACAACAAGGCCGACGGAGCCATCCCCAAGGCCACCATCAAGATCGCCTGGGCCCTCGGCGCACAACACATCACCTCCTACAACGACTTCGTGGTCACCGTCAGCATCGGCAACACCCGCACTTACACCGGCAATGTCCACGATGTCGGCACCACCTTCGGCATCGATCCCATCATCGACGGCTGGATGGGCACCATGTCCGTGGTCATCCAACACAAGACCTGCGGCTTCAGCATGTCCGCCCGGGCCCACTGGATCCTCGAGGCCCCCCGCACCCCGAAATGCAAAAAATGCGCCAATCTCACCTGCGATGGCCGCGGCGAAATCAAGTCCGTCAACGTCGGCATCCCCATCGGCCCCATCCGCCACGGCGGCAGACAAATCGAACTGGGCTACGAGTCCGATCAAATCGCCAACGAGGGCGCCGCCAAGCTCGCCGTCCTCGGCCAGATCGGCCCCTACGGCGCTTCGGTCACCAAGGTGAATGATGTCCTCTCCACCGTCACCGCCGGCCGCCACTTCGCCCGGATCCTGAATACCCCCAGCATCGACGATCCCGAAAAGGTGCGGGTCGAGGTCAGCTACGACGCAACCGATCCCGACAACACCATCTACCGCACCGCCACCCTCGAGTCGATCGGCGGCGTCTTCCGCTACACCGACACCGTGGCCGGAAAAACCACCACCCGCGACTTCACCCATCCCTCCGCCGATACCTGGGTCCTCACCGAAGACGACCTCCAGCGCACCACCAAGGAGAAGCGCTCCGAAAACCTCACCTCCCGCACTTATCGCTTCACCGTCGAGGAACGCGACGCCGCCGACAACTGGACCGTGGTCGAACAACGAGACGACAGGGAGACGAACTACTCCTGGGGCTGGACCCTCACCCGCCGCACCCTCGACCCCCTCGGCCAGGCCCTCGTCACGGAGTGGGATTACTACACGCTCACCGAGTTCTCCGGACCCAACGGCGACATCAACGGTCGCGGCCGCCTCCAAAGCACCACCTACCCCACCGGCCTCGTCCGCAGCCACCAATACTACGACACCGATCCCCTCGACCCCGCCTTTGACCAACTCGAGGTGACCACCGAGGCCTTCGCCGACACCCCCGGCGCAAAGGTCACCCGCATCCACTCGAAATACCCCGTCCCCTTTCTCACCCAGCGCGAGGAACACCTCCTCAACGGCAACGTCGTCGCGCAGGTCGACATCACCGCCCGGGAAGGCCGCTACCGCATCGAGACCCGCTATCCCTCCGACGGAGGCCCCGCCCAGGTCACCCGATACGACTATAACGACAACCCCGGCACCCCCTTCCTCCTCATGGTCACCAACCCCGACGGCACGGTCGAGATCAGCCACGAAATCAACTCCAACGGCCAGAAGACCACCAAACTCTTCAAGGGCACCTACAACGAATTCAGCAGCACCCTCCCCCTCTTCACCGGTACCATCGAAACTTCCACCGTCAACGATGACGGCCAACTCCTGCACTCCTCCCGCAGCGTCGTCCGCGGCGGCATGGCCTACCCCGTCGAGGAAAAATTCGCCACGAGCCTCGACTACCTCGAACGCCCCCTCACCTACGATGTCTTCCACGGCGCCCAATCCACCCCCACCTCCAGCGAAGCGATGGAATACGGTTGCTGCGGTGTCTCCCAAAGCACCGGTCAGGACGGCATCCCCACCTATTACTACTATGACGACCTCGGCCGCACCGTGAAAACACACCGCAACGGCCTCGCTTCCGAAACGGTTTACGACGGCCTCACCACCCACGCCCACACCTACCCCGAAGCGATCCCAAGCAACCTCTCCCTCGCCACCCCCGCCAACGAATCCAGCGTCCTCACCCGCGACCTCACCGGCCAGATTGTCGCCCAGGGCTCCCGCTCCCCGCAGGACGACTCCCTCCTCACCACCACCACGGTCACCACCTACGCCCCGGCCCCCGGCCTCGGCATGCGCACCGTCACCACCGCCCCGCAAACCCCCGACGACCTCGGCGTCCCCCCCACCGTCACCGTGGACTCCTACCTCGACGGCCTCCCCGCCTCCACCCGCGGCCCCCTCGTCCCCGACCAACAGACCACCTACGGCGCCAACGCCACCGGCATGACCACCACCACCGCCCGCCTCGACGCCGGCGGCACACCCTTCGAAGCGGTCACCACCCAGCACGACTGGCTCGGCCGCGCCATTTCCATGATCTACGCCGGCGATGCCAATGGCGACAGCCAGCCCGATCAATCCTTCACCGCATACGACGCCGGCGGCCGCCCCACCAAAATCACCGACCCCGACGGCGTCACCACCCTCTTCGCCTACGACCTCACCAACGAATCCACCACCATCGCCCTCGACCTCAACAACGACGGCCTCATCACCATCGGCACCGACCAAATCCGCCTCTCTCGCCGCGGCCAGTTCCTCAATCCCTCCAGCGCCCTCATCCTCTGGTCCGAGGAAGCCGTCCGCGACGACGCCAACCTCGAACGCCTCCTCTCCCGCCGCGAATCCCGCTCCGACGGACTCGAAACCTGGTCCTACGCCTACGACAATGCCCTCCCCGCCCTCGCCCACACCCTCACCACCTACCTCTCCCCCGGTGCCTGGAACACCGACAGCGACCTCCCCGACGGCCGCCGCGCCATCCAACGCTACCGTAACGCCCGCCTCGACAATGACGAATCACTGGACGCCAATGGCACCAGCCTCGCCACCCGCAGCTACAGCTACGATCCCTACCAGCGCATCATCCAGATCACCGACAGCAGCGGCCCCGACCTGCAGACCACCTACCTCTCCAACCACCTCGATTTCGCCGCCAGCCAAACCCTCGGCTCCCACACCACCACCTTCAGCTTCGACCACCGCGGCCGCAGCACCGTGGTCGATGCCCCCGATTCCCTCGACGCCACCGGCACCCCCATCGACAACCGCCGCACCACCTCCTACTTTCCACACGGCGCCATCCGCGAAATCACCGGCACCCCCGGCTACCACCTCAGCTACACCTATGACGACGCCCACCGCCTCGTCACCCTCACCACCTTCGGCACCCAAACCACCGTCACCCGCTGGCTCTATACCCCCGACCGCGGCCTCCTCAGCGCCAAACTCCACCACAGCCCCACCCCCGCCACCGGCTCCGGGCCCAGCTACACCTACTCCGCCGCCGGACGCCTCCTCACCCGCCTCTCCGAACGCGGCATCACCACCGCCCACTCCTACGACCCTGGCGGCCGCCCCGCCTCCACCACCTACAGCGACGGCACTCCCGCCGTCACCATCCTCAACCGCGACAGCCGGGGCCGCGTCACCCGCCTCTCCGACGCCGCCGGCCCCCGCGCCCTCACCTACAACGACTACAACTCCCCCACCAACACCACCTTCGAACCCGGCCACCTCTTCGCCGGATGGTCCCTCCCCCAAACCCGCGACCCTCTCGGCCGCCTCACCGCCCTCACCGTCCACGACGGCAGCGCCGACCAACACCACCTCGCCTTCTCCTACGACCCCGCCAGCCGCCTCGAATCCGTGCAGGCCAACAACCTCGCCGCCTGGTACCACTACGATCCCGCCAACCTCCGCGTCGCCCAACTTTCCGTCAGCAACTCCCAACAACCCCTCCTCTTCTCCACCCGCAGCTACGACGCGCTCAACCGCCTCACCCGCATCAACTACCACAACGGCGACCTCCACGGACAGTTCGCCCTCTATGCCGACCATCAACTACAACGCGACGCCTACGGCCACCTCACCAGCACCACCCGCACCGATGGCACCCAGTGGCGCTTCGGCTACAACCCGAGCGGCGAACTCACCGCCGCCAACCTCCACCGCGACGCCACCTCCTCCGAACACGTCCTCGGCCACTCCCTCGCCTGGACCTACGACGGCATCGGCAACCGCCTCTCCAGCAAAGGCGGCGGCGACAACAGCGGCGCCGGCCAACACCAAAGCACCCACAGCTCCAACCCCCTCAACCAATACACCGCCCAAACCTCCCCCGGACTCGCCGAAGTGTTCGGCGAAGCCCCCCTTGCCACCGAAGTCCTCGTCAACAGCACCCCCGCCACCCGCCAAGGCCCCTTCTTCCACCACAGCCTCAGCGCCGACAACTCCAGCGGCCCCCTCTGGCAACCCATCTCCGTCGAAAATGAAGGCACAACCACCTCCGGACACCGCATCATCCCCGCCGCCTCCGTTGCCCCCACCCACGATGCCGATGGCAACCTCCTCTCCAACGGCCTCTGGCAATTCACCTGGGACGCCGAAAACCGCCTCACCCAGGCCGAATCCACCCCCGCCGCCACCTCCGCCGGCATCCCCTACCGCAGAATCACCTACCTCTACGACGCCGAATCCCGCCGCCTCCAACGCCAGGTCTTCGACAACCCCGCCGCCTCCACCCCCATCGAAACCACCCGCTTCCTCTACGCCGGCTGGCGCCTCCTCGCCGAACTCGACGAAACCAACACCATCCAAAAATCCTTCGCCCGGGGCCTCGACAACAACGACTCCCTCCACCTCGGCGACCCCAACGCCGCCCTCCTCTGGATCCACGACCACCAAACCACCAAGACACACCTCACCCACTACGACCACAACGGCAACATCACCGGCCTCCTCTCCGCCCAAACCCAACAACCCACCGCCACCTACCACTACTCCCCCTTCGGCCAACTCCTCTCCGCCACCGGCCCCTACGCAGAAGCAAACCCCTACCGCTTCTCCACCCAATACCAAGACCCCGAAACACAACTCATCTACTACGGCTTCCGCCACCTGAATCCCGAAACGGGCAGATGGCTGAGCAGGGATCCGCTGGGCGAACTCTTCTCAAGCAATCCCTACGCTGCCGGGGACAATGACCTCATCAACAGCCACGACATCTTGGGCACCACCACATCCCAACAGGCTCTCCGCGTCGCCGCGATGTGGGGAACCGCCTGGGTGGGCGGCAAAATCGCCACCAAACAAAGCGAGAACCGGGACATCGAAGACGCCAACGAACGCGGTGTTTCCTACTGTGACGAGCTTAGAGACCTACTGCTAAAGGCACAATTGGCGGCTGCTGCTTACGAAAATATCGATCCTCCGGCAGGCTGGCGTGAGATTAACTTCGTCAATGATGAGTCTGGCTTGGACGCCTTTTTGTATCAAGGCCCGGACAACCGTATCGTGATCGCATTCCGGGGTACAACCGATTGGTCAGACTGGAAGGCCAATGCAGTCCAATCAAATGGTTGGATCGGGGCCCAGTTTTTCGGCCTTCGAGGAACACCCACCCAATGGGCATTGGAGTACCCAGACGCAGAGGTCGTCGGTCACTCGCTGGGAGGAGCACTCGCTGCGGTCTTCGGGACTCGTTACCAGCGCACTACGGCCACGTTTAATCCATCGGGGGTCCACCTAAGCACCTCCATCGAATTCGACATCAAACACGGATCCGACTACGATCAATATGTAAACCGTTATACGGTTACAGGTGAGGTCTTGAATTCCCTCCAGGATAAGATACCCTTCCTTGCCCCCGATTCACAAGGGATCCGCCATCGCTTGCAACCAGGGGACCTCCGAGACCCCGTGAGCCTCCATGGCATGGCATTTGTGATCAAATCCATTGAAGCCCGCCTAGAAAAATGCTGCAAAAATCGCTAATCACCGTGATTCTCGCTCTCCTGACACTCTGCTCAGCTTGCAGAAGCAAGGAATCGCTGCGTGAGGCTGGCTTGCGAACGTTCCCCGACGCCCAGAAATTCGATCGTCTGTTCGCCAAAAGCTATCACGAACTCGGGTACCACGCAGGCATGGGGGCGAGCCGTTCCTGGGCATCCAAGGGGATTGTTTACGAGCGCTACCGGTTCCGCATGAGCTTCGATGTCGACTCCTCCGGTGGCTGGCACAAAACTTCGCCAATCACCGTCGTCATCACCGAGCACATCGACGCCCATGCCCCAAACGGCCGAAAAATGTGGACCAAGGACGTCATCGGCAAACTCACCGAAGCTGACTGGCGCAAGGCCACCACCATCGACGACCTCTTCTCCCTCGCCGGCGTCACCCCCAAGAAGCACGAACCGATCCCCGAACTCGCTACCTGCGACCCTGCCTACTGGTGAAATCTCCTCGGTACTCCCCCAAACCACCTCCCCCCGCCTTTCCTCTCAATCAGCTCGCACCGCTCGGTCCTGCTAAACGGTGCCCGGAGCACACCGCTCCTTGCCCGCCCACCCCACAAGGAACGGTGTCCTCCGGGCATCGTCTGACCGCAAGGACCGGTGTGCCCCGGGCACCGTCTGACGCAAGGAACGGTGTGCTCCGGGCACCGTCTAAAATCCCTCCGAGCCCCAGCGAGCAAACTCCCTCCCGCACCCCACTCCTTTCCCGCACCCCCTCCACCCAACACCCCCCCTTCTCCCAGCGAGCACACTCCCTCCCGTCTCCCCCGCTCTATTCCGCCCACCCGCAACCCAACCCGTCCCCAAATCCCACACACCAACCACCTCCCCCCCGTCTTTCCTCTCAATCAGCTCGCACCGCTCGGTCCTGCTAACCGGTGCCCGGAGCACACCGCTCCTTGCGCCGCCCTCCCGCAAGACAAGCCCCCTGCCACGCTGCTGCCATGCGGATCAAACCCCATTCTGGGCTCCCGATCGGGCGACTGACCGCAAGTCCCGAACCTCCGCCCAAAAATCTCACCTTTTGATCTTGCCTTGATTTCTTTTAGCTGTTTATATGAACACCTTATGGAAAGAACGCCAAACTCCCCGCGCCGTCCCTCCTTCCTCGATCAATCCCCGCTGATCGGTCGGTCCCCCGGGGTCAGCGACGAAGTTTTCGAGGCCTTCCTCCGCTCGGTGGAGGACTTTGAAAACGCGCCGCAAACCACCCTCTCCCGCCTCCTCATTGCCGACGGCATCCAACTCCCTCCTCCAGATGCCTTCACCGAGGAAACGGTGCACGACCAGCTTTGGGAAGTGATCAAGGCCATGGCCCACCATCGCAACTTCCTCTTCTCCACCAACCACCTCACTGACCTGGAGCTCTACCGGCACCTGTGGGAGGATACCCTCAACAGCCCCTTCGAGGCCGTCGCTCCCGAAATGACCAACACCGCCTGGCACATCGACCTGACCGGCGACGGCTCGGAGGAATCCACCGCCATCTGGCTCCGCTACTACGCCGACGACTGGGACCGACGGGATTGGCATGATCGGTTTCCAGAAGACCCCCTCCCGCCCCGCGCCCCCCTCCCCCAAGACCGCGACCGCCTCCTCCCCAAGCCCTGACCGCAAGGAACGGTGTGCTCCGGGCACCGTCTGACGCAAGGAGCGGTGTGCTCCGGGCACCGTCTAAAATCCCTCCGAGCCCCAGCGAGCAAACTCCCTCCCGTCCCCCCCCCCC
>Ga0209702_10007727_pt1 | contig 12961 bp, 16 predicted proteins | sample FRY01_FD_187210 | JGI IMG/M metagenome (GOLD analysis project Ga0209702, IMG submission 187210) | Freshwater microbial communities from Lake Fryxell liftoff mats and glacier meltwater in Antarctica - FRY-01 (SPAdes) (version 2) | ecosystem: Environmental > Aquatic > Freshwater > Ice > Glacier... | reverse complement strand
ACACTTGCGAAGCACTTGCTGTGTTTTCTTCGCTGGCGTGTGGTCCTGACGTACTCGCCTGGTCCATTGGCCAGCGGGGTACCCAAAGCGGTGATGCCGGGTGCGCTGGCAATTGCGGTACTCCGTCCATTGACGGGCGCGCTCGGCTTGACCGCGCTCCCCGTGTCCGCGTCTGACCCCGCGCCGAAGCCGCGTACTCGTGGCCAGTAGAGGTGCGCTACTTCTTCAAGTTTCGGCAATGGCTGTACTCAGCCGTTGACGCTGGCATCCGCGCTGTCCAAGGCAAACGGAGAGCGGCGATGCTGTACCCGGCATGGCCGCGCTGCTGAATCGAGGCACGGGCTGCGTGTCTAGGTGTGAGCCGCGCCAGCGGCGAATCTGCGTTCCGGTTGTTCGGCAATGGCGACCACGCCGTTGACGCTGACTAGCGCGACGTCGCTGGCAAACAGAAAGCGGTGATGTCAGTCGGGCTGAACCGCAGCGCCAGCGCGGAAGCGCAAGCGTAGGAGCAGAACGGCTGGCATGGCCGCGCTGGTCGATGTGGCACTTCCTCTCGCAGGCGGCAGCGTGTCTCCTGGCCGGGGCGGTATTCCGTCGTGGCTTCTGACTGTCGTTACAGCGCTGGCAAACGGAAAGCGGTGATGTTGGGTGCGTTGCCCACAGCGCGAAGCGCATTCATTCGGCAATGTGCCCGGCATGACCGCGATGGTGGCTGTCCGCTCGATGGAAGGGTAGGCATATCACCTTGCGCCCCCACTACCATACGCCGACAAGCCTAATAAGAAGCCGATGTAGTAGAAGAAAAAGCCAGTATTGGGTCGGCCAATAATTTGGATGTCAGCAAGAAAATCCATCCCAAGCAAACTCATGCACCATGAAGTTATGTTGGCAATAAGTGCGAACGGAAAAATAAACCCGTGCCAGATACCACTAAAAAAACCGTATGGGTCTGAGTAAGCCTCGGGTGTGTAGTGCGTTGCGCAACCGCTAAGCAGCAGAAGGGTGATAACGAGAAATTGATAACGCCGCTGCTGAATGAATGATCTGGTGGTTGTCATTGGTTTGCTTGGGCACGCTAGAGCTGTGTTATCACCGATGCTTTTCATAACACTCTGAACCTTTGGCGCGCATGCAACAAATATAGCTCCACTCCCTGTTGCGACTCAATTCTTTGGATGATGCAAAGCTGTGCGCCAGGTTGCCGCATTGAGAAAGCCCTTGAGCTTGGCCTAGAAACTTTTCAGTGCTACTTGGATAATAAAAATATACGTTGTAAGGAGCCTTTTCTATCTCTTGGCAGGAAAAGTCCGAGTACTCTCGACATTTATCACCACAGCCAGATAAGGAGGCTACGATTAGCAGGGGCAATATGGTTGTTGTTCGCATGGTTTAGATTCCGACCTAACGGCACGTCACAGCCTCGTTCTCGGCGTTACCCACCCCCAGCCCCGGGTGGGGCCTTGGGCCTTTCGATCTGGTACACGCTGGGGCTCCAGTCAGTTTTTTATTTTTTTTCACCAATTTTGTTGACCAGCTTTTCTAAGACCTGCAGGTAGCACTCATTGAACTTCAAAAGACCGTCTGGCAATGTTTTTCGAATCACTTTTTTATCAGCCGTGTATTCAGAGTCGGCAACTAACAAATCGAGTGGAACCAGCACATCAGCGCCATCCTTTTCGCGGTTATATCCAATGGTGACCTTTCCAGTGCTCATCATTTCCTGCAACATCTTTTGTGTCGTTGGTTCAATGGGGTTGTAAACAAAAAGTTTGTAACCTGGGTCACCGTCAGCTGCTTGCTGCCAGACTTTGTTAGTTGAAAAACTGGCCGTCTGCAAATATGAGAAGTACGGACGTTCAAAATCCGTATTTTTTGACAAATTCTTTAACCCCACCTTGAACATCATCCCCAATCTGTTCTCGGGCGTGGCGCGAATCTGAATCGCACCATTGACGACGACTTGATCGCCGTTCAGGTAAAGCCGGTCCGCCTGCACTGCCAAATAAACCAACGAACACCCTTGCAGTTCGCCGCCAACTTGAAAGGGCTCGAATCTGACCCAGTGGGTGCCAAACACTGAATCATTGGTTGATTGTGCGTTCGCAGTACCCAAAATCAACAGCATCCAAAGCAATATCCGCTTCATTTCATTCTCCCCGTTTAGTCTTGTCGTGCCGCCACACCCACGGCGGCACCGGGTCAGCGTCACGCCATAGAACGCGCTTGCCAGCCTTGGCCGCATCTTCCGCCGCCTCGTACAGCCTTCGGTCGTTGGGTGACTGCTCACGCTGATACTGCCGATAGAACCACGCCATGCCGCGCTCGACCTGCACCAGGTTGACATCCCGCCCGTTGACCAGCACCTTACCGATTTGCCGCCCGTACTTGTCGCGCTTGGTGGTCTCGACATTCACAGTCTTGTCGAAGGCCAGTTCTGACAGTGATTCTTTGGAACGGTTGCCGAATGGCTGCTTTTTCTCAGGCGCATCAATGCCGGACAGGCGAATTTTGTGCTGCACTTTGTCGGCATCCAGCACGGTGATGGTGTCGCCGTCGGCCACGCCGACAACCCGGCCTGAGATGGTTTCGGCATGAGCGGTGCAGGCCAGCGCCAGCAGCAGGATGGTGATAACTTGTCGTAGTGCATACATAGGTTGGGCAGCGCTTTCACCACTGTGACCGCTCGAACTTGAGACCGGGGCAGACCTTTGTGATTGCAACGCTAGGAACACTGCGCTCAGACTTCCTCTTGCCACCGTGCCATGGGGACAGGTAGGTGCACACATAGTTCTCGATATGCCACGTGCCCACAGGGTTTGTCGATGGTTTCAGATTGATGGAGCAACTGTAGTCGGTGCCGAAGTCTTCGATCTTCAAACCTAGGACCGGCGAAACCACCGTGGGTTTTTGAACTACAGTAATGCGGTCTGAGTTCACCACTGCCTGCGACAGAGTCGAAGCTGGCCGATCACATAGGACTGTCGCTTTTTGAATGGTGCACTGACCTGTGTCACAGCGAAAGTAGATCTGGCCATATTCAGGGTACGGATTACCATCTAGGGAAGTCTGGTACGGAGCAGTGCCGCGTACATCAAGGATGGGCTGCGCAATTCCAGAGTTCGACGCGATGATCGCCGCAGTGAGAATGATGGATCGCAAACGGTTCTCCTTGTGCTGCCCAACGTGATGTAGCTCGTCGAATAAAACCGGCAGCCCACACCCCAAAGGACTGCGATTCGCAAGCCGCAGTATGACAGCGTTCAGGTTGGTCGTCATCATCGTGCGGGCCAGCTCTGCGCTAATGCCCAACGCACTCTGCGGCTGAAATCTGTCGCGCTAGGGGGCGTAACTGCCTGCTGGAGGGGGTCACCCCTTCAACATCCTGCCCATCCAGACCCCCACGCACCCCCCACCCCCCATTTTTCAAAATGGGTCCCCTCCGTAGGGTTGCACTGTGTTCTGCTCAAACGCTGACCGCAGGAGTAATATTAGGTTCATGCGAACCCTTTGCCGTTTCCTCTTTGCAATCGCTGCACTGTTGGCGGGGGGAGTTGCATTTACACAGAGAAGTGGCTCGGTTGGGGCTGAGGTAATTGAGTTGGTGTGTAGTGATCGCAGAATCGAGGCTTCTATGAACATTTCCGTTGATGCTTCTAAAAAAACGGTTTTTATTGCGGGGAGCTATGCCAGAAAAGTTTTTATTGATGATGGATCAATTATCTTCACAGCCGACCTCCAAGGTTCCGCACACTACTTCACCATCAATCGTTCAACAGGAAACATGGTGGTTCAAATTCCCTCAGGGGAGTGGGTAAGAGGAACTGTATGCGAAAGAGTAAAACCAAAATTCTAGGGTAGAGCAACAATTGGGGTCAGGCCCAAATACTGTCAGTTTAGCTGATTCTTGCTACAATGGCCTCTTTGCACTCACGGAGCAAGCGATGGCACGAACCAAGGCTGTGTTGGGCGCAGGTGCCCGTCTTGCTGACAACTTGGCCGTCAGCCTGCTGGCCCGTGTGGTCCCCGCCGAGGTGGTCCACGAAGTGCTCAATGCGCATGGCTGCAATTCTCAGCGCTTGCGCAGCTTGCCTGCCGTGGTGGGCGTGTACTACAGCATCGCGCTCAGCCTGTACCCTGAGGCGGCCTATGAAGAAGTGTTTGCCGCCGTCAGCCATGGCCTGAGCTGGGCGGCCGGAGCCGCCCAGCCCATGCGCGTTTCCAAGGCATCGATCAGCACGGCGCGCATCAAGATCGGCTGCGCACCGCTGGCCGATCTTGTGCGCCGTTGCTGCTTGCCCATGGCCGAGGAGCGATTTCATCCCGAGGCCTTCTATCGAGGCCTGCGCTTGGTGGCTATGGACGGCAGTTGCTTGGAGGTGCCTGACGAGGTGGCCAACGTGGCCGCCTTCGGCCGACCGGGCAGCCGCACGGGAGTGGCGGGCTACCCGCAGGCACGCTGCGCGGTGCTCACCGAGTGCATCACACACGCGACGCTGGCGGCCAACCTGGGGTCGTATCACGAAGGCGAGTGGGATATCTGCAAGCCGCTGCTCGCCGCGTTGCGCCCGGACATGCTGTGCCTGGCCGATCGAGGCTTCAACGGCTATGAGCACTGGCGCGATGCCAGCCAAACGGGCGCGCAGCTTCTGTGGCGCTGCGCTAGCAACAGAATCCTGCCGCGGCTCAAGGAGTTGCCCGACGGCTCGTACCTCAGCCAGATCATGCCCACCAAGGTGTCTCGGGCTCAGGCGCTGGATCAAGCCATCACGGTGCGGGTGATCGAGTACGCGTTGCCCAAAATCAACGACAGCCAGGCGTGCTACCGACTCTTGAGCACGATGCTGGACCCCGCCGCGGCGCCCGCCATGGAGTTGGCGGCGATCTACCACACGCGCTGGGAGGTAGAAGCCGTGTTCGATGAGCTCAAGACGCACCTGCTCAAGAGCCGCCGCGTGCTGCGCAGCAAGACGCCGCAACTGGTGCGCCAGGAGTTCTACGGCTGGGTACTGGCGCACTACGCGGTGCGGTGGCTGCTGCACCAAGGGGCGACGAGGCACCGAATGCCGCATGACAGCCTGTCATTCACAAGCCATGTCCAACTGCTGCGCCGCGAACAGCCCCGATCCGGGGACTTTCCCCCCTGGGCGGCCGATACGGCGGCAGCGCTACTGGAGCAGGGTGCTGGCTGAAAGCGTGATGCTGCGTGCCACCCAAACGCGCAACCGGTACAACCCGCGCATGGTTAAACGCAGAAACTCGCGATATGCGCCGCATGACCGGGCAGCGAAGAAGCGAGTGCCGGTGGACTACACGCCCGGGCCGGTGACGCCTGAGGTGAGGATCGCGGCCAGAGCCAAGCGCAGCAAAGGGGCAGCGACGAACCGGTGGACGCCGGATCGACCTGGTGGGGATTTTTATTACTAAACTGACAGTATTTGGTCAGGCCCCATGGTATCCGCTTAAGTTTTTCGAAGATGCTTAAAGTCAGTATGCTTGGGCGTATGATTTATGTTATGAAAAATTTACTACTTGCTGTTTTTTTCTTGATTTGCTCAGCATCCACACACACCGCTGAAAGCAGTTGGATTAAAGACCCTGTTACTGGATGCAAATTTTTCAATCTTGCCCCAATGCCAAATGAATCAATCAGTTTTGTGGGCAAATGCGACTCAAATAAGGCGGAAGGAGTATTGACTTGGCTTGAGGATGGACAAGTGAATGAAATTGGCACTGGGAAGTGGGTCAATGGAAAGCAAACCGGTCATGGAACCTATGAATACAAAAAAACTGGCGAACTTTACGAGGGGCAGTTCGTTGACGGCAAGCAAACAGGTAAGGGCGTATCGCGTACGCCGATTGGTTCTTACGAGGGACAGTTCGTTGACGGCATGCCAACAGGTAAGGGCGTAATGCGTTTCCCGATTGGTTCTTACGAGGGACAGTTCGTTGACGGCAAGCTAACAGGTAAGGGCGTATTCCGCTGGGCAACAGGTGCCGCATACGAGGGGCAGTTCGTTAACGGCAAGCAAACAGGCAAGGGCGTATTGCGTTGGGAGAATGGTGATATTCACGAGGGGCAGTTCGTTGACGGCAAGCGAACAGGTAAGGGCGTGTATCGTGGGGTGAGTGGCAACTCTTACGAGGGGGAATTTTTAGACGGTCGTTTAAATGGAAACGGAGTACAAACCTTTGCCACGGGTTTGAAGTATGTCGGGCAATTTGCCGATGGTAAATGGTCTGGCAGAGGTGTGCTGTACGAATCGATTGGTAGGAAGTACGAAGGTAACTTTTCCAACAATAGAGCGATTGGGGGTGGAGTTGTCACTTTGAAAGATGGTCAGCGAATTGAGGGCAGAATTGAAGATGGAACGTTTGTACCAAATGTCCAAAATTCTGACCATCAAACTTGTATTAAGTTGGGATTTTCATCCAATACTCCAGACTATGCAGCTTGTACAACGCAAGTTGAAATAGCAAAAAGGAAGGCTCAAGATGATGATCGTGCATACCGTAGGCAACTCATTGATGCGCAAAAAAGAGATGAGGAAGAGCGAAAAGAGGCGGCTTTCCTAAGGGGTATTACCTTATTGAGTGCCGCTGCAAAAATTTTGCAGCCTCCTCCAGCGCCTCCGATGTACGGTCAAACATATACCTTTCCCGGAGGGAAAACCATGACTTGCAACACTTTTGGCAGCTTTACAAGCTGCTTCTGATGTTTTATGACTACTATGAATTGTTTTAGCAGCGGAGCTGTCGGCTTTGCTCAGTTACAGGTTTTTGGGCGTTTGGACGATCTACAGGCCCGTCTTGCCATTATTTCATATTGTGAAATAATATGAGCCATGCTGAACCATCAACACGTCCTCACCACCGCCGGAGGGCGCATCCAGTGCCTGCGCTGCACGGCCAAGTCAACGCGAACGCATAGCCAGTGCGGTCGGCCTGCGCTGAAGACAAGCAAAACTCAGAAGTGCCAGTTTCACGGGGGGCGAGGCAGTGGGCCGAAAACGAAAGAGGGTAGAGCTCGTATTGCAGCCGCTCACTACGTCCACGGCGAGGCTACTAAGGAGGCACGGGTGGGGTACACACGCAGCTCGGCTCGGTTGCACCAGCTTGAGGAAATTTTGCAACTGCTGTCGATGACAACGGCAACCAGAACCCGAGGACGAAAACCTAACGGGTACAGGCCTATTAGGACCTATGATGACGTGCGCCGCATGGTGTTTGACGACTTGCCGCACCGTGCTGGAGCCCCTGCCGAAGCCGTCTGAAAAATAATTACGCAACACCCATGGTCCAGCGCCGCATACGCATAAACGCTGTGCAATGCCATGAGCCCTGCCATCACATGCTTTGTTGAATATGTAAAGGCAAGCCAAGCGCTGATGCGTTGATTAAGTTGAGCGCATCATCGACCACCAATAGCGCGTTTGATTGACCGTTGCGCATACGCGCGTACTCATGAGCAATTTTCCTGCTGTACGAATTTCGCAAAGCATCCCAGCGCGCTAAGCGTTGACCCATAACTGACTCGATTAGCCTGGCCGCCGATTCAGCTTGAACTGGCAAAACCCCCTCAAGCACAAGGGCCCTAAGGCCGGGGATTATTTCGTAACCCATCCTGTACGCAACATTTAAAGGCACGTCGCGCAGCCAAATTGCCTTGTCCCCCAGCGTGCAGTGCATTAGCTCGGCGGGATGCCTAATTTTTTTGATGACTTCACTGATTCGGATGATCTCCTTACCCGACCGCGCAATCAGTTCCTTAGATTCCCGCAGCTTATAAAGTCCCGCACTTAGAGGGTACGCAGTTCTTGAGCGTATCCCGGCTTCAAATGCGGCATGGCACGAACGATATTTCATTTGCCTCCGCCATCTGTGGATGGGGTGCCGCTTTCTAGGGCAGGTTGGGCAGGATTTTCGCTATTTCCGGTAATCTCTTCATGAGATTCAATATTTTTAGAAATAGGTAAAACAGCTGAAATCCTGTCCACCCTGCCCTGTGTTGATGGAGTCAGGGTCAATGCCTTTTTGCTTTGTGTTTTTAGGCCAACATAAAAACGATTGCCCCCGCTTTTTCCCTCGGGGAAGCCACGTTCCGCTAAGCGCTGGGTGAATGATTTCTTTGAGGAAACCCTAAAGCCGTTGTTCTTGCACCATTCGTTCCATGCTTGGTATGCGGTCTGCTGATTGAGTTTTGCAGCTGCGTCAGCTTCCATGGCGTCATCAAGAAACTCGCCAAGCAGGTCACTGTCTTTTCTGTAAGTCGCGATTTCGTTAAGAATACGTGGACTAAGTTTGAGCCCGTCTTTGAAGTATTTTCTAGTGCCCTCCAGCATCCATTGAAGAATACCATCGCGTTCATCGAGTAACTTACCTTCAAGAAATGGGTCTTTTTCATCGTCTGTAAATTTCCTGCGAAATGGCAATATGACTAGGCGCCGCCAGATGCCGTCATCCCCTCCGGTAATGATCGGTTTGTGATTGGTTCGCAACCAAGCCGTGAAGCTTGGCATGTACTCGAAATACTCACGGTGAAGGAACCGCGCAGAAATGGGTTCACGGCCAGCCAACATCTTTACGACTTGCTCGTCGAGTCTGTCACCAGCTTGAAGTTCGTTGATTGATACATAACGCGCACCAGAGAGGGCTGCCAAGTCGTTTCTCGGCGATGTGTCGTCAGATCGCCTGGCTGTGAGCAGTGATGGTGGGGCTGTAGTTGCATAACCGGCGAGGATTTTATGTACGACGTTGCTAAAAACACTTTTGCCATTGCTGCCGAACCCGTAGCAGATCACCAAAACCTCTTCGGTCACCAGCCCTGTCAGTGTGTACCCCAGCAAGCGCTGAACGCTCTCTATTGTTTCTTCGTCTTCCTCGAAGATTTGATAAAGAAATGCACGCCATCTGGGGCGCGGTGCATCATCAATGTAGTCAGCGTTGCAGTAGCGGTTTACCAAAAACTCTGGTTGGTTGAGAAAATAGTGGCTAGTTTTCAAATCTACAACGCCGTTTCGTACCCCCAGCAGCAACGGATCTGCGTCCAGCTCTCGCTCCGTCACTGCCATACCTGGCTCTGAGACCGCCAGCTTCAGCATCGCGTGGATTTTGGGCAAATTGTGGGATGCCACCGCATCTTGAATGAGCTTCTTTCCCTTATCCGGATTACTCTGGTAAGACGCGCTGGCTGCATTCAGCATGGCTGCGCAGACTTCCTTTGCATAGGTTATTTGTTCGTCTTTCTCGCAGAGCTGCCAGCGTTCTTCATCCCAGCGAAGCCAAACGCTACGGCTAACCACAAAAAGCAACTTTCCCCGCCACTTACTTGCGAACGCCTTTGCATTCCGTATATCCCCGTGAGACTCAAACAGTTCAGCAGTTACCGCCAATGGGATGACGGACTGAAGCGGACTGCCTGTAATGGCAGCGGCGATGGTGGACGCACGGTAAGCTGGTCGATTTATCCATTTGTCACGCTGTGCCAACGCCGACTGGCCGAAGATGTATTCAACACTTTCTGAAAGACCTTGCTCAGGCACACCAACAGCCCGACAGCTACGCACAATGTGCCCCGCCTGTGCAATGTCAGCCTGGCTTTGGCTTGCGAACGCTTGCCCCGTTTGGCGTGCGACTGCCAACTCCCATTGGCCTCGCCACAGGTCTGGTGCCTTGTTTTTTACGTCGGCAATGATTTTCCCCGTTAGTGCTGGATCAATGGGGGGCGCGTTGTTTGCAGCGCGTGCAGTGGGTGGCAGTGCCTTACTGATCTTGTTGACAGGTGGAAATGCCTGCTGAAGCTCTGCAACTTCGTAGCGGTGGCCAGAAATGGTTGCTGTAACCAGGGGAGTCTGTCCCTCGGCTCGGTATTTCATGTGCTTGAATCCCGGCAGCCGGAGCAACCGGGAGACATCGATAGCCGCCGGGTCTGCACCTAGTTTTACCAAGCTGCGATTGATATTTTCGATGGTGTCGATTTCTGAACTAGTCATTTTTAAGACTCCAGTACAGTTGCCAGCGACCGATGCTGGATTGCACCGCGATTGACGGGGGCAGAGTCGATGTGACGTTGCCCATTGTTTCCGGCGTAGCGGTATCAAAGTCAGCGTGGATTGCGCGAACTCGTACTATGTTTGCCTTAGCGCGATGGCCTTTGCATTGGTTGACTGCGATGAAGATTCCAGCACCCGCATCATTTGCTTGCTGGAGTTTCGGCAGGATTTCCTCAACTTGCACTAGGGTCAAGTTTGCGTAGCGACGCAGCAAGGGATCTTTGCCAAGCTTTGAAACGCCCTTTGGCAGATCGGTGTAGTGCTCGATATTGAACGTGGCGTTTGGCGATGGGTCGAGTGCTATTAAAAACTCGATGGCAGGATGTGGGACCATCACCGCACCGGCCCGGTATAGAGCAAAGCCGTATTAATTTGTACTGGGGCATCGAGCACTGCCAGAGTACTAAATAAGTGCTGCTCGCCCACACCGGCCCAAAGTAGGTGAACCACAAGCGTTCTTTGCTGCGCGCCGTCGTGTGTCAATTTGGCAATCGAATCCATTTGCTGCCGGGCTGCGACACAAATTGCAGAATGAATCAGGTCGGCCTGATCTGCGCGTGTGATGGTTCTGGCTGATAGCTGGTCTATGAGGTTCGATGGGATCATGTCGGACGGAGTGCAGGCGACGATGGGCGAAACCTCGTTGGAGGCAAAACACTTGACCTGCCCCTTGCTGGCTGGGCCGAGCACAATGGCCGCAACGGTCTTGCCTGTCGGCGAGTTGCCACGAACCTGATTAAGGCGGTTTGACACGCCCATCCATGGTCTCATGTTGGTGATCCGGTTCAGCGCGGAAAAAAGCAAAAAAGTTGCCTTGTGCTTGTGCAGCAGCTGAAATATCGGCAAGGGTGGATTGCTGGCAGTAGCGTCGGGCGTGATTGCCTTGCCAAGCTCATGGGATATCTTGCTGGTGAGCTGCGGGTTTTTGAGGTTCCAGTAATTCATGATCTCGCTCCAGTCGTGCGGCGGGAGTTCAGGAATTTGGTGACCGAGGACATCCGCAGTCCCACGGCACGCTCGCTGAGATGCACCGGGCGGTCGATGATTCCGTCCGAAATCATTTTGTAGACCGTGGATCGGCCGAGGCCTGTTAGGCGGAGAAATTCCTTGAGTCTTATGATTCGATCAAGGTCGGTGACGTGGGCTGAGAGCTGGTCGTCTGGCGGTGGTTTAAGGGACATTGTTGGGCTCCAAAAGAAGATGCCCAAGAATACGGAAAAACCTATTGGATGTTGTTCACTCTGCGTTTTTTGCGTTCCGAAAACGCAAGTTGCCACCAAACCACTCCTCGTGGTGATTCCAGCAGTAGTGGTGCCCGTTGTCGAAGCAGCGTTTTTATTGGACTGCCTGCAATGGTGATCTCTTTGTCAAACCAATGCTTGAAGGCTTTCACGGAAAACTGGTGAGCAATCGAGGTTGACGGCCTGTCGGACCTTTCAAAGAGAATCGCCAAACTGCAAACAAGGCCGTCGTCTTTGATGTAGTCCCGCAGTCGCTCGCGAACATTTTTTGCTGGCAGGTGTTTGCCTGGTCTTGCCTTCACGTATTGTGGTTTGTAGATTTCGGCAACGCTTCTGATCTTTGATTGTTCGGCAGGCGTCTTCGGCAGTAGCAGTGAGCTGATTCCACCCCCCTTGCCGGTCGCTGTCATCTCAACAGCCAAAAGGGTTGCGGCGAGATTAAGCTGATCGGGTGCGGAAGATCGCTTGCCAGACTTTTTATGTTTCAAAACAAGGTTCTGATTTTCGGCATTCATACTTTGCCCCTCAACGGAATAACTTGACCATCAAGCGCAGCTACGCGATCACAGTGTTTCGACCACTCCGTCATCATGGCCCGGCGCTTCTCCAGCGCGTCACCGCGCCGGTAGGCTGCTTCGACCTTCGACTCAATGGCATGGGCCAGCGCCTGCTCTGCCAGGTCGCGCGGATAGTTAGTGCGCTCGCTGCACCAGTCGCGGAAAGTGCTACGAAACCCGTGTGGCACGGCATCAACCTCCATGCGCCGCATGACTGCGGTCAGGGTCATGTCCGACAGCACGCCACCGCGAGGGGCAGGGAAGACCAAATCATTGTTATCTTGCTGTGGATGCGCGCGCAGTATTCCTATCACCGATTTGGACAACGGCACCCGGTGCTCTTTGCCAGTCTTCATGCGCTCGCCGGGAATCGTCCATACAGCCGTCTGCATGTCGATCTCGCTCCAGAGTGCGCCACGTACCTCGCCAGAACGTGCGGCAGTTAAAACCAAGAACTCCAGCGCTTTGGCGGCAGTCCCCACGCGCTTGCGCAGGTTGGCCATGAATTGCCCGACACCATCAATTGGCAACGCCCGGTGGTGCTCCACCTTCGACACACCTGACGGCTTGGGCAGCAGCTGGTCCAGGTGGCCCTTCCAACGGGCCGGGTTCTCCCCGGTGCGGTACTTGCGAACCGTCGCCCAACTCAAGACGGATTCAATACGCCCGCGAACTCGCGTCGCTGTTTCAGTTTTGGTTTTCCAAATTGGCTCAAGTGCCGCGAGCACATGTTCCTGACCAACGTCACGCACCAGCAGGTGCCCCATTGTTGGGAATACATAGGTCTCCAGCGTGCTGGCCCATTGCCCTCGGTGCTTCGGGTTGCGCCATGAGTCGCTGTGCGCGTCGATGTAGGCAGTAGCTGCCTGCTTGAAGGTCTTCTCGGTGGCCTGCTGGGCTGCCAGCGCGCTTTTGAGCGCCTTGCGCTGCAATATGGGGTCAACACCTTGATCGACCTCGCCCCGCGCTTGGCGGGCCTTCTCCCGTGCCTGCGCCAGCGTCACATCGGGGAATCCGCCCAACCCCATGTCGCGGCGCTTGGTGCCGACCATCATGCGCAGAATCCATGAGCGTGCTGCGCCATCGTTGATGCACATGTATAGACCAGCAACGC
>Ga0209702_10007726_pt1 | contig 12963 bp, 9 predicted proteins | sample FRY01_FD_187210 | JGI IMG/M metagenome (GOLD analysis project Ga0209702, IMG submission 187210) | Freshwater microbial communities from Lake Fryxell liftoff mats and glacier meltwater in Antarctica - FRY-01 (SPAdes) (version 2) | ecosystem: Environmental > Aquatic > Freshwater > Ice > Glacier... | reverse complement strand
GTTTTATGGTTGGTAATTTTTGCAATAGTAACTGACTCGAATAAAACTTTTAGAACTAAGTATTTGGCACTTTTGAGTCAGGCTATTTTAATCCGTGGAAAAAAACACGAAAATACCACTTCCTTAACTCCAAATATAAGTGCTGAAATCGATTTGCTACAAAAAAATATAGATGGCCTAGTCTCAAAGGCTTTAGATCAAGGAATTACTGCAGAATCACTGCGTTCTGCGGCGATACATATAAGGAATCAAATAGAAAGTAATTTAAAACCACTACAACATAAGCTATGGAATCGCACCTTGAGTGCACAGCCAAAATATAGATTCACGCTCTTATTAAAGTACGCAATAGTAAATCCAAATTATAATGTTTGGCGAATTTTATTTACATTTTCAATGCTTAATATGGTTAATTTAAGTGCATTCTTGACCTTGAATCAAGGTATATCTATTCTCATACTTAATAATCTTTTGGTTATGTTTTGGGTCAAGGTACATCAAAAATTTAACAAACGCATTAGTCGTGGTTTATTTCCAAACGCAACTCTTTTGTTATGTTCATCGGCTACGTTAGGTACTCTTTCATCGACTTCCATTGAAATACTTCGTGGCGCGCCCTGGCCGCTTAGTGCCACTGTCTCGCTCTCAGTAATTTTACTGACCTTAATTGTCTTAGAATCCATGTTTAGTTTAAGAGAGCAAGATCGTGCCAGTCTGCTCAGAATTCTTGATAAAGGGATCATCCGCGAACTCGAAGACTCTTCCTCGTCTACTTACCACAGTAACACCAAGGTCGCCTCCTACCTCCATAACTCTTATCAATCTGAACTGTATGGCATTATCGCTCAGCTTCAACTTGCGGCCGCGCGTCCAGATGATTCGGATACAAAGGCGGTTTTGGAAAAGTTAGGCGCAGTTATTAACCGCTCGGTCTCGGAGGACTTCGTAAACTTTCAAAAATCGCCCTCCGAGCGTTTAGAACGGATGATTGAGAGTTGGAAAGGTCTAGTTGACATTCAAATACACTTTCCAGAAGAGCATCGAATTGATAAAGATCGCATTGGTCTTGTTGTCGAAGTAATTGAAGAAGCTGTAGCTAACGCAGTGCGATTGGGGAACGCTGACAAAATCGTTGTTGATACTTTTTTAGATAAAGGATATTTAAAAATTATAATTGAAGATAACGGGCAGGGTCCAATTGCCGACGGGAAGGGCCTTGGTGGTCAGTGGCTGGATCGCTTCGCTCTGGAAGATTGGAATTTGGAAAAGACGAGTGTTGGAACCAAACTGACAGTAATTATTTAAGAGCTAAGAGTAGAGCCTGGCGGCCTACTTATCGGAATCAGCTGCAAACAAGTACCGAGCTTAGGTGGATATTTGGCAGCAATTTCGTAGGTAAGTACCAGCGAACGAAAACTATTTATTGTAAATGGTCCAACAAAGTTCCGCGGTTGCGGTCATATCGGAGTACTTATATTGCGTGCCAGATGAAATTTGAGCTATCGGTTGTGGAGCCAGAGCTGAAGGGCTGGGGCTGGTTTCCCTTCGTTAATGCATGATGACCCAATATTGGAACTGGTTCGTCTCAAAGATGAATCCTTCAAGCACGCAGGTGAGCGGAGGGTTCTGTACGTAGCCATGACAAGGGCTCGACGCGAAACCCACGTATCTTCGAGTATTGAGGCGACGTCAACTTTCGCTCTTGAATTCTTGGAGGAAGAGACAGGTAAGCACTGGGGTTTCGATGAAAACAAAATAAGCCGTTATCCCGTTTGTAAATCGGGGTGGTTGGTAAAGAATGTAAAACTTTCAGGGCTTGGATGTACAAATTTTCCAGCGTGCAATTTCAGAACACCGCCATGCTCCAATTGTAATGAACCTATGAAAGTGGGGTTGGGTGGTCAAGGTATATACGTGTGTTTAAAACATCCTGAAGTGCATTTGCCACATTGTCCCAAATGCTCTTGGGGTGCTCTGACCTTAATCAAAATCCAATCTGGACATTTTCTAGGTTGCCACCTTTGGATTAGCACTCGGTGTAAAGGTTCTCGCAGTCTTAACCAAGTAGTGGCCTTACCGAACATAATTCCTGAACTGGAGGATGAACCAGTATTCGATAGCCTAACCATTGGCGACGAAAACCGTAAGGGCGCTAAATGGAGTCTTGAAGAGGACTTATCGTTAGTAAACTTATATGCGGCTGGTCAAGACATTCACGTAATTGCATCGATATTTGGTCGAACCCCAAGCGCGCTCAAGTCGCGCCTAACCAACTGGGTCGAGATTTCATATCCTGCACTTCAAGAAAAGCCTGTAAGGCTGGCAAAGGAATTTGCGAACTATAGTCAACCCTTCTCGCCCGCCGAAAGTCAGTCCTTGATAGAAAATTGGTTAGCTGAGGTGAAGATAACCGATCTTTGTAACCTTCTTGAAAGACCAAAACATGTAATAATTTTTGCCCTCATGAGCGTAAGAGTTCTATTGCCCAACCAAGAAACCGAAACTCACATCAAAGAATATTATTCCAAGAAATTGGTGGGGAAGATTAGCAAAAAATCTAAGAAAAGTTTCAAGGTAGGTGAATCTGCTGTCAAACGATAGTGCACAAGGGCGGTGCTCTCAGTTTAATTAACAGGTGTATGTAGTTTCACGCAACAAGTAATTCCTTGTCAACGACTTCATGTGCTGCCTCATATGCAACTGTGTCATCTTGCCCAGGATTGACTGCCCGACTTTTCTGCCCGCCTGCCCCCTTTTTATGCCCGTAAAATAAGGCCATTTTGAGTTAGGTTTTGACAACTAGTGTCACAATAAAAAATAAAGGGTCAGTCAATACAAATAACTTGGAATCAGCCTATTCTCGACCTGGTAGTACTTTCATTGGCGGGAAGCCACAACATCTGCCCCTATAACGCTTCGGCACCTACGCTGACACGAGTTGGCATCAGGGGGCTTCTGGTATCAGTTTGGTATGAGTTGATTAACTAAACCTGAGTAAATGACCCCTAGAATTTATCAGTCCTGGGTTGTAGAATGCGTTATTGAAGACAACTAAATATTGAATTCACGCTCAGAATTGATGAGTTTGATGCTTACTTAGATTGGCTGATTAACTGGAGGAATTTAAGACTGAGGATTTACAGTCCCCTCCCATTGGCCGCTCGGGCAACCCGCCAGGATTAAAATTGCGATTGCGTAAGCGTACAGGCAAGTGTTTCTGATGTGAAATCCAGGCTTTTTACCGTCCAAAATTAGGGATGGTATCAGTTTGGTATGAGTTCAAAATTGGTTGCTCTTTGCGAGTGCTACTGACTATAAAAACGGTAACTCCCACTTCCGATTCATGATGATCCACCAATCACAATTACAACCTTATTTTCTGATCTTTTCATGATTTCCCCTAATTAAATAGCTCGCTGATAACCTTCTCAGATCCATTTCAAACTCTAACCCTTTGATTGGTGGAGCTGATTTCCACAACACAATTCACGAATTAGCTAGTCCAGGGAAATATTTATGTATTTGATCGTTTAATTGCAGGATATCGTGAATGGTATAAACATTTATCTCTGTCAGTTCAATATGCGTATCAATTAAAAAATATAGTATTTCCTGCATTTCGTTTAAAACAAAATTGACCTTATTTCGCAAGCCTTGTGGCGATAAATCGTCCCTCGCAACAATATTAGCAACTTCCAAACTACCTTTGCATTCACCACTTCCAGCTATTACATAACCATTGGAAAATATTTAAGATTTTCTATAAAAATGCACTCCATATAAACATGATGCATCAAGCGTCTGGTAGCTTAGGCAAATATTTGTTCTAGCTATTGGATTAATATTATCAAATGTTAAACCTCGAGATTCAAGAAATTTGTAATAGGTGTCATTAAATTCATCAAATCCTACGAAAGAAAATGGACTGTCCGAACATAACTCAATTGAAATAATTCTTTCAATTGAAATTTGATTTTTCTCCAAATAATCATAAAGTTTTTTAGACCTACTTCGAAAGGCAGTGGTTTTCTAAACCTAATCCTGCAATTTCCCAGCCAGTTTCAACAGCGACTCCAGAAGAATAAGCATCTATCGCCAGTAAAAAACGGTATACCCCGCTTGGACGGTTTAATTACTTCATGGCCCCTACTTTCTTATTGGTAAATTGATTTTCAATGGGTAAATGAAATCATTTAACAGCACCTGCAATTAATCCAGTCCGGTAAAATCGCTGCGAAATCAGATATGCAATAAACATTGGCAAAATAACCAAAATAGAGGCTGCCATAACAAGTGGTGTATCGCGGAAGAAGCGTCCTTGGAATACGGTAATTCCTGCAGCGAGAGTTCGACGATCGTTACCTTGTAGAAATATCAAGACTATAAGAAGTGAATTCCAAACATACAGCATGTTGATTACAAATTGAGTTGCAATGACGGGTTTGGCGCTAGGCAATATCACGCGAGTTAAAGTTTTAAGCTTGCTAGCTCCGTCGACAGATGCTGCTTCTATGATCTCCCGCGGGAAAGTATCAAAAAATCCCAAGAATAGGTAACAACTAAATGGGAGAAGTAGGCCTGAAAAAACTACAATTGCACCAGAAAAAGTATTTACCAAACCAAGATTACTAAATAAAACAAAGAGTGGAATTATAATGATGATTGGCGGGATCGCTATCAATGGTATGAAAAGCCGTCTGAAGTTTTTATTGGCAAACCTTGGGCCTGTTGAAGCATAATAGCTTGCAAGAATTCCAGTTACTGTAATAAGTAAAACTGATCCTAGGCTTACAACTACGCTATTTCGAAACCAAATTGCTATTTCCCCTCGCTGAAATACCTCTTTAAATGCATTGAAGGTAGGGTGAAGAGAAAAATTCCAAGGGTTATTTCCGTATTCTGTTGTAGTTTTGAATGCATTTACAAAAATAAAATATAGAGGAATGCAAAAGATTAGAGTGAAGATCCAAAGCAGACTTTGCCGAGAAAAAGTCGCAACTACTGCTTTTATCTTTTCCACAAATAGATTCTTTGGTTTACCGTGTTTTTTAATTAATTCACTCTTAATGTAGGTAGAAGAAGTAACTTCATTCGACAATATATTGGATCTTTGAATCTGTCTGCGTTGATTTACACCCTTTATAAATTTGTAAAATAGAAAAGCAATTACCATGATCATCAATATGGAACTTGAAGCCGCTGTTGCAATGCCAATAGAGCGGAATTGAACAGCTTGCTGGAAAATATAGAGATCTACAACCATGGTTGTGCTCGCTGGCCCACCGCGCGTGAGCACGAATACCCATTCAAATGTATAGAAGAAAACAGTAATAATTTCTAAGACGGCTATTGTTAAAAGAACTCCAGATATCTGGGGCAAGATCGCATATCGAAGTCGCTTCCACCATCCTGCACCATCAAGTTCGCAAGCTTCAACAATTTCTTCATCGATATTTCCTAAGCGAGAAAATATTAAGAGTGAGCAAAAACCAATTTCACGCCAAATGAGTGCAAAGCAAATAATAAAAAATGCTGACTTTCCAGATCCTAGCCAATCAATAACTAAAAAATCTAAACCAATTTTGGTGAGTATCAGATTTAACCCACCACGATAAGCGACTATAGCGGCAATTGCGATTGCCGATACTGGGATTGGCAATACAAATGGAATTAAAATCGCGAAGCGATGGATCTTCCAACCACGTGGTTTCTCATTGATAACAATAGCGATTACAAGAGAGAGAGTGAGAATCAATGGGACTAAAAGCAGGAGTTTAAAATTGTTTAGCAACGAAGCATAGAAAATACTATCCTTAAAAAGTGCTTGAAAATTTTCAGTTCCAACAAATTTTCCTTCTCGTTTGAAGGCATAAAGTAGGACGTTGACTAGAGGATAAGCAAAGACCAGCATCATCAATAGAATTGCTGGTCCAAAATAAGCACTGCCTCGAACTAATTCAGGTACACGCTTGGGCTGCATTAAATTTATCCTCCAGTAAAAAAACCCCCCTGAAATTGGAATATTAATTCCTTTCTCAGGGGGGGTTATTAGTTATTTACGGTTGAACTCCAGCCCACTTTTTAAAGTTGACCACTTCTTCAGGCTTTTGACTTACCCAACCCTTGGAAGCTTTTATCCAGAGTGCAGTGTTATCTGGACCTTTTCCTTTACGAGTAGAAATTAATTGACCCCCTGCAAGATCTGCCTGTTCAAAGACTTGCCCAGGCTCGAAATTTGAAAGCCAAACACTTGCCTTTGCATTTAGGGCAAATAGTTGCTGCTTTATTGGATCAGTAACGGTACTTTGATCGAAACGACTATCTGCAGGCATAACACCAGTTAGTTCAACCCACTTATTGAGGGACTCAGTAGAGTGCCAGAACTTCATAAAATCTGCAGAAGTTTTCTTGTTCTTGCTCCATGAAGTTATGAAATGAGAGATGGATTGGGTGGCTGTGTAGTAATCAGCCATTTTGCCATCACCGAAAGCAGGAAGAACCATCGTGCCAAAGTTCTCTGCACCGATTACTTCTGATGCACCGATTGCGGCACCATCGATTGCTAGAACCATGGCAGCGTCTGCTTTGTTAAAGACATCGTATTTCTCCTGAAGTTCAAGAGAATTAACATCTTTGTTGAAGCATTTACGATCAAACATTTCATTGAAACGATCAGCCCATTTACCAATGCGGTTGAAGTCACCAGAGATCACAGCCTTTTGTAAGTCTGAAGGAGAATCCATATATTGCTTACCGAGGTGAGCAAACCACCATGACCCTTCAAAACCAGAGCGGTTGCCACCAACAATTGGCGTGATACCAACTTTATTTAGTGAATCACAAAGTCCAAGGAAGTCATTCCATGTTTCCAAAGGATTCGCTGTGACGTCAATACCCGCTTTTTTGAAGAGCGATTTGTTATAGGCAATCGGTAAACCAACGATATAAATAGGGGCGGCCCAAGTTTGACCTTCATAATTATTCTCTGCAACGTTTAGCCAATTTCCACGTTCCTCTGCAGAAATTAGATTATCCAAGGGCGCTATATTTCCGGCCCAAACTTGACTTAGAACTGGCGAACTTGCCCAAGCTGGCGCAATATCTGGGCCTTTTTTCGCAGCAGCAGCAGCTTCAAAAGCTGTTGTTATGTCGTTATCTGTGCGCTCTTCAACTGTAATCGTGACACCGGGATGTGAATCTTCATATGCCTTCGCAACCCAAGCAACCCAATCATTCATCTTTGGAACATCACCTGTTCCCCACCACCACCAGGTAAGCGCGACATTTTTTGCTGCCTCACCTGAAGTAGAAGTTGACGGCGATGAGCATGCACCAAGAAACAGAGTTAGAGACGCAGCAATAGCTACAAGTACTTTTTTCCTCTTTTGTAATTTCATGTTGAACCTTTCTCAGCGCACGGTTGCACTAATTGGATTCGAGAATAGTACAAAATATCCATATACAATAGGATTTAACCTATTTTTTTTAGCGCTATTTTCATGATTTCCTATACTGGCGGGCTTAGATCTTTGCGAACGGTTAACCCACCATCTACTAGTAGAGATGCTCCGGATATATAAGATGCTTTATCGGAGATTAGGAAGCACACAGCTTCAGCGACTTCGCTAGGTTGACCCATGCGCAGCAGTGTGGTGGCACGTTTTGCCTCATCAACATATTGCGCTGTTGCAGTATCCCAAACAGGGGTGAGAATTGGACCTGGAAGTACTGAGTTCACTCTTACACGTGGACCGTACTCGACTGCTAACTGATTACTCAGCGAAACTGTTCCACCTTTTGATCCAGCGTAAGCGCCATGGCCCAAGAATCCTAGGTTGGCATGCACCGATGCAATATTTACAATTGCGCCATTAGTTGCAGATAAATCATCGATAAAAGTAATAACGGATTTATGAATCCCACCTAGATTTACATCTAATTGTTTATCCCACTCAGCTGTTGTAGTCAGGTGAGCCGGTTTTACAACTTTGAAATAGGCGTTATTTACTAAACCATTTACCGCTCCAAATTTTGCATGGACTGCGACCTTTACCGCTTCCCAATCTTGGATCTTGGTAACATCTAAAACAATTACTAAGGCTTTTCCTCCCGTTGTAGTTATTGCATCTGCCACTTGCCCGGCGGCATCGCCGTTAATATCCGTGACAACAACCTGCGCGCCATAGGCAGCAAATTTCATTGCGGTAGCAGCGCCAATGCCACTTCCAGCCCCGGTTATTAAAATTGTGCGCTGTGAAAATTCCATACGAAATTCTAACCACCCAGTTCTAGGTTTAGCGAGAAAGTGATGTGCTGGCCAGGTGCCAGCAGGGGAATCAACCCTGCTGCTTCCGCAATACGCTCACTTACTCGGTGGGCAATGGAAGGTTGCGGTGAGATGGCTGGAAAGTCGCCAAATTCGCCGTTGTTTATAAAGATTCCAAAGTATGGGATCACATTGGTGTCCCAGCGCATTCGTAGTGATTCGCCTTGGGAGTTAAAGATTTCTACGGAGCTAACTTTCAATTCTGGCTCTGCCCAATATTCAACGGATGTCCCAGTTATTAAGTTTGCCGGGATAAAACTTTGCGGGATCTCTGGCGTACTTGGCGCGGTTTGAATGAGCGAGCGCTTAGGTGAAATCTTCACTTGCGTTATTTGTTGGCCAGAAAAGAGCGGGTGGGCCGACCAGAAGACGGGAGTCATTTCTGCGCCAATATTTGTGATTCTGTAATCCAATCGCAACTGATTGCCATTTAAGAAGATTACTCGTTCCAATCGCAGCGCTCTGGTTGTCAACTCCACCGCTAAGGAAAGTGATTTATCCTCTTGCTCCATCACTTCCCAAGCCCGCGCCCAAACCTCTCCATGATCAGGAAGCTGAAATCGACCATCTAGAGATACACATGCCTCGGTGGTCGGAACCATTTCATCCCAACCTCCAATTTCTGGTCGGATGAAATTATCTCCTATATTTCTAGGAACGGCCGACGCCCGCGGTTGAGCGATCCACTCAGTCTTACCTTTATATTTTAAGGAGGTAATGCGTCCCCCTAACTCCGGGCGCACCTCAACGCTAATACTTTCATTAGCGAGAAAAATGCTTAGACCTTTCCATAAGGAAGATACTGACCTTCTACAACAAATCTGTTGCTCGCTTCGCGAAGTAAGTCATGGTCGATTTCAAAACACAAGCCAATTCCATCCGGAATTCCCCATTTGGGGCCATTAACAATTGGCATTGGCGTTACCAAAATGTCACCATCCATATGGGCCGCCGTCTGTTGGTTCCCCATAACCAAATTGGGAATGGTCAGGCTTACTTGGTGAAAAGCGCTAGCGGCAATGCCTAGCTCTCCATGCGTGTGCCGACAAACTTGGCTACCCATAATATTGGCAGTATTTGCTGTTGCTTTAAATATCCCTAGTGAGCCGACCCAATAAGGAGAAAATGTATAAATATCAGCGACCTGATTCAGAATTAGCCGATTGGCGTCTTCCTCACTCCATAGCCCTTCATTAGCCGCCAATGGAATAGTGGTCTTGGTGCGAAGTTCAGTCATCAATGACATTGGGTGTTCACGCACTGGTTGTTCAGCAAAATCAATATTGAACTCACCACATTGTTGTAAGAATCCTGGTGCTTCGGCTAGTGACCATGCGCCATTGGAATCGATACGCAGGCGAGCGTCGGTTCCAATCTCATCCCGGATAGCAGAGAGCATCTCTAATTCATGTGCTAGATCCACTCCAGTCTTTAAATAGAAAGTGGTGTAACCCTTAGAAACGCCATCCATGCATTGTTTGCGTACATCTGCAAGATCACCGTGGGCTAGGTAGTAAAAATAATCAACCTCAGATCGAACCGCCCCGCCCATTAATTTATAGACCGGTAAATTTGAAATTTTTCCGCAGATATCCCACAGCGCCATATCAATTCCAGCCCAAGCATAATTTCCAGTGGAAACACGCAGCGCCCAAAGCCCCCGTCGGAATAAATCTGCTCTGATCGCAGCGCTCTCCCACGGTGATCTGTTTTCGACAAACAGATACATTGCATGTACCGCTGCTGCGATTGAATGAACATCAGCGCCAGAGCAAGATTCTCCCCAGCCAACGACCCCTTCATCAGTTGTTAATTTGATGACGACCGAGGTGACTCCGCTCCTTGAAACAATAGAACTCTTCTCAGTGCGGGTATAAGGAACATTTGCTATGAAAGTTTCTAATTTTACAATCGTAATTGGAGTGCTCCGCCCTATAATTAGTCAAGCAACTATCGATATTTTAGTCGGAAACGAGCGTAAGGCAAGAGCGATGATTTATTTGGCAGAAAGCATTCCGGATACCTCCTGCGACTTAGGTGAAGGTGCATTGTGGGATGAACGAAATCAGAGTTTCTATTGGAGCGATGTATTCCATGGCTTGATCTGGAGTTATCACCCCGAATCAAAGAAACTCAACACCAAGAAATTCGCCAATCTGGTTTCCTTTCTCTGCAAAGCAAGCGATAGTGGCTATGTTGTAGCAACGGATACCGAAGTGGTTATCGTTAATTCAGATTTTTCGGTTCGCCAGCGGACCTCAATGAACTTTAGTGATCCAGATTTGATGACAAATGATGGTGGAATCGATCCAACTGGAAATTTATGGGCCGGGACCATGAGTCGCAAGGAAGTTGCTGGCGCCGGCACGCTCCTTCGATTAGTGGGAACTGAATGGACCACCGAAGTTGCAGCAACAACAATATCCAATGGAATGGATTGGTCATTAGATGGGCGGATCCTTTATTTTATTGATTCGCCTACAAAAAAGATTTCCCGCTTTGCCTTTAATCCGGAAACTGGAAAGCGGGGAGATGAACTGCCGTCAATTGATCTCAGCTCTGGCACCGGAATTCCAGATGGGATGTGCGTAGATGCTGATGGGAATCTATGGGTGGCGCTTTGGGGCGGCGGTGAGGTGCGTTGTTTTTCGCCAGCTGGGAATTTAGTAAATACGGTCAGCCTCCCAGTAACCCATGTAACTAATTGTGCTTTTGGTGGTCCAAATTTAACCACCCTTTTTATTACCACAGCATCTGATAGTTACGACCCCCGAATATCGCCAATCGATCCACTAAGTGGTTCACTTTTTCAGGTAAAAGTTGATACAAAGGGCAGGGCGGCACGAGAGTTAATGCTCAAATAAGTGTGCCAATAAATTAAGTTTCATTCTCTTTTTTGGGTAACCTCACCGTATGGATTTACTGACCTTCGAATCGAGCGCCACTGTGCGCAAATATCAGGATGGAGATTGGCCTGATTTATATCGAATTTGCTTGGTGACCGACGACTCTGGAAAAGATGCGACCCTGTTGTACAACGAAAAATCAATGTTACCTGAGGTGTACACCGGGCCTTATCTAACCTTTGCGACAAACCTTAGTTTCACATTGGTTGACAAGGGAATTGCAGGATATGTGCTGGGAGTTTTGGATACAAAAGAATTTGAAAATCTTTTAGCCGATAAATGGTGGCCACAGATTCAAAATAAATATACCGGTCAGTCTGATAAAGAATTTACTCCAGTTGAATTAGAAATATTGCAAATGATCCACAACCCACCCCAAGTGGATAGGGTGATACTTGAGAAATATCCAAGCCATTTACATATTAATTTATTGGATCGAGTTCAGGGACGTGGTTTAGGCAAAGCGAAGATGGGAATTGGTAACTAATCATGGATTTTTTTGACTCACTAGAAATCGAACAAAAGATTAATGCAGCTACTACCTACACTGCCATCGGTGGTTCGCTAATGCCGCAAGAGGTGATAGAAGCCATGAATTCAGCGGCTGGTTCATTTGTAGATATGCGTGAACTTCAAGCAAAGGCAGGTGCGAAGATCGCACAACTCACCAAAAATGAAGGCGCCTTTGTCACCGCAGGGTGCGCCGCTGCAATTGTTCTTTCAATTCTTGCTTTAAGGACTAAGGGCGATGTCGTAGAAATTGATCGAGTGATCACAGGCACGGCCAAGGATTCTGAAGTAATTATTCAAACAGGGCACAGGATCAACTACGATGCTGCAATTAAATTAGCTGGTTCAAAGATAATCGCAATAGGTGATGCTATTGAAACTCATCCATGGCAATTGGAATCAGCGATTAATGAAAAGACCACAGCAATCTTTTTCGTAGCCGGAACGCATTTATCTCGTCCCACGATGCCGCTGCACCAAGTGGTTGAGATTGCCCGCTCCAAAGGGATACCAGTTGTGGTCGATGCTGCTGCTCAGCTCCCTCCTATGAGCAATTTCTGGGAATTCACTAAAAATATGGGAGCCGAACTAGTTCTTTTCAGCGGAGGTAAAGCGCTTCGAGGCCCGCAGGCCAGTGGTCTGATTCTTGGAAAAGAAAAATATATTGAAGCTATCCAAGCAAATGCCTCGCCTAATGGGCGTCTGGCCCGAGCAATGAAAGTAGGCAAGGAGGAAATCGCAGGCCTCACGGCCGCAGTTGAGAGATTTGTTAACTTAGATCATGGCGCTGAGTTAGCAAAATGGAATCAAGTTATCGACTATTGGTATACAAATCTGAGTCAATCCACAAATGCGAGCATAGAAAAGGAACTGCTTAATGAGGCGGGACAACCTGTGCCTCGATTGCGAATAACACCAAGCTCTGGGAATGGAGTAGAAGTAGTTGAGCAATTAAGAACAAATAGGCCAAGCATTGAAGTGGTGCATAATTCAAAAGGAACTTTTTGGCTGAGTGCAGATTCGTTAAAAGATGGTGAAGCCGAAATAGTTCTCACCGAGGCGCTTAAGTATCTTTAAGCCCTGGGATCAGCTCACCCTCCCATTGGCCGCTCGGGCAACCCGCCAGGGTCGAACTTTTACGGCGGGCGCTAGTTTACCTCAAATCTATTTTGAGGGGTAATTGGCTATTTTCCTTGCTTTCTCCAGATGATTGTTAGGACT
>Ga0209702_10007725_pt1 | contig 12964 bp, 9 predicted proteins | sample FRY01_FD_187210 | JGI IMG/M metagenome (GOLD analysis project Ga0209702, IMG submission 187210) | Freshwater microbial communities from Lake Fryxell liftoff mats and glacier meltwater in Antarctica - FRY-01 (SPAdes) (version 2) | ecosystem: Environmental > Aquatic > Freshwater > Ice > Glacier... | reverse complement strand
GGGTAGCATGCTGCAACAAATGGACTGTCTCCGGATTAAATAGATGCGCTTCACCCTTTCTTTTCCATTGGTAAACACCACCTTCTGGCAATAATTTTGTTTCTATACCCCTCCGCTTAAAGCCTAAGAAATGTTTGCGCAAGGCTTCCTCAGCGATATCATCCAATCCCATTCCACCAATGCGGGATACTGAACCGGTAAAATAATTATCGATGACATCCTTATTTAAACCTATGATCTCGAAAATCTGAGCACCATGGTAAGATTGTAAAGTAGATATTCCCATTTTAGAGAATATCTTCAGCAAACCATCATTAACAGATTTGATATAATTTTTATATAAAAACTTAATATTCAATGAAGTATCTATTCTTTCATCAGTTTTAAGTTTATGTATTGTAGCCAGAGCGAGATATGGATTTACCGCGGTAGCACCATAGGCAATGAGACATGCAAAATGATGAACTTCCCAAACATCTCCTGCTTCAAGCATAATACCTACAGCACCTCGAAGACCTTTCTTAATGAGGTGATGATGTACAGCTGAAACTGCAAGCAATGAAGGAATTGGTGCATGCTCAGAATCAATGGCCCGATCTGATAAGATCAGAACCTCAAATCCATCATGAACTGCATCTTCAGCATATCTGCAAAGACGCTCAATTCCGCGTTGCAATGAACCCTGCTGACTATCAGCTTTGAAATAGGTTTGAAGTGTCTTGGCCTGAAAAGAACCGGTATCAATACTTCTGATCTTCTCGAGTTCAATATTACTCAATACAGGATGAGGTAATGCCACACAATGGCAATGCATTTCATCCTCATCAAGCATATTACCATTATTACCCATAAATCCGGCAAGGCTCATCACCAAACGCTCGCGAATTGGATCAATTGGCGGATTAGTAACCTGTGCAAACAGCTGTTTAAAATAATTTGACAGATGCTGCGGGCGATCAGAAAATACAGCTAATGGCGTATCTGTACCCATTGATCCAATCGCTTCTTTGCCGGTTAAGGCCATTGGCTTAATCAGGGTGTCGATATCTTCACGGGAATAACCAAATACCTGCTGATATTTGAATGTCGACTCATTTGATAACTGTGTGAAGGCAACCCTTGGTTCTGCCAGATCTTCAAGTCTGATCTTATAGTTCTCTAACCAGGTACCATATGGCTGTTGGGTAGTAATTGCCTTTTTTATTTCCTCATCTTCAATAATAGTTCCTTTTACGGTATCCACCACCAGCATTTTTCCGGGCTGTAAGCGACCTTTTTTAATTACTTTTGATTCATCAACTGGTAAAACACCTGCTTCTGATGCAACAATGATCTGATTATCATCCGTAATCACGAAACGTTGCGGACGCAAGCCATTCCTGTCGAGGGTTGCTCCAATCATATGCCCATCGGTAAAGGCAATAGCTGCCGGTCCGTCCCATGGTTCGATCAGGGTTGCATGATACTCGTAAAATGCCTTTGTCGCAGGATCCATTTGTTCATTTCCATCCCATGCCTCAGGGATGAGCATCATCATCACATGCGGCAATGAACGTCCGCAATGGAATAATAATTCTACAACATTGTCAAGACATGCCGAATCAGACTGATTATTATCAATTATTGGAAGAAGCATATCCATTTCATCTTTACTGAAAAAAGGTGATGCAAATGAGCGTATGCCAGAATAGAACCAGTTTAAGTTTCCTTTTAAAGTATTGATCTCTCCATTGTGGGCTATAAATCTAAAAGGCTGTGCCAATCGCCAGGATGGGAAAGTATTGGTAGAAAATCGTGAGTGGATCATTCCAAAAGCAGAACTCAGCAAGCTATTGTTCAAATCAGGGAAATATATCCTCACTTGGCTACTGCTAAACTCACCTTTATACATAATGACATTCTGAGAAAGCGACACGATATAAAACTGTTGCTCCGCTCCGATTACTGATTCTCTGATCAGTTTTGTAGCATGGTTTTTAAGTACATATAGCTTCCTTTCAAAATCTTCCGCTGTATGAAGTGAGACAGGTTTAGCAATGAATACCTGCTCAATATCCGGTTCAGAAGAAAATGCAGCTTCCCCGATTATTCCACTGTTGATCGGAACTTTTCTATAACCTAATATTTTGAGGCCAAGCTTATCAGCGGCCTTTCCTATCGCACGGCGGCATTCTTCTTTAATCGTGGCTTTCTTTGGAAAGAAAAGCATTCCTACACCATAACTACCAGCTTTTTCCAGACGGATATTAAGTTTAAGAGCTTCCTGTTTAAAAAATTCATGAGGAACCTGAATCAATATCCCCGCTCCATCACCCGAATCCGGATCACAACCGCAAGCACCACGGTGTTCCATGTTCTCCAAAATAGTAAGGGCATCACTAACAATCTTATGCGATTTTTTTCCTTTAATATTTGCAATAAAACCAACTCCACAGGCATCGTGCTCCATAGAAGGATCGTATAAACCCTGTGTTTGGTTGTTAGTATTTGTCATCTATTGAATTAAATTTATAAGGAGTCTAAATTAATGAAAATACGTGATTTTTACTTAATTTACAACTATTTTTATAATTAAATCAAAAAAATCCTTTTATTATATACAGAAATTATAATATTGATAAATATATTAGACTTTTGTTATCTTTTTAGCATTTCAACTATCTATCTTAGGGCTATGGCCTGAATTTGCATTTTTTTTCTACTTTTGTGCCGGGCAAGTCTTTTACGACCAGCTCCCTTTGAACTCCCCCAGGGTGGGAACACAGCAAGGGTAAAAGGTCGTAGCGGTGCGATAAAAGGTGCTTGCCCATTTTTTTTTCAATTTGTCAATTAGATAATTTGTCGATTTGTCAATGACAACAAAAATCCCACTTCAGGATAATTTAATTATTGATAGATCATTTCAATTCGCAGTACATATCCTTAGGTTCTCCAATCTTTTACAGGAACAAAAACAATATATTCTTGCAAATCAACTTCAACGTTCAGGAACTTCTATTGGTGCAAATGCAAGAGAGGCGCAAAACGCAGAAAGCAAAGCCGATTTTATCCACAAATTTAAAGTAGCTGCCAAAGAGGCCGACGAAACAGAATATTGGCTACTTTTGTCGAAAGAGGTAATAAATTATCCTGAAATTCAGAATTTACTTGATGAGTTGAAGATCATTCAAAAAATTATTACCAAAATTATTGCAACTACGAAAACTCAATTGAAAAATAAACAAATAGACAAATAGACAAATCCATAAAATGAAATTCTTCATAGACACTGCAAACCTCTCCCAAATCAAGGAAGCACAGGCATTAGGAATATTAGACGGAGTAACTACTAATCCTAGCCTGATGGCTAAAGAGGGTATTACCGGCGATCAAAATGTAATTAACCATTATAAAGCAATCTGTGCTCTGGTTGAAGGAGATGTAAGCGCTGAGGTAATAGCAACTGACTTTGAAAATATGATTAAAGAAGGTGAAATTCTTGCCGCACTTGATCCAAAGATCGTTGTTAAAGTACCGATGATTACAGAAGGGATTAAAGCGATTAAATATTTCAGTTCAAAAGGAATTAAAACAAATTGTACGCTTGTGTTTTCATCCGGACAAGCACTTTTGGCTGCAAAGGTTGGAGCAACTTATGTATCCCCTTTCATTGGCCGTTTAGATGATGTTTCTACCGATGGCCTAACCCTGATTGAAGATATTCGCTTGATCTATGATAATTATGGCTTTGAAACTCAGATTTTGGCAGCTTCAGTTCGTCATCCAATGCATATTATCAATTGCGCCAAGATTGGTGCTGATGTAATTACCGGACCTCTGTCAGCTATGATTGCTCTGTCAAAACATCCATTAACTGATAGTGGACTTGCACAATTTCTTGCCGATCATGCTAAGGCAGCGGGGAGATAAGTAGGAGGTTGTACGTTGTATGTTGTACGTTATACATAGTCGATGCCTAAATAGTGTTGACCGTTTTCAATTGATCATTTACATTATCAATTTGATTATTTATAATACTTTAACACAAGAGAGCAAAGTATATCTAGCACTAAATTCTGATAAATAAATTGAATAATTTCTTCGATATTCTTATAATTGGCGGGGGTCCAATTGGCCTTGCCTGTGGAATAGAGGCAAAAAAAGCCGGACTTTCATACGTGATTCTAGAAAGGGGCTGTTTGGTTAATTCGCTTTACAACTATCCGGCGAATATGACTTTTTTTTCTACTTCCGATAAACTGGAAATAGGCGGCATCCCCTTTGTCAGTAATAACATAAAACCTACCCGATCTGAATCGCTGGAATACTACAGACGCGTAACTGAGCACTTCGATCTACAACTACGACTGTTTGAAGATGTAAAGTCTGTCAGTAAAGAAGGTAAAAACTACCGCATTCATAGCAGTAAATCAGAATATGAAGCTGCTAACATCATTATCTCTACAGGTTTTTATGATATCCCAAACATGCTGGACATACCTGGAGAGGATCTATCTAAAGTGAAACATTATTATAAAGAACCGCACTTTTATGCAAAACAGCATGTGCTTGTGGTAGGTGCAAACAATTCATCCGTAGATGCCGCACTTGAAACCTTTCGCAAAGGCGCACAGGTAAGTATGCTTATACGTGAGTCGAATATTGGGGAACGAGTAAAATACTGGGTAAGGCCTGATATCGTAAACCGGATTAAAGAAGGCAGCATTAAAGCTTATTTTAATTCAACTTTAGTGGAGGTCAGAGAAAATGAAGTTGACATTAATAGCCCTGATGGAAAAATAACTATCCAAAATAATTTTGTGCTTGCCATGACCGGTTACCAGCCTGATTTGAGTTTTCTAAGAAAATTGGGAATCAATATCTCAGATGACGAGAAACAGATCCCAGAGCATAATCCAGAAACGATGGAAACCAATATGAAAGGCATCTATTTGGCCGGAGTGATCTGCGGAGGCATGGATACGCATATGTGGTTTATTGAGAATTCGAGGGTACATGCGGGGAAAATAGTTAAGAATATAATTGACAGTTGATAATTAGGAATTGTTGTTCATTGTCAATTATCCGCCATTGATGTCCGGGTAAAATAAGGAATATACAGAATATCTGAATTTGGGCTTCTCAATTGGATGTTTTAGTTAAATTAGAAATAACAGCCACCCCTTAACCTTGCCTCCCTCTCCAAAGGAGTCCTTTGGACTATTGCCGGGAAGGCCAATTTGTTATTCACCGGTTTTTGTTGTTTTTAAAGGTGTTCATGCTTTCGCCGCTGAAGGGCTGCTCAGGTTTGAAGGCCAAAAGAAAGAAAAGCCTTTTTCAATCCCTAGGTGCCTTTGGCCACAAGACCCTCGCTCATCAAAAATCAGGGATTGCTGCTTTTGAGGGATAGGGAGATATGAAAGTATTCCGGGTATGATCCTAAAATCTAATGCTCGGGAGTACTATTTGTACGACGATGCATCTTTTTTTTGATTTTGGTGGACAGGTTGCGGTTTTACACCGGTAGAAGCGTCATTCGGATAAGTTTATCTGATATGAACGGTTTTAGGACTGTGCTTCGGGAAACAACCGTTCATAAATTACTGTTTCTGCTAGCTGAATGAACCGGCCTCCCGGGGTTTGGCTTAAAGGCGCGCTTTATCCTTGCATTAACTTTCATAAATCACAAAAGTCATTAATCCGGAGAAGTGTGGCAAATCCATGACTTCGGCATAGCACATTCATTCAGTTCTTGCACAAACATAGCCATGGCTTGGATTACACCGATAGGATAAAGTGTGGATCTGCAATGCCAAAGGTATGGCTTTGCCAGAAATACTGGGAAGCTGCGGCTGATAATGAATGTTATCTATTTTTTTTCGGTGTTTGTGGTCTGCCTGTAGTCGGCATTGCTTAATTTCCAGCTGAAGGGAAAAGGGTTATTTTTTTCCGCGGCAAGAGCGGACGAATTTTAATATAACTCTTAGATGTCGTATTATCCCGGACACTAATGATTATCAACTGTACATTGTCAATTAAAGAGATTATAGTAAAATCCTATTAATTAACTAATTAAGCCCAAAATCTCCATAATCGATTGATCACTATCAATCAATATCCCCTTCACTCCTGCAGCTTCTCCGGCAATCACATCCCTTTCCCTGTCACCAATAAAATAGGACGAATCCGCATCGATGCCGAAACGGGCAATGGCTTTTTCAAGCATAATTGAACCGGGTTTTCGGCAGAGACAATTCCCATTATATTCGGGATGATGCCGGCAGTAATAGATTTCTGTTAAATGAATCCCTTGTTCTGCATAAGTTTTTTTGAGATGATCATGCATAATATCCAATGTTTCTTCAAGGTACCAGCCTTTGGCCAGACCACCCTGATTGGTAATTACAATTAATAAATAGCCCCGCGATTGTAATTCTTTCAATGCCGAAAAATTGTGCTCCAGCACTTTAAAGTCCTCAAATTTGCATACATAATCTCCGAGTTCTTTATTTAAAACCCCATCCCTATCCAAAAAAACAGCTTTTTTCATTTTATATCTACTTGTTCCTTTATTGGCGCTTATAAATTAATTACCAAGCGAATAATTAAAATTCTATTCGGTATTCCATGTTTCAAATATCACTAAAAGAACTATCTTTAAATTAGAAAACAATTAAAAAACTATGTCAGACACTGGCGAAAAGAAAGAGTTAAAGCCCTATATCAGCTCAGGTAGTCAGATAGCTGAATTTACAGTTAAATCGGTGCTTTTGGGGGCCATATTCGGGGTAATCTTTGGTGCAGCAACCGTATATCTTGCGCTAAAAGCCGGATTAACCGTATCCGCCTCCATTCCAATAGCTGTTTTAGCTATTTCTATTGGCCGAAAATTTTTCAAAACAACCATCCTTGAAAATAATATTATCCAGACTACAGGCTCGGCCGGAGAATCGATTGCAGCCGGTGTTGTATTTACCCTGCCCGGATTTCTCTTTCTATCTGCAGGGAGTAACAGTGAATCTTTTTTCTCCTACTGGCCAATTTTCTTCCTTGCTGCTTTAGGAGGAATTTTGGGCACCTTGATGATGATTCCGCTCAGGCGATCCCTGATTGTTGAAGAAAACCAAAGCTTGCCTTATCCGGAAGGAACTGCTTGTGCTTCAGTATTGATAGCCGGTGAAAAAGGTGGCGACTTTGCTAAAACTGCGTATTACGGACTTGCATTTGCATTTGCCTATGCCATTCTTCAGAAGATATTTCACGTGATCGCAGAAGCTCCTTCATGGGCAACAACTCAATCGAATAAATTCTTTCCTTCAGCAACTTTAAACGGTGAAATTACTCCCGAATATCTGGGAGTGGGATATATTATAGGCCCAAAGATTGCCGGAGTACTGGTAGCCGGCGGTGTACTTGCATGGTTAGGACTTATCCCTTTACTGGCAACACTTGTCCCAGGAGAAACAATTGCCTATCAATTAGTTAAGCTCGGTTATTTAAAAGATGTATACAGCCCTGGTGGACCGGGAGGATGGGATCCATTAAACATGGTTTTTGCTAATACAGCTACGGCAATCTACCAAGCATATGTAAAACAGATCGGGGCAGGTGCAGTTGCCGCCGGAGGATTTATTACACTGATTAAAACCATTCCTACGATAGTATCTTCATTCAAATCGAGTCTGGCATCGATGAATAAATCGAAAACAGAAAAACAAGTTGTCAAGCGTACAGACGATGATCTTTCATTTAAAATCGTAATTTTTGGAAGCCTTGGGCTCATTTTATTAATGGCATTATTACCACAAATACCGGGTGATTCTGTATTAAATAAATTACTGATCGGTGTTTTGGTAATTATCTTCGGATTTTTCTTCGTAACCGTTTCCAGTCGAATTGTAGGATTAATCGGAACCTCCTCCAATCCCGTATCAGGAATGACCATTGCCACTTTAATGGGAACCTGTTTGATCTTTATTAGTATAGGCTGGACCGGACATTTATATGAGCCAATGGCATTGGTAGTAGGAAGTATGATCTGTATTGCTGCAGCCAATGCTGGTGCAACATCACAGGATCTTAAGACCGGCTATATTGTTGGAGCTACTCCAAAATACCAACAATTGGCTCTCTTTGTTGGTTCAATTGTTTCTGCCGTGGTAATCGGTCTGACACTTTCTGTACTAGATAGGCCAACAGCTGAAATGACTGCTCAGGGAATAACGCATGCAATAGGAACAGAAACCTATCCTGCACCACAGGGAACTCTAATGGCTACATTGATCAAAGGACTACTCTCATTTAACCTTGATTGGCAATTTGTACTCGTTGGAGTTTTTCTTGCCATTACAATCGAATTATGCGGAGTTAAATCACTCTCTTTTGCTGTAGGTGCTTATTTGCCTCTCTCCACTACCCTGCCAATATTTGCCGGAGGGGCCATAAAAGGCCTCGTTGAGATGAGAACAAAAAAAGATAGGAAAAAATCAGAAGATGAAGAGTTGGGAAAAGGAAACTTGTTTGCTACAGGGTTAGTTGCCGGTGGTGCATTGATGGGAGTTATTTATGCTTTTCTAATGGCATTTGAATCAACCGGTGGTCCCGTAGGTAGCTTGAATATGGAGGAGCATCTGAGCGGATTATTGGGATCAGGTAGATATCAAATTTTAGGTTTTATGTTTTTCCTGTTTATGGGCTGGTCGCTATACCGGATTGCAATAAGCAAGGAAAAGTAATTCGTATAGAGGAAATAGATAACTAATATTCTTTAAAGCGAAAGAATAGGGGCTCCGATATTTGAAATGTCAAGATAATACTAAATAGAAGCATAATTATGTTTCTATTTTATGGTATATGACTGACACCACCTGATACAACAAACTTCATTGCATCACTAGCACTCATTTTAAGGGGTTTCACTCGTTCTGCATTCACTATGCATAACTGACCTGCAAAGGAATAAGATAAAGGAAAATATACAGCAACCTCACCCGGATAACCGATTTTTGAAAGGTCTTTTTGAGTCAGGAAGCCAATTTTCTTCAATCCGGTTTCATTAACTTCAACAAGTACAGGTTCGTTGAATTTTTTATCATCACCTACAAATGCCTCAGTAATATCTTTGAAAGAGGTATAGATCACATTAAATACAGGTAACTTTTTGAACCAAGAGCCGAACCACTTTTTGATGGGATCAGTTACAAAATTTGTCACAACTATACCCACAACAATTAGTACCACCACTACGGTAAGAATGCCAAGTCCTGGAATGTAGATTGGCTTTCCGACCTGATCTACCCAGATTATATCACTCAAATTAAGTGCAGAATCCAGTTTAGAAACCGCCCAGTATATGAAAAATAAAGCTGCGGCAATTGGCAGAATGACCAAGGCACCCCTTATCAGGTAATTAAATAATGCTCTGACAATTCTATTCATAATAATATATTCGTTTCACGCGCTGAGAAATGCCAGTCAATACTTCATAAGGAATTGTTTCCAGTTGTTTGGCAATATCTTCCACCCGGATCTGATCATTGAAAACAATCACCTCGTCTCCTTCTACGGCATCAATCCCTGTAATGTCAAGCATGCACATATCCATACAAATTTTTCCAATAGTTGGAACCACCTTACCTCTGACAATCATTTTGCCTTTACCATTGCCCAATTCCCTGCGATATCCATCGGCATATCCAATCTTTACAGTTGCAATTTTCCCTCCTTTGGGCATCTTTCCTTCTCTACCGTACCCTATAGTATCGCCTGCAGGAATATTTTTGATCTGCGAAATACTTGTTTTCAGCGAAGTTACGGTTTGCAAGGGAGATTTTGAATCATAAGCAGAATCTATTCCATAAAGGCCAATGCCAAGCCGAACCATATCAAAACGGGCATCGGGCCAGCGGCTGATCCCAGAGGTATTGGCAATATGTTTCATGAAAGTATAATTCAAGTTTTTGCCGATCTTTTCTGCAAATTTAAAAAAGAGTTCGATCTGCTTGCCCGTAAAGTCATCATGCTTTGGATCTTCACTTGCAACCAAGTGGGAAAACACACTCTGAATGCGGATTCCATTTGTATTAATCAGAATTTTAAGCAGCTCATTTAATTCCGATTCCATAAAGCCGAGGCGGTGCATACCGGTGTCCAGTTTAATGTGAACAGGATAATTCTCCAAATTCTTCCGGTTCAAAACCTCTATTAACTGGTTCAAAATCCTAATACTAAATATTTCCGGTTCCAGCTTATGATGAATAATCGTTTCAAAAGCCATTGCATCAGGACTCATCACCATAATTGGTAAACTGCAACCGGCATTCCTCAATGCAACGCCTTCATCAGCATAAGCAACAGCCAGATAATCAACCTTATTGAATTCAAGGAGATTGGCAATTTCAAAACTGCCGCTACCATAAGAAAAGGCCTTTACCATGGCCATTATTTTTGTCCCGGCCCCTAATTCCAATTTATAATGATTCAGATTATGCTCCAAAGCATTCAAATTGATCTCCAAAATGGTTTCGTGTACCTTCTGGGTTAAAAGCTGACTGATTCTCTCAAATTCAAAAGATCTGGCTCCCTTTAAAAGTATAGTCTCATTATGAAATTTAAGCGATGTGAAATTTTCCAAAAAGTCGGCTGTGGTAGCGAAATATTCGGTCTCGAAGGGATAGTCAACCGCATACTTGCTAATTTGCGCACCCACGGCAATTAACCTGTCGACTGATTTATTTTCGAGCAGATTCTTTACCTGTTCATAAACCGATTCGGAACCAGTTCCGGGTATATCAGATAGTATTAATGTGCGACGCTGGTGCTGGTTCTGCTGTTTCAAAAAATCAAGGGCAATAGCAAGTGAAGATAGGTCAAGGCTATAGGAATCATCAATTACAGAGCAGTTATTGATGCCATTTTTCAGCTCAAGGCGCATACCTACGGGTATTAGCTTCGCAAGCCTCTTATCGGCTTCCTCCGGCTCGTATCCCATAGCCAATAAGCTTGCCCAGCAGATAATGGCATTCTCAATAGACGCTTGGTCAGTGAAAGGGATTATGGCCTTTACATCTTTGCCATTGAAACGTGCCCTTAAAAATTGGAATTTATCTTCTAGAACCTCATCATCAAAAACGTCCAAATTGGCAGATAATCGGTAGTTCCAAGTGAATTTATTTTTGCCAGGTATTTCGCCATCATAATTATCCAAATACTTTTCAGAATAAATAAACAGATCTACTCCTTCAAACAACTTCAGTTTTTCTTCGATTTTTTGATTAATGGTTTCAAAACCAGCACTATGTGCCTCACCGATATTAGTCAATATCCCGATCGTTGGACGAACTATTCGGGCAAGAAGCTCCATTTCACCCGCTTTGGATAAACCCGCTTCAAAAATAGCTAGATCATTCTCCTCATTCATTTCCCATACTGATACTGGTACACCGATCTGTGAATTATAACTTTTAGGGCTCCTGACAATATTGTTTTCAGGAACTAGTAGCTGATAAAGCCATTCTTTGACTATTGTTTTGCCATTACTACCCGTGATACCGATTACCGGAAAATTGAATTTAGAACGATGAGCAGCAGAAAGATCCTGCAAAGCCATTAAGGTATCGCCAACCCGGTAAAAATTTGCATCGGGATAAAGACGCGTATCTAATTCAAAATCAGAAATTACAAAACTTCGAACCCCTGCATCATAAACCGTAGAAATGAAACTATGTCCATCTCTCCTAGCTTTTAGTGCAAAAAACAAGGCATGGCTGATGTCAGCAAGCTTCCGGCTGTCGGTAAGAAGAGTTTTGATCAAAATATCCTTGCTCTGAATTAAAGACTCAGCATTCATGATGACTGCAAGTTCCTCTGCTGAATATAGGATATGATTCATTCTGCTAATTTCAATAATTTTTAAAGATTCCTCTCAAATATTTGCGATATTTCCATGCTTTGAAAAACGAGAACAATAAGCCAAAAATATTCAGCAGAGAACAGGCCAAAATGAAAGCTGAAAGTTATTGCGCCTACCAAGAAAGGTCGCAATATGAGGCTAGGAATAAACTTTATGACTGGGGGTTACATCAAAAAGATGTGGAGGAGGTCATTTCTGAGCTTATTGATCAGAATTTTCTGAATGAAGAACGTTTTTCAACAGCCTATACATTAGGGAAATTCAGGATCAAAGGTTGGGGAAGGTTGAAGATTAAACAGGGACTAAAATTAAAACAAGTTCCTGAAAAGATGATTCAGAAAGCCTTTAAGAGTATTGATGAGGAAGATTATTTAATGTGTTTAAGACAGATTTTAGAAAAGAAGTCGAATCTGCTAACAGAAAAAGACTCCTTTAAGCGTCGCTACCTATTGAGCCGCTATGCTGCAGGGAAAGGTTATGAAGCTGATCTAATCTCTGAAATGCTGATTAACAATAAGTTAGATTAATTGTATTAAAAAAAATAAAAAATACTTGCCAAAATTGCTTTTCTGCCTATATTTGTGCTGCAGTATTCCTCTGGAACACTCACCAAAACGCGAATTAGCTTAAAAACATCACATTTGGTTTAAGTTCTTTGACACGATGAAGTTTCTAACTTATATCATTCAGTCTCGAAAGAGTGGGAGATATTATGTTGGTCATACTCAAAATATTCTTGAACGACTGTCTTACCATAACAATGGAAAAGTTACAGCTACTCGTAATAGAGGACCTTGGGACTTGGTTCATATTGAAGAGTTTGACAATAAGTTAGATGCCAATCGTAGAGAATTAGAAATAAAAAGTAAAAAGAGCAGAAGATACATTGAGTATCTTATTAATATGCGAAAGTAGCTCAGTTGGTAGAGCACGACCTTGCCAAGGTCGGGGTCGCGAGTTCGAATCTCGTCTTTCGCTCAAATCCTGTAAAAAGGATAATAAATTGCAAATGTAGCTCAGTTGGTAGAGCATCCCGAAAGCGTTCGGGAGGGTCGCGAGTTCGAATCTCGTCTT
>Ga0209702_10007721_pt1 | contig 12974 bp, 9 predicted proteins | sample FRY01_FD_187210 | JGI IMG/M metagenome (GOLD analysis project Ga0209702, IMG submission 187210) | Freshwater microbial communities from Lake Fryxell liftoff mats and glacier meltwater in Antarctica - FRY-01 (SPAdes) (version 2) | ecosystem: Environmental > Aquatic > Freshwater > Ice > Glacier... | reverse complement strand
TTCTGAACGCCGCCCAACGCCACGATCCCCGGACACAACACATCGTCGCCGCGAATGCCGCCGCCCTCGCCATCGCCTTAGAGCGCGCGCAGTTGGAACTCGATGGGGCGGGGCCGGAAGCCGAGACGCGCCCATGACGCGGATAGCACAGACGAAATACCGGATGTCGTTCAGCGTCGGTGGGCTGATGGTCAGGGAAGGAATGGCCGTAGCGCAAGAATGCCGCTTGGGCGAAACTTGGGCAGAGGCGCGTGAGCGCCTGCTGTCTGAGGGCGTAGGCAATTAGCTTTACGTTGAATCTCAAGTAAATTGTGTATTGAAGTATGCCCCCTTCCGATCTTACCCTTCTTTACCAAGTGTGGGGGCTGACGTTTGAGTGAGCTGTTTCGTTCAACTTGGGTCGCTGCCTGCGTGGCATCAGTTATATCGGTCATTCTCGCGCGGAATGGGTTTGGCGCCAGCACGTGGCTGGGCTTGCCCGCTGTCTTGTTCGTTTCCCTTGGGGCAACGTTCGCTACAACTGGCAGCATCAAGCTGGCGCGTAGCTTTCGGGCTTATGGGGCTGAGGCGTCGACGCTTGCCCAGCTTGGCCGGTGCGTAGATGCCGAGGCAGTGACGCAGTTCGTGGGGTTGCAGATTCTGGCGATCGGAGTGTTGCTGGCAGCCGCTACATTAGTGGCTTTTTTACTACCGGGCATGGCTGTTCAAGCGGCCTTCGTGGCGGTTTTTCTGACGGCTGCGATTTGGGCCGCCCAATCTTTGCTGAAAGCACGGCACATCGTAGGTGCTGCTGAAGAGCGGCTTGTCGATGATGTACTGCAGACGGACGTCGCGGGTCTTCTTGCTTTCTGGCGGAGACCTTATGCGGGCTGGAGGTTGGCCGATCGTGTTGCGCTTGCGCGCAAGGCAGGCGTGGCGGACCCTCTCGTGGCGGCGTATTTGAACGCCTTGGACAGCGACGGGGTGGTGCGCCCGAAAGTGGCGCAAAGCGGGCCATCGGTGGCTGCCGACGCCCGATGGCGGTTTTCGTCCGTTGTGCCGGTATTCATAATTTCTTTGCCATTCGCGTTAATCGCATGGGCTTCGGCTGCGTGGTTGCCCGACAATTGGGTGCCGCGTTTACCTTCTCCGGCGGCGTTCTTTGGGTTGGAGAGCCCGCCCGCGCCTAAGGATGATGCAGCGCCGTCGAACCCGGACCAAATCGCCCCGGCAGACGAAGAACTGCCTGGCGATGAGTCTGAAGGAGGCGGCAACTCAGGCGAAGAGAATGAAAGCCAGACGGGTGAACATGGACCCGATGGCGGTAATGAGGGTGGCTCGGGACCACAAGGACTCGAAGGAGAGCAGGCGGGCCAGCAGGGCGCCAATGATGGGGACCAATCCGGTGCAAGCGCCGAGGGGTCGTCTGAACCGGATGGCAGTGATAGCGCCCCTCAAGGTGACAGTTCAGAGACTGGGTCAGACCCCGATACCGGGTCGGGCACGGGTGGCACTTCACCAGACGAAGAGGCGCCTTCCGAGGATTCGGGGCAGGCGGATGCTGGTCCTGAAGATCAGGCCCCGGACGGTAACGCGTCGCCGGATACGGGTGCCGGGCAGGGCGGCGATGCAGAAGATCCGCCATCACCACCCACGCAAGAGCAAAGCCGATCCGACGCGGACGAAAGCGGCACTGGCGGTGACAACGAGAGCCTCGCAGAGGCACCGGGCGCTCAAGAGCCAGATCCCGCAGCGCAAACGGATGGCATGGCAGAGAACCCCGCCGAGGCAGGAACAGCATCATCAAAAGGCCCCCCGCAGGCGACAGAGCCTGCAGACGGCCCGCCGTCCAACTCTGACCCGGGTGACCTTGCGGACGCGCCCGATACCAGCGCCGAAGGGACGGGTGAAACACTGCCCACGACGACGGGTGACGCGTCTGCGCAGTCCGGATCGGATCTCGCACCTCCTCAGGATATCGAAATTCTGGATGAGCCAGCGCCGCCCGATGCGCAACCTATTGGCCTAGAGGCAACGGACGGGCCGCCTCCACTGGATGCAGAGCAGGTCGAGCTATCTGCGACTGGCAGTGCAACACCCATCCCGGATCAAGGCGAGCTGTTGGACATAGGCACCCCCCAGGCCCTGTTTGCCGAGCCGGGGCAAGCGCCGGACACGGTTGAGACCCGCCTTGACGCTGACGCGGTCTTGCCGCCAGATCTTCCGGCTGGCCCAAGGGCGCAGCAAAAAGTGCCCGCGTGGATTTCAGACCTGATGAATGACTGAGGAAAGTGACAAGCATGAGCTACGACCTGCGGCGCGGCGATATTGATTACCTGCGCTCCATTCCGGGGGCGGTGCGTGACCAACAGATGTATGGAATGGAGCCGGTCGTAAAGGCGTTGATGGTAGCGCTTTTGTCGGGCGGGCATGTGTTGCTGGAGGGCAATCCCGGACTCGGCAAAACTGCTTTGGTGCGCGCTCTGTCTCAAGCCCTCGGCTTAGGCCGGGGAGCTGTCGGGCGCATCCAGTTTACGCCCGATCTGATGCCCGCCGATATCACCGGCACGCTGATGCCCGCCGAAGACGGCAGCCGCAGGTTGGAGTTTAAGGCGGGCCCGATCTTTCACCAGCTGCTGCTGGCCGATGAGATCAACCGCGCAACACCCAAGACACAGGCTGCGATGCTTGAGGCGATGGCGGAGTATCAGGTGACCGTGCTGGGCGAGACCAAGCCTTTGCGCAAATGGTCAGATGTAACCTTTGACGGGCGGCGCGAAAGGGTGCGCAGCCCGTTCATGGTGATGGCCACCCAGAACCCAGTCGATCAGGATGGCACCTATGATCTGCCCGAAGCGCAATCTGACCGGTTTATGTTCAAGATCCTGATGCGGATGCCGGATGCTGCGGTCATCGCTCAGATTATGGACAAGGAACTGGCCCCGCCTTTCGAGCCTACCGCCGATACCGTTGCCCATCATCAGGCAGATGAGGCATTGGCGCGCCTGCATCTTGCGGCAAGTGCGGTGATGTCGCTGCGCCTGTCTTCTGTCGTGAAAACCCATATCGTGAATATGGTTCAAGCCAGCAACGGCGGTTTTGCCCATGTGATGAACCTGACTGACAAACGGATGGCGGCGTTGCGGGACCTTGTAGGCAACAAGATCACGTATCCTTTTGGTCCGCGCGCGGCATCGTCATTGGCAAAGGCGGCTGTCGGTTGGGCGGCGGTCGATCTGGCGCGGGCTGATAGTATCGAGCAAATCCCGGGACTGGAGCGCTGCGGGCTGGCTGCCGTCGTGGTGCCGGTCTTGCGTCACCGTTTGAAAATCCGGCACGATTATCAGGATATGGACGCGAGTTCCGCCGGGGCAGAAGCGCGTGCGCTTGATGATTATATCGCAAAGCTGGCCAGGGCTGCGGCCCCAGATCTGAGCCAGGGTGACGAGCCGCGTGGGTATGACGAACGGTTTGCGTCCGATCTGATCACGATGCGCGCGCAAAACCCGCTTTGACATGATCGACCCGACCGAGCCCCCTTTGTCACTCAACCGTTTGCAAAGGCTGCGCCTTGCCCTGCGCAAGACTGTGCCCAGCCAGACGCTCGGCACCCATTTGCGGCGCAAACAGGGGCAGAGCCTGCAATTTCGCGACTATCGCGCCTATCAGCGGGGGGATGACATTCGCGCGGTGGATTGGCGCGCCTCGTTGCGGCGCGGCGATGATGGCGACCTGATCGTCAAGACTTTTGAGGCCGAAGAGCGCATGACGCTCGTGCTGATCGCTGATGTGCGTCCGGCCATGCGTTTGCCGCAGGCAGCACCAAAGCTGATCTATGCGCTTTGGGCCCTGCGCTGTCTGGCCCAGGTGGCGGCGGAAGCTGGCGATGACGTGGTTTTTGCCACCGTCTTCGGGCGGCAGAACGCAAACCCCCTGCGGGCGCGCGGTCGCGCTGTGCCGGATGCCGCGCGCCGCTTTGCGCGTGAGGTATGGCTGGCCGATGATCCCGGACTGGAGGCGGAACCAGAGGCAAGGGTCGATGCTATTGCGGCACTTTTGAAGCCCGCCAGTGTCGTCGTGCTGCTGTCTGACATGCTCTTTGCGGACACTTCGGGCGATGTGACGCGCCTTGCGCAGGCCGCGCAGAAAAACCGACGGATGTTGCTGGTGATGGAAATGGACACACTGGCGATGGAGTATGCGGCATTCGCCTTGGGCGGTCCGGTCCGGTTGGCGACAGTCGAGGGCCGCGCCTATGGCGACACACCGCGCCTGTTCGGAAACGATATTTACGACGGCTTGCAGACCAAGGTGGCCGATCACCACAATGATTTGCGCCGCAAATGGGCGCGCAGCGGACTGGTCTGGCCAGATCCGGTGATCTGGCCTGTCGGGCTGCAGCGGGCGGGGATGGCGGATGTGTTCAACACCACTTTCCCCCTGTCGCCCCTGTTTCGCGCCGTGGCTGCGCAGGGCGGCATTTGATGCTGGCGCTCTTGCTTGCATCCGTGGCTGGGGCGGGCTTGGTCGCCTGGCATATGCAGCGCCGCGCGCCGCCGCCGGTCAAGCTGTCTTTTGCGCGCCTTTTGCCGGAACCGCCGGTGTCAGAGACCACCGAGCGACGATTTGCACTGACCGTACCGCTGGGGTCGGTTGCGTTCTGGCTGCGGATGCTTGCCCTGTTGGCGGCTCTCGGGGTGCTTATGGTTGATATGAACCGGCGTGGGGCCGTTGGGGATCAGGGCATTGGTCTGCGCATTGTGCTGGATGTCACCCATAGCATGGGTCTGCCGCAGGATCGTGTCACGCGGCTGGACGCTGCGCGCATCGTGGCTGAGGCGGCCTTGGTGCAGGCGTCGGCGAGCGGGCAGTCCGTTTGCACCGAATTGGTGTTGGCGGGTGCCAACGCCGGGGCACCCGGTGCGGTATCGGGGCTGTCCGATGCAGCGGTGCGGCCAGAGGGCGGCGATGTCGCAGCCCTTGTTGCTGCGGCCGCAGGCCCAGTGGCCGACTGCCCGCTGACGCATGTGCTGGTAGTGACTGACGCACGCAAGCCCGCGCTGGACTGGGCGCCGGATGGCCCCGTTTTTCTGTGGCACCAGATTGGCGAGTCCGTGGCCAATACCGGGCCGCGCAGCGTCTCGTTCACCCCGCCGGGTCTTGGTTCCGGCAGGGCGAAGATTGATCTGGTCGTCGCGGGCTTTGGCGATGTGCCGGCGCCGGTCGTCTGGCTGGATGGGCCGGGGGGGCGGATACCCGTGACGCTGCAACCCTCGCCCGACCGCGATCAGGTCTGGTTGGGTAATGCCACGCCAAACGGCGCTGGGCACTATGTGGCGGTGCTAGAGGCGGGTGGTGCCTATGGCGGTGACGACAGGCTGGCCTTCGTGTTGCCCGAGGTTGAAGGGCTTGCGGTGGACTGGCGGCTTGCTGGTCTTGCTGCGCCGCGCGGCGTTCAGGGCTCGGGTCGCGATGGTCTGCTGGTGGTGGATCTGGCCGATGTGGGGCCAGAGGAATGGGCGCGGCCCCTGCTTGCGGTGTATCCGGGATGGCCGAACGGCGGGCAAGTGGGTCGGATCGGTGCGTTTGTGCAAGACCCGGCGCTTTTGGCGGCAATAAACTTGGATGCGTTTGAACTGAATGCTCCAAGGACCGTGTCGGGACCCTTGCCACCCGGATTTACCCCGGTGCTTACGGACAATGCAGGCGGGGTCTATATCGCGCGCCGCTCTAATCCGCTGGGGTTGATCGTGCCCGCGCCTCTGCGCGATGGGGGCGAGGTAGAGGCGTTGTCGCTGACGTTGTTTTTCACCGCACTGGCCGATCTTGCGGGCCGGGGCACTATGTTGCCCGCGATGGAGTGGCGCGACGCGCAAGGGCAGGTCATTGAGGGTGCAGCGCTGGAAAGCGATACGGCCCGCGCCCTTGATGCTGCCCCGCCCTTGAGCCTGATATCACCGCGCGCCACGCCTGCGCAGGATGTGCCGGTCTGGCCACTGCTGGCCTTGATCGCCCTTGTGGCACTGATGGCAGAGCGGGCATTGATGCTTTGGCGCGGGGTCCGGCATGCTGTGTGATCTTGCAGCTCGGATTTACGCTTTTGGTGGGCATGTCTCTTGCGGGCCCGGCTGGGAAGGCGAGGCGTTGGCTGCGGTAATTGCAGTTCTTGCGATTACTTTGGCTATTTTAGAGGGACGGCGGGGCAACTGCAGGGCGCTAATTGGAGCTGCTCTGTTTGTGGCGGCCACAGTGGCGCTGGCTCTTGCCTCGGTCAGGCCGGAATGGACCCAAGAAACGCCCAAGGGTGAGGACGGGCTTGTGGTGGCCCTGATTGATGGATCGGAAAGTGTCTGGCGTGATGAGGGTGCTGCCTTTGCCGCCATAGGGCGGCTGGCCAATGGGCTGGAGGAGACGACAACGGCCTTGACCGCCGGGACGGTTGCCGAGTGGCAGGGTCAGGTTCTGCAATTCGGGCGTGCGATATCGGGCGGCCCTGTGCAGCCTCTTGGCCAGCTTCCCGATATGCTGCGCAACGGCGGCGCGGCCTTGCGCGCGCCGCAAAGCAATTTCAACGCAGGACTGGAAGGTGCGCTTGACGCTATCCGTGCAGCTGGCGGACGGGGTGCGGTCTATCTGCTGGGCGACGGGCATTTCGACGATCTGGTGCCCGACGCGCTGCTGGCCGAGGCGCGAGGCATGGGTGTGCCCGTGCATGTGATGGAGATTGGCGCCGCGGCACCGGGGGCAGGGCTGATTTCCGCCGATCTGGGCCCGGAGCAGTGGATGGGCCGCCCCGCAGTGCTGCGTGCGACTGTCTTTGGTGGAGGAAGATTGACGTTTTCGAACGGGTCCACCCAGACGGAGCAAACTGTAGCACCCAGCGGATTCCTGCAACCCGTTCGGCTGGAAACTGTTTTTGCCGGGCGTGGGATGCGACATGTGCGGGTGACGTATCAAGCGCAAAGTGGCGTGCAGGAACGCACGCTCTATACCCTTGTGCGGGGGCCTGCGCGGGCGTTGGTCTATGGCCCCGCACCTTGGGCTGTGGGGCTTGATCCGGCGCGCTGGCTGATCGTGCGGGGCGACCCGCAGTCGCCCACTGATGCGGCGGACTTTGATGTGGTGGTCATCGACTCGCTGTCGCCGGATGATTTTGCTGCCGGGTTTGACGAAAGCCTGCTGCGCGCGGCGGATGGCACGGGCATCTTGATCGTCAACGGTCCGATGCGCGGCGCGCGTGATGTGCCGCAGCGGATTGCCGACTGGAACGCCTCCGCGCTGTCCCCGATCCTGCCGGTCGACAGTGATCCGCGCAAGTTCATAGAAGAGCCGCCGCCGCGCGATATCGTGATCATGATCGACGTGTCAGGATCGATGGGCGGCGGGCCGCTGGCCACCGCGAAAAGTGCTGCACTTGCTGTAATGAACCAGTTGCGTCCGCGTGATACTTTGGCGATCCTGCCGTTTTCAGATGGCCCGAACCCGGCGTTTGCCAAGCGCAATGCTGACGCGGGCGCACTTGCAGCAGCCCGCACTTTCGTCTCGCGCCTTGTGGCCAGTGGCGGCACGGCGCCTGACAGCACGCTTCAGCAGGCGGCAGGGATGGCCACGAATTATTGTGCCTATTTCTTTTTGTCGGACGGGGATTTTGACCCGCCTGCAACCAGCCCGAAATGCTTTACCACCGCGATTGGCACGGCCGGGGTGCCGTTTCCAAGCGGGGTGGCCGATTGGGGGGAAGAGATCATTTTGGCCGTGGGCGGTGGCGCGAGTGGCCTTACCTTGCGCTACTTCCAGCCCACAGAGCGTGAGGATTACTTTCGACCCGGCAGTTTCATACCCCGCGCGCCTGAGGGTACCAGCGATTTTGCGGCCCCACTTACGCTGGAAGGTGTGGCGATTGCGTTCGCGCGGGTTGATGCAGAGGTGGAAACGGTGCATGCCAGCCCGCCGCCTGACCCGGTGTTGGCGTTTCGACGCGACGCCGCACGCCCCGGTATCGCCACCGGCGTTTTTCTGTCAGCCATTCCGTCGTCATGGGCCGCTGATCCGCAGGGGCAGGCGGCAGTCGCGGCAATGCTGGATCGGCTGACCGGGTGGAACGATCTGGATCGCTATGACATCCGACTTGTTCAAGTGGACAAAATGTTGACGGTCTCGGTGGTAATCGTCGCAGACGACGGCGTGATGCCTACCACGCTTTCTGGATCCATTCACGACGCTTCAGGGGCCGTTCAGGGTCTGGCCCTGCGACCGACCGGAGAGCCGGGACGGTTCGAGGGCACGGTCGAGTCGCGCCTTGGCGTCGATGCTGCGCGTGGCACCTTGGTGCTTGAAGAACCGGGGCGCAGCGTGCAACGCATTCCCCTTTATCTGCCTGCGAGGTCCAGCGCCGAGGCGGGTGGCATCGCTGAATCCTTTGTATTCGGCATAAATGAAGCCGTGCTGTCGCGCATAACGGATGGCACCGGTGGCCAAATGCTGTCCCGATCATTTCCCGGAGTAGAGACTGCCACGGCCAAAGGGGCGTCGGTTCCGTTGCACCCTTGGCTGATACTGCTTGCGCTGGCGGCACTTGCAGGCTCATTCTGGGTTGGTGGAACACGGCCATGAGAAGGGGCGGGCGATGAATATGATACCCCGGCCCGATCCGTTTTCGGCGGCAGTCGCAGCGCTTGATCCGGCACCGGCTGCTGCCATTTTGCGCCAGATGGCGATTGCGGCATTGGCAGATGCTTTGGGGAGTGTCACACCATCCCCCATCAATATTGAAAAACAGGGACTCGGTGACTGGTTGACAGAGGCGCCGGTCAACAGTGCTGGCGTGACTGCGTCCTTGCGTCAGCTCCAGCGCGCACTGCTGTTTGGTCAGATCAATGAGTCGGCGCCGACCACCCGCGCGCTCGTGGCGGCGGCCTTGCCTGCTGGGCGCATCGCCCGCCTGCGCGACAGGGTTGCGGTGTTGAGGCGGCGTCAAACCGGAGTTGTGGCCGCGCCGGGGATCGATGCCCTTGGCCCGGCACTGGCGGCGCTTGCCTTTAGCGATGCCACCTTCCGCCGCGGCGTAATCACGATGATCCGGGAACATCTTGGCGCGCGTGTTCTGTTTCATCCCGATGCCGCACCTGTTCCGGTTCTATCGGCGCCCGGTTGCATGATTGTGATTGCAGCGCGAACCGATCTTGCCGACCAGACTGTTGTGGCGAACGGATTGCGCGCCTTGGCTGACACCCTTTCGGCCACAGCGGGTTGGGCCGGATTCTGGGATCAGTGGCTGCTTGCTCAAGCGGCGGGCAAATCCCCGTTTATGCTACCCGAATCCATCCGCGCGTTGCCGCTGCTGGCCTACGGCTATGGCGCGATCGAGGCCCCGGCAGATCAGATTGACCCGATGGTTTCCCCCAACTGGCTTGGCAGCGTTCCCGGATACTGCCGATACTTGTTTGCCGACCTTCCCTGAAAATTTTGCATTTTTTGAGCGTGCCAAATGTTTGATGCCGATAAACTTGCCATTCTATACAAAGGCCATCGCAGCACGCTGGACGCGCTGGTTGAGCTGGAAAAAAGGCTAAATCAGCGCTTTTACGGGATGGAGCGTGCGATTGAGTGCGCGACCCTCGCCGCACTGACGGGCGAGGCGATGGTGATGATCGGCCCGCCGGGAACAGCGAAATCGCGTCTTGTGCGCAGTTTTTGCAATTTGGTCGGTGTGCTGGCCGATGATGCGCTTACCCTTTCCGGCGGCACGGACACCGAAGAAAAGGATGAGAAGTATTTTGAATACCTTTTGACGCAATTTACCGAACCATCCGAATTGTTCGGATATTACGATATGGGCAAGCTCCTTGGTAAAGACCATATTATGACACGTGCCGATGCAGGTATGATGCAAAAGGCGGAAGTCGTGTTTCTGGATGAGGTGTTCAACGCCTCCAGCGCCATCCTGAATTCACTGCTGACCTTTATGAACGAACGCAAATTCCATGATCGCGGCATGGTGCATCACACCCCGATGCGGCTTTTGTTTTCCGCAACCAACCAACCGCCCCGCGAAGAGGGGCTTGGCGCCGTCTACGATCGCTTTTTGCTGCGCTGCCGGTTGGACAATGTGGTGCCAAAGCCCGAAAGCCTCGCGGCGCTCGTCAGTGCGGCATGGCAAGAAACCCATGATGCGCCCAAAAGCACTTCGGGTGACCGTCTATTTGCCAAACTGCTGGATGGGTGTGCCAGTTACCGCAACAAGGTGGACGCGCTGACCCATTCGGGCGCTCTTAAAATCCGGCAAGATAGCCCGCTGTTCAACCGTCTTGCCGATATCGTCGCAGAGCTGCGCCGCAAAGAGCTGTCGCAAATGTCGAACCGGCGTTTGGTCAAGTTCTCGGGCGTGATCCTTGCCAGCAGCCTGATGAGGGCTGCGCGCGAAAACGGCGATGCGCCTAAGATCGAGCCTGTGGATTTGGCGGTGATCCTGCATTTCGGGCTGGACGCTGAAGACAGCGGCACCGTCACCAAACTGCATGCGCACCTGTTGGGCCAGTGATGCAGAGTGTCGGATTGCGGATTGTCGGTGACGATTTTCGTGGTGGTGCTGAGGCATCCGCACGCGCAAAGGCGATTTTGGCTGCGTTTTCCGAACGGCATTTACCCCTGACGCCGAGTTTGGCGACACGATTGGCAGAGCTGGAAAGCGTGCCGATCCCCGGCGTTGACCTGTCATGGGGCCGCGCCTTTGTGCGTGCAGGCGAGGCGATGGGCATTGCCGGTCAGGTTGGCAGCGCCTTTTGGTCTGCCGCAATGCCGGTGTTTGCGACCTCGGTTGCGGAACCGATCCTGCGTCATGCCGCACGGCAGGTGGGTCACATGACGCTGGTCGGGGCGGCGGGTTTGTCGGTGGCATCCGACCCGCAACTGAAGGATTCGGACGCGTCGATCGAGGCTGCAGTGGACGCAGCGCTTGGGGATGTCGCCGTGATGGGGCGGGGGTTCTGGATCGTGACCGGGGTGGCGCTGCACGGCGTTGCCACGCGGGCCACAGAAGCGCGGGCGGGCCTCGCGCGCAAAGCGGCGAGAGTCAAGCATCTCGCGCCTGAGCCTGACGCCGGTTTGTGTCGCCTGCTGTTCGAAACCGAGCCTGTGTTTCCAGATGATCATCTGGCACGACAGCGCAGACAACGGGCGCGGGCAAAGTCGATGCGCAAACGCTCGGGCATTCGACCGAAAGAGGGCGGGGTTGCAGGCATTCGCGCCTCGCGTCGGATCGAGGATTTCCCCGACGCGGTGTTTTCGGAACTGATCATGCCCATTCCCCTGCTGGCGAACCGCTTGCTGCACGAGGGGCTGTTGGTGCGCCACCGTCCGCCCATGCGGGAACCCAAGCGTGATCTGCTGTCGATGTGCTTTTGTGATGCAAGCGGTGTTGGCGCGGCGAATGATCTTGTCAAGGCAGCTTGGGCCGATGCCGGGCTGCGGTTGCGGCTGATTCTGTCAAAACTGGGTCTTGCCCGCAGCGATTTGGTCTGGGCAGAAGCGGGGCCTTTCAGCCCGATGGCGGCTGTTTTGCGAACCGAAGAGGTTACGTTGCGCGCGGGTCTGGACCCCATGCAGATTGCCGGGCCGCTGCGGGCAGATATTCTTATGCGCTCGGGCCTGCTGCCGGGCTTTACCGATACGTTGCCGGTGGCGGCTAGGCTTGACGCGGCGGAAGGGTTTAGTGGCCATCTGTCCGCTCTGGCCAGTCTGGGGCTGGATGCGTTGAAAGACCGGGCGCGCCGGATGCACCGCACGCGGGACGGTGCGGCCCCTGTGCTGCGCGTGGCGGAATACGCGCGTCATCTTGTGTTGGTCAGCTTGCCTGCATCGTCCCCAGAAGGCCGTCGCGCCATTACGGACTGGCCCGCCTTGCGCGCCGAGATCCGGGCGGGGCTGCAAACAGATGCGGGTGAGGGCGCGACCTATGCTGCCCTGCTTTATCCAGGCCGGATGGTGCGTGGGGCGGTCTTTACGGCCATAAGTGATGCGCCCGCACTGGCGCAATTGGAACTGCAAACCCCCGAGGACGGGGATGCAGCGCTTTGCGTGTCGCAAACCTTGGGGCTTTTGTCGGGCTGGGTGATCGACCTGACGCTAGAGGCGCTGGATGGCCGATAATGCCCAGATTCTGCGGCTTGCCTCGCTTCGTGGCCATGAGACGCTTGCGTTCATGGCGGAACTTGCCCCGCATTTCGCGGTGGCGCAGGCGGCCAAGCTGTCGTTCCTAATTGCAAAGGGCGGGTCGATGACGGTGCTGTTGCCGCATTGGAACAGCCCGCCGCACCATCCCGAAGCCGCAGTGCGCAGCTTGCGTGATACCATTGCGGTCGCGCTGCAGGCGGCCACGGGCGAGGCGCGCGATTTGTCCAAGATCGGCGCGGTTTCGCAAGACCTGGCCGGTGCGCTGGATGTGGTGGCAGCGGCGATGACGGCGCTGTATCTGGCGGCAAAACCGGTTGATATTCCTGAAGCTTTGCAGGCGCGTAAGCTGGCAGTGATCGTCGGCGCCCCGGACCATGTGGCGGAACTGGCAGCGGCCGCCACCCGGCGCAGCCGAGATGCGGCGTTGATCGTGGGCGCCGATGTTGATCAGACTGTCGCCATTGTTCGACTGTCTGATTTGGCGGATGACGGTGCGACGGTGGACGGTCTGCGCGCGGGCTTGGGGCCAAAGGATGGCGGCCTGACGTTGCTGGCCCCGGTAGAAACGCCTGGCGGCACAGTCTATTTTACCGCGGGAACAGGGCTTGATCCAACGGATGGGGCCACTGCCGGGGCGGTTCTGCGCGGCCTTGTTGCGGCGGGACAGCTTGAGGCGGATGCCGATTTACTACTGTTTGCGGGCGTGACGGCCTATGCCTTGCCGCGCGAAGCTGCATTTGTGCCCGCCCCAGATATGCTGATTGCGCCCGATGCGGGCGAGTGGCTTTCCCTGCGCAAGTTGAAGATCGTGCCGTCTGACGCGG
>Ga0209702_10007720_pt1 | contig 12974 bp, 20 predicted proteins | sample FRY01_FD_187210 | JGI IMG/M metagenome (GOLD analysis project Ga0209702, IMG submission 187210) | Freshwater microbial communities from Lake Fryxell liftoff mats and glacier meltwater in Antarctica - FRY-01 (SPAdes) (version 2) | ecosystem: Environmental > Aquatic > Freshwater > Ice > Glacier... | reverse complement strand
TTCAGGCTGCGATAATAATCTTAATAGATCTGCATAAATATCCTCAATTGAATGTATTACTTCATCTAATCTATTTTCCATTTAATCCTTTAATTACTTTATTGTTCATTAATTCTTTTAATTCTCGCGCAGCCCGCGCGAGAATTAAGTTCTTTTAGAAATTATTGTAAAACTTCTCACCATCAGAAAATATTCTCGGTACTCCGATATTATCACTGCCATACAGCGCCTCTTGATATCTCTTATCAAGAGCAACAGGATCAGATACATTCTGAACCTTAGGAAGCGTTGTACAAAGATATCTTAACGCATCTGCCACGTGACTGTTTGAATCATGGAGTGGACGCGGCTTATACGTCTTCGTACCTGAATCATATTGCTTCCTGTAATTTCTAAGAGATGCAATCAATATCTTACATTTCACATTGTCAACATAGATACGAGGTAAAGTTGTTCTAACTGACTCGATTCCATCTATAATAGACATATCTGGTGCAACTGTGAACTTTATACCAAGCTGTGCCGCTTTCTCAAACCTAGAAAGTCCTCCAGACGTAAATTCACGTACTTGGATATCATGGGGAGCAATATGCTTCCCCCAAGTATATGGTTTAGCCTGAAGGACATTTATGTAATGCTCCATACCCACGTCTGAGTTCTGGTACATATCAATTATATTAACTTGTCGACCAATACACTGGAACATCAAAATAGAAGTAGCGTCACGAACACCTAAATCCCAAGCGCTATGCACCGGAAAGCTAGGTTCCCAGTCAATATGTCCAACCTGGTTGTTGAGCTCCATCCTATTGAGATATTTTGCATAGTAAGCACCAATAGCACCAATACCAAAGGAACAATAATATTCTTGTTCGGCCATATCAGGGCTGATTTCACCTGACTCTATTTCAGCCTGTATTTGTTCAGCTGATATATGACCTGTTTCTTGTATCGTTAGAAATGATGAGTACCATTCTTTCGGGTTCTCTTTAGCTATCTCAAACATTGTATGAAAATGATTTTCGCCAAAAGGAGTGCTGATTTGAATAACCCAGCCATCACTAGCAACCAAAGCAGGCCTAATAGTAGGATAGAACTGAGGATGCGTATAAGCGGCTTCAGAAATAACAACACCAAGTGGATTAGTTCCGCGTAAAGCGTCGAAGTTTTCGCTCCCCGTAAAGATAATAGTTGACCCATTATGCAATATGATCTTCATTTGCTGTATATTAACACTCTTAACCAGCTCTTTTGGTATAAAATCAAGAAACTTCTGGCCAACCATTGTCATCCCATCAAACAATACTCGACGAGCTTGAACCGCAGATGGCAAAGCATAAACGTAAAGTCCCACACGACGAAGGGAAGCACGTATTAACAAGTTCCAGGCCACTACATCTTTTCCTGGCGCGCCTCGGCATTACAAGAATCATCTTCTTGTAGCCCTGTTCTTCAAATGCTTTACACATTGGAATCTGGTAGGGTCTGGGTATAAATTTATCCAAAGTGATTTGAGATTCTATAGGAATATACATTAATACTTAAATCCTCTTTTTCTAAACTCTTGAATCTTAGGCATAGCGCATTTCCTACAAGATTCAACCTTGCCAATATAACAGCTATGACGCTCTCGTGTGTGACCACACTTACACTTGATAACATATTTACGATCAGAAGTTCTTTCAATTACAGTCCAATCACCAAAGCGATGTCCTGTTAGATCATCACTTTGATATACCATCTTCACATTTCTCCACGCCAATCTTACTACATTGAACAATCATTTCATTTAAATGCTGATAACAGTAACACTGTATATATCCATATACCATAAATAATGCCACAGGATCATTACCGCATTGGCAGAAACGCTTCCTGTTATCCACAGTAATACATCCTTTTGTTTCAAAAGAAGTATCCGTATCATCAAAAGAAGTATACGTAACCACACACGATACCTTCTCAGAAAAAACCAAGGACCCAAAAAGCAGAGAAGTTAAAATAATATTACGCATCTACTACTTCCTCTTTACCTTCTGACTTCTTCATACCCCGACAAGTAGCGCAGTAACACGTAGGCACCAGCTTCTTATCTACCGACACCTTATGGTTTCTCTTACATATATCCAAAATCTCATCACGATCATTGAAAAGCTGATAAGCAATGTTATGCGCAGGGTGAACAATATCGTTGATGCAAACAAGTGTAAGAGTTAAAACTTTTGCGCGTGCAGTTTTATTAGGATCAGCCTGTATCTCTTCTGACGTACCCAGCTTCTTAAGCTCAGCAACCACCGCATCCATATGCTCAAAGGCACCTGCAAGGACATCCGAAAGTATCTCTTTTGTTTCTCGTGCCGTATATTTCTTAGACATATTATTCTTTCTTGGTTGTTAATTGATCAATGCTTGGAATAACTACAAACTTAATACCTGACTCTTCTGCATCCTTAGCAAGCTTAGACTTCCATTCAATCATCTGCTTCCACTCTGTACTATAATGAGGCATCGTTGCGGCAATAGTTGATGAATCGTATTTTCTTATTATAGCTCCATGCTCTCTGCGTTCTCCAAGAATCCATAAACAAGTATCATAAGCTTGTTTGATATCGTGATACTTTTGCACCCATTCATACAGTGTCCATCTACTAATACCTTTAGCTCTCAAAAACTTACCCATAAATAATGCATCTTCATTGGTTTCTGCCCATGTGACCATTTCATTTGTAAAACGATTTATAAAAGCTTCGGTAATCGGCTTCATTTTGAATGTAAAACAGTCCTGATAGTCAGCTATCCACTTTGATTCGTTCAATTCAAGGTCTCTCGTGGGAGTTTTTGTGACAATAGATTTTGATGTGCTAGCATTAGGGGTTTTGCGTAAAGGTTTAATTATGTTGTCCTTAGATGTATTATGCGTTGTTTTCTTCATACTTATTAAATCGCTTCCGTGAAGTAGAATTCAGTTCTTGGATTGGCATCATATACTTTTTTAGAGGTTATAGAAGATATAATACAATCGTCATGATATACCACGTCGTTTGAACATATATCTTCTATAAATTTTATTAGATTTGAAAGATCTGGAATAGTTTGGTGAGGTTTACCTTGATAGGTAAGTTGTCTGCTTTTTGCAATTGATGATGGATACTTCATATAAAATGTAACATCAAGATGAAGGGGTCCTGTAAGTAGTGGTTCATCATCATGCTGGCTTACGACGTCTATGCTAGCTACGAGTTTCTTATTTCTTTGAGGATCATATACCTTTTGCTTAAATAATCGAGCTCGAGCGAGTGGTATAGGATTACCATTAATGGTATAAACTTTTGATTTCATACTGACCTCTTTTGTTCTGACAATAAGGTTTAGATCAGTATATCAGCTCGTTAATCATAAAGAAATATTATTCAACCTATTATTGGTTTCTTTTTCAAAAAATCTATGGGCACCACTTGCGACATTAGCCCCCATTAATAATTTCCATCTCGGAATCTTGTCATCAAGGTTAATCGGGACAAAAGTTTCCCGCTTAGGCTCTTGCTTAATTACTGGGCGAACATAGATTCCATCATCAATTATTTTATATCGCTTTTTGATCATTGTAAAAAACAATTCATCAAAAACAATGTCATTAACTTCACAGTGGTGCATTATCATCGTATAGAAATATTTGAATGGCTCCTTGGGTGGTTTAGTCAATGATTGATACTTTCGCCAACAATGAGCAAGGACTTTATCGTGGAAAGTTAAAAGCTTAGCTCTTCCAAGATCCGTTAATTTCAAAACACGAGTAACTTCTTTCAAAGTTGAAGATATATTAACGGGACTTTGACGAACAACATCTTCCATCTTTTTCCTTTTTGATTTTTTTAAAAATCTAGTTGCCGAATCTATGACAGCACAACCTCTTACATATACATATCTTCTTACACTAGTAAGATTATTAATCATAATCTCTTCTAGTGGTGTAACAATTCTATTAGAAACAATATTTTTAATAGAAAAGAACTTCTCTAAAGCTATTATTGCCAATGAGCGAAATGAATTACGGAACTCGTAAGCAAATTTATAGATATCTGGATTTACTTCAACAGATAAAACTTCATGGAATATCCCCTCGGTTTTTATTAAACCAAGCTTTCTAAATTTCTTATAAGTTCTATTAATTGTTGCTCGAGATAGATTTAAATTGCGAGCAATTGTAGACTGGCTCATCTTGAAGAATTTAAGTCTAAAGCCCTTATCGAATATATAGTCACCTATCAAAACTTCGCTTGAAGTAAGATTTGAAAAAAGTGCTTGCCATAACTGATTGGTTGTGATATATTTACAAGTAGAAATATTTTTCTCAGTTTATTTCGTAAATAGCGTAAATTCTTTTTAGGTAAGTGCGCTATTTATTTTTTTAAAGGTTTCAAATTTATACTCGCATCATACTCTTGTGTGAGTGCACTAGCAAATAAATTCTATAATATCTTCGATGTATCCTTAAAATATTTATTTTCCAAAACTTTAGCTTGATCAATCCATGCTAATAAATTAACTTTTGGAATTAAAACTTTAATTATAGGTTTATAATTTTTGATAAATTTATTATAAGATATACGATTTGGGAAGTCTTTCTTTGTTGTGCGGTGCCATGGATACAATGGAGTTATTTGAAAAACAATATTTCCATCTTGATCATTATGCATCCAACTGTTATAAAATGGACGCACATGATTATGAGAGTTTGACCAACAATGATAATCCATCGCCCTATTAACTCTAATTTCCTTCTCATAACATTCATTAAATTCAAATCCAGGATCTAAAATATCTAATGGCAACACTAATTTGCCATCTAAAATATCTTGAATACGCCTAGATTCTGCAATAAAAAAACAAAAGTCCTGTAAGTTTGCAAGTCCAAATCTTATATTTATCGATTCTTCTTCATCGATATAATCAATATCAATCTGAGAACAATATTTACATTCATCATCATAAACACATCCAAGATTTATTTTGAGATATTGAGTTTCAGATAAAGGGAACCTTGTAAAATCCATTATAAAACCTTCCCCGATTTAATACTACGAACCAAGCCTTCTTCTACCAAAAGCCTTTGAAGCTCATCATCCAGATTATGAAAATTCTCCTCTATATAACCATGGAATCTTCCAGGAGAATGTTCCTTAAACACAACTATCTTTTTATTTTCAATTGCAACCAGTTGCTTACACTGAGGCGAAGAAAGCGCCCTATCAAGTACTGCTGGGCCATCGACTGGAGATTTACCTACTCCCTCAGGAGAATTTTGATGATGCTTTGATGAATGACTCTCATAATGTCTTATCGGAGAAAGATCCTCCTGCTTCTTATAAGACATAATCTCATCAATTTTTTCTTGATTTGTCTTCTTTGGTTCTTTTGGATCTGAACCACCAGACTTTTTATCCTTATCTTTATCAGTACCATTACCACCACCGCCGCCACTTCCCTTAATAGGATCATCTTTATCCATATCCAAAAGGGCATTTACACCGATACTTATAATTAAAATGGGTCCAGCAACTAACGATCCAGCTTCTATCACAACCCCAACAACAACAGAAACTGCCTTAGCTCCTGCAACGCCAGCAATCTTGGCACCAACCCAAACAAGGGCAGATTCACCAAAAAAAGCAGAACGCCTATCTTTTGTGGTCTCTTGATGCATTACTTTACAGCTCTTGTCTCTTGCCCTTAAGACAGACTCTACCTTCTGCCTTAAAGCAAGAACATAATCACTCGGTGCCTGCCCATCCTCTGGTAGATCACTAAAACATGGGAATAACCCCTGAAACGAAAACAAAACCGTGAAAAAAGTAACCTTAAAAAACCTGTTGATATTACTGCTTATATTCATAGATTCCTGCTTATATGGACCTGCTTATATGGTCAAACTTGAAAAGATTTATTATTACCTACGCTCCTATTAATCAATACCTACATAAGACTCCTTATTTATCCCGTAAAAACAATTCAACCTTCAGCATCGTCTTTACTTGGATTTTCTTTTCTGAATATAATAATCTACGCAAGGTATAAACACACATGTCCATATTTCTACCAAGCTGAGCTAATGACATTGGATTATCTTGCCAATACTTCATCAAACTATCTCTAACTATCAGCTCTCGTATCGTTGCCATAATTTCTCCATTATAATTTAAATATATATAAATATAGTAACATATATGATTGCAATTGTATATAGATATGTTATATTGTTAATAAGTTTAAAACTCACTCCAAGAAAGCGAAAATCTATGGAAAAAGACCCAAAGTCTAAAAGAGAATCAAAGACCATATCTCTTGAAGAACTCAAAGAAAATTACAACTGTGGTAAAAAGTCATATCTTTGTTTGAACTGCAAATGCGTCGTTCAATCATGGGAAACTTTTTGTGATGTAAATTGCATTCAAGAATACATGCAGAAATAATCCAATAGTAGCATTCATCCGCATAATTTGGTATAATAACCTTCATAAGTCACATGTTGGTCACATAAAGGAACAGAAATGAACAAAAGAGAATTAGCATCACGCATGTCACAACTCAGCAAACTTAACAGAGAAGTATGCTCAAAAGCTATAGCTGTATTTATGGAAGTCGTAAGAGAATGTTACTTAAACGATGAACCTTTAGGCCTAACAGGATTTGGAACATTCCTTCCACTCTACCGTAAAGCAAGAATAGGCGTAAATCCAGCAACTAAAGAAAAGATTAATATCCCTTCAAGCAAGAAATTAAAGTTCAGACCATCAAAAAACATTTAAAAGAAAGATATTAAATGGACGAGAACCAATCAAATTTCATCCAAGATCAACGAATAATGTCAGACTCTGTAGATTTACTGGCGACAGCTTTTGCGAAAGCTCAGGGAGAATTTAGCGTTGCCTACAAAGGCAGCTCTAACCCATTCTTTAAAAGTAATTATGCAGATTTTGAAGCTATTGTTAAAGCTACACGCCCAGCACTCAGTAAGCATGGACTTAGTGTTGTGCAGCCACCTGTAATATTTGTTGAAGATGGTAACTCATTCTTGGTTACGATTCTGTTACATTCTTCTGGTCAATGGATAAAGTCCACCGCTCGCCACAGCCCAGTCAAATCTGACGTACAATCATTAAGTAGTTATAATACGTACCTGAAACGCATGTGTTATTCATCACTTGTTGGTGTAGCTACTTCTGATGATGATGATGGTGAAGCAGCCGTTGAACCTGCAAGAAACCAACAGAGTTACGACAGGCCACTCGATAAACTATGCATAAGCAAAGATCAACAGGATCTCATAGAGCGATCACTTGTAGGCCATACGGATATTGCTGGGCGTATGCTGAAACATTACGATATAAAATCTATTGACGAGTTACAAAAAGAACAGTTTAATTATGCAATCGATAAGATTAATGAACTAAAATCTCGTAAAATGTCCCTACAGAACTAATGCGAAAGAAGAGTAGACTATGGAACCATACATCATGTCCAGATTCGGACCACCTGGCCCTATGGACGAAGCTCCCTTTGGAACCATATGCAAACTTGTTCATTCAGATAACAATAAAGAACCAGAAAACATTGAAATACATGTTCAAATAAGTAATGATAATAATAAACCAAACTGGATATCTTTCGGAAGCTATACCAACAAATCAGACGATGACATTAAACAAATGGTTCAACAGACTCTAAAACGTTAAGTTGTCTATGCTTTACAGCTAGATGTCGGGGCGTGGCGCAATTGGTAGCGCACTCGCTTTGGGAGCGAGGGGTTGGGAGTTCGAGTCTCGCCGCCCCGACCAACTTTCGCTATATAGATAAAAGCCCCATTTGTTTAATTCGCTTTCTCATGGGGCTTTTATCTTGAAGCAAGATCACTTCTTTTTACCTATTACCTAGTCAGATCACATTTTCAATTTATTCAAATTGTCAGTAATAAAGTATTCTTCATCAATATATATCAACTCATCTATTACCTTTTCAGGATCACTATCTTTTGTCCATCCTAGATAATGGGCTCCTGTAAATGAAATAACCACAAGAGTTATTAATGCTATTGTTCCCAATGTTTTATGATGAGTCGGTATCATAATTCCTCCTGCAATAGTTACGCGATATATTCAGTGATTATTATGACGCCTGATGCTCCTTCTCCAGGAGTTGCATATGTAAAAGTTTTAGAATATCCACCGCCGCCACCAGATCCATACCCAGTGCCATTCTTTCCATGCTTAATGCCCGTACCCGTGCCATCACCCTGAACAGATGCTCCACCATAACATTATCATCTTTCAACTTGAAAACTTTACGCCCAACAAAAACACTACTAAGTGCTATAAATGCCAGAGATACCTTAATCAACAACGAAGTTAAAAAACTCATAGATTACCCTTTTCTGGTTATTACCATTTATGTATATTCAATTACGATTAACATCCCGCCAGCTCCCGTTCCACCAAGTCCTCCAAAACTCTTGCCACCTCCGCCACCACCAGCGCCACCACCAGGAAATGCACCATTACCTCCAGCACCACCAGTTGCTCCCAAATTACCACCGCCACCACCAGCTCCAGAGCCACCAGAGAAGAAAACTCCTATACTTGTAGCACCATGACCACCCGCGCCGCCACCAGTTGCTCCAGCAGTACCACCAACAACAACTATATGTCCCGGATATGAATAAATATTTCCACCTATTCCTCCTCCATTTGCCAAAGGAGTACCAGTATTAATTCCACCACCTCCGGCGCCTCCTCCAGCAGAAGAAAATGAAGATACAATACCGCTTGGAGCAACCTGTAGAAAATCAATAATTTCCATAACATTACCTATTCCATTACCACCCCTGCCGCCAACACCAGCTCCACTTTCTCCAATTCCTCCAGCCGAAGGTCCAACTAATACACTAGTACTAGTTGAAACATTAAGTTGACCAAATAAGGGGTTAGATGCAACATTTGATAGAGACATTCCCGCACTAAGAGATAGAGTACCAAAGGTACTACCTGAACCATTAAGCCCATTGACCCCTCCAGAAATAACTAGGTCACCAAATGTGGTATGAGCACCATTACTTAAAGCAACTGAATAAGCTATACTAGTTCCAGATAAAAATGAAACTGGCAACTTAAACTGAGAAAATGGGGCTCCAGATCCACCCGAACCTCCAGCTCCGTAAGGAGGACTATTTTCATTGGAGCCATTTCCACCTCTTCCTCCAGCTCCCCATCCCATAACTTCAACCATAGTCGTTCCAGAATTAAGCACATGGGTTCCAGATTCTCCCGGGGTAGAATATGTTTTTGCAATTATTCCGCCAGCTCCACTACCATGCAATGGTAACCATACCGCTACATTTTGAGCAACACTGACAAGTACATATTGCACCGATAATGATGGAGTAGCTTTAACCCAATGTAGCCACTGAGTACCTAAAACAAAGTTATCATCAGTTTGAAGTGGCGCCCTTTGACGCACTACCATTTGAGGTGGCGTAGAAGCTCTAACACCTAAGTAGGAGGTAGGATTTGCACCACCTAATTTAAAATCAGGCATATTATTCCAATCTTTAATATAACGGGGTATTACCACATAATGATAACACCCCATGATTTGTGGGCACTTTTAATTAACTATTTTAATAATTTCATTATAACCATTCTATGACGTATATTGCACCATCAGCGCCATTAGCGCCTTTTCCTGAGCTTGCACCGTCGACAGCACCACCACCACCGCCGCCACCGCCACCAGGAGCACCACCGTTACCACCGTCACCACCAGCGATCGCATCAGTACCACCACCGCCTCCTGCGCCACCACTTCCTCCGACAATAATGGGGATAGAGCTATTGCTTGCTCCACTTTCACCATTGATATTAACACTTCTTGTGCCGCCAACTGGAGTAGGAACTATCAAAGTAACTCCATCAAACTCTACAAGTATACTTCCAGCGCCACCAGCACGTTCGGTTGAGTTGTTACCACCACCGCCGCCGCCACCGCCGCCAGAAGCCGTTTGCGATTTATTGGGTACACCACCGCCGCCAGCAGCCTGTCCTGCGCTATTGGATCCATTACCACCTGTAGTCTGAGTCTGGTTTATTTGGGTTGCAAAAATAGTAGAAGCTTGAGCTACCGAACCACCACCTACACCCCCAGTTGAACCACCAGCACCAAAAGTAGTTGCAGGAACTACGGTTTCATAGGATCCAAATCTAGAAATAACTCCTGTAACTCCAGGATTACCATTGGTAGATGTAGAAGCTTGAGCAGCACCTCCTACTCCACCAGCTCCTACTGAATAGGCAACTGAAGCGCCACCACCACCAAACACTGATACAGGGATAGGAGGTATATAGGTTGTTCCTCCTCCGCTACCACCGCCGCCACCGCCAGACGAAGCACTTGTTCCTTGTCGTCCAGAACCACCACCACCACCACTACTCCATAGATAAAGCTCTACAGCCTTAGTGTTTGCATTTAAAACATGATTGCCAGAAGCAGCAGTCGTGTATTGGGTCACAATTGTTGCAGAGCTAATACCGCCAGCTGCCTGAAATGTGGGCGCCACTCCAACACCGTTACTTGTGAGTACATTAGTTGCTGTTCCTACACCTGTCGTAACAAGCGCTGAACCATCATAATAAACAATTCCATCCGTAGTTGCCATAGTAGTAGCATTGGTACCACCTTCTGCTATCGGCATCGGAGAAGTTCTTTTGTAAGACATAGATATCTCCTTAAATTATAAGATAAGCTGACCCATCAAACACAGTCGTAATTGACTCAAATGCTGAATTCATAACAAATGTAGTAGCACCATCAAACAGGACAACTCCGCTGACTGTCGTTACAGTTATATTATTTGCAACACTTGTACCCGCAAAGTCTTTAACAATAAACCATTTTCCGGTAACTGGAGCATCTGGTAGTTGAACTGTTTTAATTCCACCAGTTGAATCCATCGATATCACTTGATCAGCCGATAAAGCCACATAGGGAGTAGTAGATGTTGAAACTACCGTATAATTAGAATTTCCAGAGTCAGAAATGGTCAGCGTGCTCGTGCCAGGATTACCGGTAACAGTAATACCTCCTGATCCAATTACATCAATGTTTCCTACAGTTGGACCAACTGCTCCACCGCTATTACCTGTTAAAGTAGCTACTCCGCCAATGGGAATAACCGAACTAGTCGGATTTAAAATAAATGACATAATTCTCTCCTACTATAATTAATTTAAACAGGTGTTACGGCAGAAACTTGCACAAATCCTGAAGATGGTGGAGTTAATCTAGATTTAACCCAAGCAGATTCACCAGCAGCAATTTGTATTTGATTTGACACCATATCGCTACATATTATCCCATTAGGAGAAAGTGAAAATGTCACAGTGCTACCTTCAAAGCTAATAGAGAAATCCATTATTTGATCTGTAAAATTCTGAACATAAACAATACTAAAATTATCAGCAAACGAAGTACCAATTCTGGTAAATGATCCCGTAATAGATCCAAATGCTGTTTCCCGAGCTTCTTCAAATTGTGCTCTGACAATTGCATTAGTCGTTGAAAATGAACCCATAATTAATCCTTTCAAAAAAAGGGCATATATTTCAATGCCCTTCTATATTCAACAAAAATAGAGTCTATCTAAGCGGCACAAGTAACATTCGTCCACGCAACGGCCGAGTCTGTATTCACATAAATTCTGCTTGTAGCGCCAGATGGATCAGTTCTCAAGTATAAAGAACCAGCTGCTGCCGTAACTACGGTATCAGGGCTACCAGATCCAGAAAGAACAGATACTCCAATATCAATACCTTTAGGGATAGAAACAAGTGTCCCTGCTGGAGTATTGAGTGTTATTGTAGTAGAAGCTGTCACATTACCAATTGTGATATCTCTATCAGATGCACCGGTACCTATATTAATCGCAGCAGCTACAGCATCGTTTCCGATACCGATAACACCAGCAGACGAGTTAAGTTCAAGTACGCCGGCAGCATCTAAAAGTAATGTATCAGCAGAGGTTGCAGTAATATCACCAGCTCCTGTTGAAGTTAAATCAATTCCGCCTGTTCCAGAATTAATAGTAACAGAGGTTGCACCAGTTACGTTTCCTATGATTACAGGTACATCATTTGCAGTTGTAGCAATATTTACAGCACCAGCACCAGCAGTACCACCATTAATTTCAACGACAGAAGCGCCTGTATTATTACCTATAGAAACTGTGTGGGCAATAAGGTTTACGCCAATTGTAACACCAGAAGTACCAGCATCGATTACAACAGCTGAAGCTCCTGTGCTGTTTCCAATAGTTACAGGTACATCATTTGCAGTTGTAGCAATATTTACAGCACCAGCCGCAGCAGTACCACCATTTAAAGAAACAACAGTAGTACCAGTGTTATTACCGATCGTAACCGGATGAGCAATAAGGTTTACGCCAATTGTAACACCAGAAGTACCACCAGCGATAACAATAGCTGAAGCAGCAGTTGAGCTACCAATAGTTACAGGTACATCATTTGCAGTTGTTCCTATTAAAACTGAACCAGCCGCAGCAGTACCACCATTAATTACAACAGATGTAGCGCCAGTATTATTACCTATATCAACTGTGTGGGCAATAGAATTTGCACCAATTGTAACACCAGCTGTACCAGCAGAAACAACTACTTGGCTTGCGCCAGTACCATTACCAATAGTAGTAACGTTAGCAGCAGCAGCAGTATTTACGTTTAAAGCACCAGTTCCTGTTTGAACGGACATAGTTGCATTCGTTGTTTGAGCAGTAAGCCCGCCAGCACCTTCTAAAATAAGAGTACCCGCAACGTCAGAAGCTGAAATAGTGATAGCACCAGATGTAGCTTCAGTTGCAGTAAGATTAATAGAGCCACCAGTAGAGTTTAATTGAATATCCGCAGAAGTAC
>Ga0209702_10007717_pt1 | contig 12979 bp, 8 predicted proteins | sample FRY01_FD_187210 | JGI IMG/M metagenome (GOLD analysis project Ga0209702, IMG submission 187210) | Freshwater microbial communities from Lake Fryxell liftoff mats and glacier meltwater in Antarctica - FRY-01 (SPAdes) (version 2) | ecosystem: Environmental > Aquatic > Freshwater > Ice > Glacier... | reverse complement strand
GCTCTTGGATCTCGTCGAAACGCAATGACACCAGTCCTATTGGTGGAGCAAGTCCTGCCCTATCTTGAATTATCCAAACGGTTGGCATAAGCGGAGCACTCACCTGCCACTCGTCACCTGTCCACTGGCAATTTGAGCAACCGATGTCAGGGCTATCGGGCTCAATGATGCATCCACCGATAAAGAATTCCTTGCTCTCAAAAGTCTCTTTTGATGGGTAGCCATAAAGAATCGGCAGAAACTCCCAGCCACAAACTGGGCAGTTCTTGAGCTTCGTCTCGTTCATGTGGACTCCTTGTAATCGAATTCAAGAATGATGACATGGGGGTGTGACGTTTTAGCAGTTATCGCTTCGCCTGAAATCCCAGAAGCTCCGAACTGGTGGGTGTCCATTCGGGACCCTCAATCGCGTCGAAGATATCCAGACATTTTTCTTTGAGTTAGATGAAAGCCATTAAAGGCTGGGTTAGTACTCAATAAAGTCTTGTCAAACCAATACCCGGCACCCAAGTCGACGCCTAAACGTATGTAGTGGCGCACGTCAAACAAGGCAAGAACTATCTTTCACAACTCAACAACCCCAGCATCACGTAACCTAGAGGGATACTAACGATCTCGCCTTATTGGAAGGAGATCCAGTCGGGGCTTTCTATAAATCAAGGGGTGAATGGTGAGCAAGATAATTGACAACAACAATGCGGACTTGAGGTCTGCACTAGGTGCGGCCCTCAATCACTCTAAAGCAGTCGACATTTGCGTTGGATATTTTAACGTTCGGGGATGGAATCAGGTTTCGCCAGAATTGGAATCCATGCGGCTTGGTGAGGCAACTGGCCCCGTTCGACTGCTTGTTGGAATGGCAATCCCAGAGAGAAGCCAAGAGAAGCAAACGCTGGAAGCTGCATTTCGAGCTGAAGTAAATGATGAAGACATTGATTTCAAGATTGCGAGTCAGCGTGCGCACGACGCTGTCCAGGATTTCTCCGAGCAACTTACTTGGGGCTTACCGACAAAAGCTTCTGTTGCTTCAATTCGAGGTCTCTTGTCAGACTTGAAATCGGGTCTTGTGACAATTAAGTTTGCGGCCAGAAGGCGCCTACATGCAAAGCTTTACCTTTGCCACATGGACGGGGGAGCTGGCGGGTTCACGGCATTTGTGGGTTCTTCGAACTTCACGTCCAGCGGGCTGCAAGGCTCCGGAGAGCTGAACCTCGAGGAGACTGACCGGGAAAAAGGTGAAGAGCTGTCGCTTTGGTTCGATGCTCACTGGGAAGACATGTTCTCCATTGATGTAACTGAAAAACTTATACATGTGCTCGAAAATAGCTGGGCGGCTATGCCCAACCCTTCCCCGAGAACTGTTCACCTCCGGATTGCCTATGAGCTAAGTCGTGACGCTCGTGGCGGTGAGGGCCTGGATATCCCAACGAAAATCCTTGAGCGATTGGTGCCATGGCAAGAGGCAGCAGCCAAAGTTGGGGCGAGAATTTTGTCCACCCGCGGTCTTGTTGTAGTCGGTGATGTTGTGGGTCTAGGAAAGACGATAGTGGGGACAGCCATATCAGCCTCATCGAAAGAGCGAACTCTAATAATTTGCCCCAAGAATTTGCAAAAAATGTGGCAGACATACGTCGAGACATATGAGCTCCACGCAAGGGTTGTCCCCATCAGCATGGTCAAGAAAGAGCTTCCTGAAATGAAGCACTACGGGGTAGTACTGGTGGACGAGTCTCACAATTTGCGACACAGCACGACGCAGGCTTACGAGGCTGTGAAGAAGTACATCTCTGAAAATGGATCAAAAGTAATTTTGCTTACAGCCACTATGCTGAATGCCAGCGAAATGGACATCAGCGGTCAACTTTCCCTCAAGCTCGATCCCAACACGGATTTGGGAATTAGACCCGAGAACTACATCGAGAACTTAACCGCCCCTGAGTTGATCAAATTTCAAGAAAAAGTATCAGGGAACGTGTCCTCACTGAATGCGTTCGAACAATCTAATGCGCCAGAAGATTGGCGCCGACTTCTGAGCCTATTTTTGGTCAGAAGAACCAGACCCTACCTGCTCGAGAACTACGCGAAAACCGACTCTTCCGGGAAAAAGTACTTTGAATACAGAGACGGCACGCGCTTCCGTTTCCCAGATAGAAAGGCTTTGCCGCTTGAGTATCCGGGCGGCAAAGACGATCCCTGTGATCAGCTGGCGAGCATAGAGAATTTTGACTCTTTGTCGGATATGACTTACGCGAGATATCAGCTCGGTAAGTATTTCAGAGCGGATTTTGTTGCTAAGTCACCTGAGGAACAAACATTATTTGACGACTTGCAGCGCGCCACGGCATCAAAAGGTTTCATTCAGACAACAGTCTTGAAGAGACTTGCATCTTCACCAAAAGCCTTCTTCATAACAGTAGAAAAAATGTTGCTCAGAGCGCACATTCTCCGATACGCACTAGTGAACGATCTGCCAGTGCCAATTGGCACAATCGCCGATAAGTACTACTTTGGGGGCACGGACGATGAAGACTTGGCCAGTGATGAACTGTCAGAGCTCGACGACCATACAGACTCAGACGGTAGCTGGGCAAAAGGTGTTACGGCCGACGAATGGGACCAAAAGGCTAAGTCCGCGTATGGGGCGCTGAAAGCAAACATGCCTAAGGATCTAAAACTCATAAGATCTGATGTTTTTAACAAGGGCGCCCTAATGAAAGATGTGTTAGAAGACAATGCGACGATACAAAACATTATTGACAACCACGGGGCCTGGGATCCAGCTAACGATTCGAAGCTCAACAAACTTGATGAGATGATTTCTGGGCTCGATCCAGATCAAAAACTTCTAGTTTTCTCCGAGTATGCCGACTCCGTTGCTTACTTGGAAAAGCACCTCAAAGCGCGTCTTCCAAATGTGAAAATAGGTGCTGCTTCAGGGCGGTCCTCGGACCCCACCTATGTCGCGAGATGTTTTTCGCCGAGATCCAATGAGTCGGAGTTGGGGGGTCTTCCCGATGGAGAGGAAGAACTTCAGGTGCTCCTCGCCACAGACGTTCTTAGCGAAGGACAAAACCTCCAAGACGCCGCAATGATCCTGAACTGGGATCTTCCTTGGACCATCATCAAGATCATCCAGCGAGCGGGACGTGTAGATCGAGTTGGCCAGAAGGCAGAGACAATCAAGGTTTATTCCTTCAAGCCCCATAATGGCGTAGAAGAGCATCTTGAATTACTAAAGCGACTTCGCAAGCGACTAGAGCTAAACCAGTCAATTCTGGGAGGCGGGGAAACCATCTTTGCGGATCACATTCAAGATTCCCTTGAGGACCTGTTCGATGGGCGAGCCGCGTTGACAGCCGACGAAGGTGACGTTGATTACGCCTCTTATGCCATTGGGATTTGGAACAAAGCATCTGAAGAGGAGCGAGCAAAAGCTCTCTCCCTTGGCAAGGGTTCACACTCAACAATGCTTCCCACTTTGCAAGCTCACGAATCAGGGGTTATCGCATACGCGCAGGCGACCAAGGGCGAAGACCAAATCTTTGATCTTTTCGCAGTTAGAGCTAACGACTCAGCGATTCGAACCTTGACTCAAATGGAAGCATTGCGCCTCACAGAAAACGACCAAAGCGCTTCAGAAGAGGATTTGCCAAATCATCATGAGCTTGTGGGTGAAATTGTGCAAACCACCATCTATCATCAAGCGGCCCAGAAACCTCTCCGAATATTCGTCGGTTCAAGAAAAAAGCTTTTGAACTTCTTCGAATGGACTATCCAAGAGCTGGCTCTCGATGACGAAATACGGTTGGACGCCAACCAACTACACGCAAACACTTTGGACCACGCACTTCTCGATTCTGGTGTCGCACTTGTCAACCAAATTCTCACAAGACATTCAAGGGGGTTCGCCTCTCCTCGCGAGGCCTTGGCAGAATTGATACACCAAGAGAAACTTGGCTTTCTTCTGGATACCGAGAATCAAGGATTGCGAAAGTTTGAACTCATGCTTTCCCTGGCCGTAGCAGAAAAGGCTTAGAAATGGAAAAGTGGCGCCTAATTCGTGATTCTTTTGACCAAAATGGCCTCAAGAAGACCCTTCTCGAAGTCATGTTATGGAATCTCCCTGGTTCACAAAGCGTCTCGATTAACGTAGCCGGTGCGGTTCTAAAAGTAGAAGTACTTGCTGAACTTCCTGGTGCGGCATTCTTGCAAGTCGCGACCACTTCGCCAGATGCTACAAGTTGGTTCAAGCAAGTAGATCGTGAACTAGCGAAGCGCTTTCCTGAGAGGTTGATCCGTTTTCAGCATCACGATGAGGATTCTTGGTTATGGCCAAAGAAGTTGTCTTCTGGTTCTCTAAGTTACGAGCGACTAACGACGAGCCACAATCAGCTTCCCGACTTCCTAGCTCAGCGCCTGGCTGGCTTGTCTTTCACGCCAAAAGATCACCAAACACTAGGACTCATAAACCCAGTTCTTGTGAAAGAAAAGATTCGCGGGCAATTCGAATCAGCTAAGGTCACGAGCGACTTTTTCAAGAAATTTAAGGAAAAGCACGAGCTGCTCTCTGCTGAGATAAAGGGCATAGAAAGCCCCGAGGAAGCCTCCAGCTACTCAACTCTCATGCTGAATCGCCTGATGTTCATTTACTTTCTTCAGAAGAAAGAGTTCTTGAATAGCGACCCGAACTACCTGAGAACCTGTCTCCAAAAGGTGCAAGCACTCAAGGGTAGTGACAAGTTTTATTCCTTTTACAAGGACTACTTGTTGGAACTGTTCTTCAACAAACTAGATAATCCAGAGGGCCTTATTCCAGATCCAGCAATCCAGGAGATTGCTGGAGACATTCCTTACGTAAACGGCGGTGTTTTCAGCAAGTCTCACGCGGAATCTGTTTACGAGATCGAAATCCCGGATTCGGCATTCGAAGAAATATTTAGATTCTTCGATTCCTACACTTGGCACCTTGACACTCGCCCCACGGGCACGCCCAATGAAATCAACCCCGAGGTTATTGGCTACATCTTTGAGCAGTACATTAATTTTACCGCCTCAGGTAAGAAGGAAAATGGAGCTTATTACACCCAGCATAACGTGACTGGTTTCATGGTCAGCCAGACCTTGGTGCCGAAGATCTTAGACAATCTCCTTGCCCTCGGCATAAACGCATTCGAACTCTTGGCACGTGAGCCAGACAGATACATTGACGAGTCATCCAAGCACGGATGGAACCCAGAGTTGCAAATCTGGACACCCCTTTCTGACGAAATGGAGCAAACATGGCTTGGAGATCCGGTCGATTGGGATCGCCTTGATGAGGCCGCGGAGAATCCAATGGTCAGCCTCCCAGACGAGACTTTAGTAGAGACCTTTGCCCGAAGACAGCACGTTGACTTTCTCAGAGACACTCTTCGAAGTGGTCAGGTGACTGAAACCAACCAACTCAATACCCTAAACCTCAACGCTCAAGCCTTGCTAACTGACGCTATCGGTGAGTGTGGTGACATTGAACTCCTAGAGCAAGCTTGGGAGCAGGTAAGCGGCCTCAGCGTCCTGGATCCCACCTGTGGCTCTGGCGCATTCTTGTTTGCAGCTCTTGAGGTCCTAGAGTCTGTCTACGCTTCAATTGCAGACAGGATAAAGGCCGTGGACTCAACGAGTGGAATCGTCTCTTTGATGAATTCCCACCCGAATAGACGTTATTTTCTTAGAAAGCAGGCTGCAGTTCGAAACCTCTATGGCGTCGACATAATGGATGATGCCATAGAAACGGCAAAACTAAGAATTTTCTTGTCACTGGTTAGCTGCCTGGACTCTCGGCAACAACTAGAGCCGCTCCCGGACCTTGATTTCAACTTGAGGTCCGGCAACCTGCTAGTCGGTTTCGAATCGCCGGCGGACGTGGAACGAATCTCTGATGGCCAACTCAGCATTGAAAATAAGCTCTTTGGGCTAAGGGACAAAATCGCTCTTTTTCAAAAGAACTTCTCGCTGTTCACGGAGCAATCCTTGGGGACTTCGTTTTCCATAAGCGAAACCAAGAGAGAACTTCGCAAACAGCAAGCTGCGATTAGGCGAGTTGCTGATGAGTTTTACGCTGAGTGCATTGGTTTTACCGTGGGTGAGTATGAATCTTGGTCGAAGCAAATACGGCCATTCCATTGGTTTGTGGAATTTCCCAAGGAAATGTTTAAAGGTGGCTTTGATGTGATCGTTGGGAATCCGCCGTACATTGCTCGGAGTAAATTGTCAGCGTTAGAGCTCACTTCTCTCAAAGGTTACGAGACATCTGATTTTCGTGACCTGTACGCGGTTTGCTACGAACGTTCTTTGAGGCTTCTCAATCCTCTCGGTCGTCACGCTTTTGTCGTAATGCTTTCGCTTGCCTTTGGGGAGACATTCAAAAGTTTGCGCCGATTCATTCGAAACAGGGGCTTTGATGAATGGTGGTCGACCTTTGGAAGATGGCCTGACGGACTATTTTCTGGTGCGAGAGTTAGAAACACCGTGTTAGTGCTTGGCCCGGGTCAGGGCAAAATTAGGACCACTCAGCACCATATCCTAACTTCCAAAACAAAGAGATGGCAGTTCCAGAACCTCATTTATGCTGACGCAATTGTACAGGGCAGCGATGCTCCAGTGAGAGGAGGAATCGCTCAGTCCTTAGCCGAGGCCATTCATCAAACTCAAAAAACCTACGATGTTGGTAATGATTCTGTTTTTGTCAGACCTACAGCTAGCTATTGGTTTCCTGCGCTATATGCAAATAATCCAGTGGTCGACATGGCCAAATCCATAGTTTCTGCGAATGACGAAAGACTTTTGAGAGTTCCACTTCCGACTGGATGGAGTGCTGAATTTGGTGGCTCATTATTGGGCTCCAAGACCGCCTATCTTTATTGGCAGTCAGTGGGTGATGATTTTGACGTTAACGCCCGCGAAATCCATCCTCTGCTTCGATTCGCTGCAAGTATCAACATTGATGATCGCTTGGAGGGACTGGCTTCGCAAGTAAGGACTCGAGCAGAGTCGGCGATGTTCTTCAGTAATAACGCTAAGGCGTGTTACCTAAGCGTCCGGTGGAACAGCATCCGTTCGTCTTCAGATCTGTTTGAAAGACTCATGTTGGAAAATGCCAAGCAGGCTCAAAACTGGAGGAACTTGAACATTTGGTATAGGCGAACCATGCGGTCTACGCGAGAAAACATGAACAGCACCAATCTCACTCGAGAAGAATATCGCCACTTGATGTCAGAGAGCTCGCAACACCCGGTCTAAAACACAACTCGCAAATGGAAGCTGAAATTCTAAGGCGGTTCGTGAAGTGCCCCAGAGAGAGACAGGAAAGACCTCTTGCAAGTACTGGGCAAAGTCTTGAAAGTCTGTGCTGACCTAGACCTAGTAAAAGATTCTAATAGTCTTCATACCCGGACTTTGAGTGTCCAGGGATTAAAGTCCAACTCCATTATCACGGGAATTGCCCACTTTGGATATCGCCTGGGATGGCTTCGGTTGTCATCGCGCGATGGATCTCGAGGGTTGTTTTTCAAAAACCAAGGGACTAGTTCGCATACCATCGTAAGAAGCAATCTCCCGGGTACTCAAATCGACATGAAGTGCCAGAGAAACCAGGGTGTAGCCTGATCTGGAGCTGAGATAATTTGGGGAAAGCATGCAACTAGGCAGAATTTCACAGGTAGACATTCGAGAGGTATGGCCAAACGAAGCGACATCTTTAACTCCATGGCTAGAAGAGCACCCTCAAGAACTCGGAGAACTACTTGGCTTGGAACTTGAATTTGTTCGAGAGCAAAGCGTGGGAGCTTTTTCTCTCGACTTGTTTGGTCGAGATGTAAATTCGGATCGCTTGGTGATAGTGGAAAATCAGCTAGCTCGATCAGATCATTCACACCTGGGCCAACTGTTAACTTATGCGGGGGGAATTGAGCCGGCATACATCATCTGGATAGCTAGCGAAATTCGAGACGAGCACAAAGCTGCCCTTGATTGGCTAAATTCAGTCACCAATTCCGAGACATTCTTCTTTGGTATTGAAGTGAAAGCTATTCGAATCGGAGACTCCGAACCAGCGCCCATGTTAGATGTAGTTGTTCAGCCCAACACATGGACAAAGCAGGCTCACGACTCAAGGAGCGCTGCAGTTGAGTCCGAGAGGAACAAAAGTTACCAGCGTTTCTGGCAATCGTTCATCGATGAGGTTTCTAGTGAATTTAGCGGACTCACAAATAAAGCCGCTCCGGGCCAACTGTGGCTTTCGACGTCCACTGGAATTACTGCTGTGTCACTTAATTTGGTCTTCCACTCGCAGGGGTTGCGAGTGGAGTTTTACTTCGGAAGCGCCGATGCGGACTTAAACTCACGGCGCTTTTCAGCTTGCCTATCAGATAAACAAACGATAGTGGCAGTGGCGAACCGACCCCTTGAGTGGGAGCCCTTGGAGGGCAAGAAGGCCGCCAGAATCTCCACTTATGGGATTCCAGGTGCTGATGTCACCAACACTCAGGGATGGTCCGATTACACTTCTTGGTTCATAAGTGCCTATAGAGACATGCGTCGAGTGGCGTCTGCGGAGTTCGTTGAGACTATTCGATCGGCTGGGAAATAGTAGTTATGTTCGCCACAAATTCTTCAACAATGCAAGGTAGAAAAGTTGAGGAAAGAGAGTTGTGGGTACTTTGAGGCATGTGAAAAAAAGGCCCAGGCTCAAAAGAGATGGCCAAAGCAGCGATAACTGGCTTTGTGTTGAACGATTTAGGGTGGAGCAATTTGAGTGTCACCCCAAAGCGTAAAGGAGAACTGATGTTCAGGTTCGAAGAGACTATGTAAATAGACATGTCTTTTAGAGAGTCGCTAGATAGGGTGTTGAATCATGATAAACAGGAGTCACTACCTTGACGCTGTGATTGAAATCAAATTTGGCGACATCACTTGGGTTAGCTCACCCAAGTTGTCCACCTCTGACAATTCAGGGCTTCCACCGGCAACCCTGCTCGAAGACGCAGTTGTAATAACCGCGAGCAACCCAATGGGTGAGAGCTTGACAGGCGTTGTAAACAAATCTGCCAATAAAAGGCTCGAGGTGGTCCTCACGGATGTGGGGTATTCGACACTGCCGTGCATAGGGCGAGATACAACGGGTTTGCATTTTGAAGAGAGTTTTTGGGCCCCGTTTAGCGCTGAAGCAGAACTCCAAGAGCTCATTGATCTAAGCCAGATGTTTAATCAAGATGCCATTTTTATTTACTCCGACTCACATCGGATACTGCACGAGAATATGAACGGGTCTCGAACTCTTCAACAGATTTTTTGGACAACCTTGTGAGTCTTGCCATGGTTTGCGGTTAGAGAATTTGCTAGAGAGCCTGATACTTGGCAGCAATTGAGTCGACGAGGTTTCCGACCTTGGGCGAGTAACTGAATTTCGAGTAACCTTATCGAAGGGGACCAAGGAATTTTCACGTCGCCCTTAGATCAAGAAGAAGGTTGGCAGTATCAAAGATACAAAGTTCACTTTTATTGAGCTGTTTGCTGGCATCGGTGGCTTCAACATTGGAATGACAGCGAACGGTGGAGGGTGCCTATTTGCGAGCGAGTGGGATAGGCACTCTGCGCTCACGTACGAGGCTTGGCACGGGAAAGAAAATCTAAATACTGATGACATAAGGCTCATCGATCATAATGTCGAAATTCCAGACCATGATGTTCTGACGGCGGGTTTCCCATGTCAACCGTTTTCACTCGCTGGCGTTTCTAAAAAAAATTCAATGGGACGTGAGCATGGATTTCGCGACGCCAATCAAGGCAATCTATTCATGGTAATTGCAGACATTGCAAGGATTAAGAGGCCCCCAGTAATGCTGCTAGAGAATGTGAAAAACCTAAAGTCTCACGACAAAGGGAACACTTGGTCGGTCATCATGGAAACCCTTGAGAGCCTTGACTACGCAGTGCACTGGAAGGTCATCGATGCTATCAATTGGGTCCCCCAACACAGAGAAAGAGTGTTTATAGTTTGCCTTGATAAGCGAAGGTTTTATGAAGGAGAGATCGATGGATTCTCCTTCCCCCAGAATCCTCAAGATAGGCCTCTTTTAGAGTCAATACTTGAAAAGGATCCGGATCCTCAATATATGCTCTCAGACAGGCTTTGGGCATATTTGCAGGGTTACGCCGAAAAGCATCGACTTGCAGGCAACGGGTTTGGTTACCAACTGGTCGATGGCACCAAGACCTCGAGGACTCTTTCGGCCAGATACCACAAAGATGGTTCTGAGGTTCTCATCGCACAGGACGGATGGCGTAACCCTCGAAAATTGAGCGTCAACGAAGCTCGACTCCTAATGGGCTACTCTCCAAAATACGAGAAGTTTTTGAAGCCGGGTCATTCATTTACTCAAGTTGTTTCAAACACGCAGGCCTACAAACAATTCGGCAATTCAGTGGTTCCTCAGGTTATCGAGGCTATAGGCAAGGAAATCGAGCGCGTTCTTGCCTTACTAAAAGCACGAAACGGGTGAGGGCGCACCTCACCTAAAGCGCTCGAACTCTTCAGGCAGAAGGTCTAGCAGCTCTGATACAGTCATGCTTTTGTAGTCAACCGTCAGCTTGATTTGGTTAAGGAACGCGGCCAATCTTCTTGGGCTCCCGGCATCTTTACCACCACTGCCAGCCTTATTCTTCTTCGTCTCCGGGTCGTAGTAAAGCGAGGTTGCAAGTTCGGTTCCGACTGAGCCAGCGATGCTTCTACTGGCGAGAATTTGCTCTGTAACCTCGCCAAAAACACCAAGCGGTGAGCATAGAATTGCCATCGCTGCAAAAGGATCATCGGAGTGACTGCTGTAAATCAAATAAGCACTGCTCATTAGATGTCGGTAAGCATTTCGTGACCCCGCCGTATAGACCCATCTCTTTTGATCTCCAACAGAGGATTTAGATGTTTCGAGGGTTTCACTCATGAGCCTTGCGGCAAGCCAATTCCAGAAGCTCGGGTCGGCTGCCTTGTCTTCGTGCAAAGTGTCCGGACGGATGTGAGGCCAGAGCATCTGCCCCAATTCAAGCTTTGTGGTAGGAAGCAAAAGATCATTTGAACTGATAAACGCAGTTGTAAGCGAATCATCCAAAGAGAGCCTCTTTGCCCGCGAAGGTGTATCGGGGTGCTTGGAAGCAACCAGCTCACTGAACTTGGCGTTCCCGGACTCATTGAAGACTCTAAGGTCAAGCAGCGTCATTCAATCTCCTCCAAATTTGAGATCAAGTGGGACAGAAGTTTTCGGTCCTCTTGAAATGCATTTGAAACGTCACGGGCCTGGTCCATCAGATCCTCAACATCAGCCTCGTCAGAGTCATCGATGTTAAGTCCGAGAGGGACTAGCAGGTTTTGCCAGTTGACTAAACCTGCTGCCAGCTCCTCTCTAGTGGCCAATAAGTGCAGGGCTACCGCGTAGACAATGTGTCCGATGATTGTCGACTTGAAAATCTGCGACTGCCTCAGTTGCTCTGACCAAAGATTGTCCTTATTTGAAACTTTGAGGATTACGTCCCCAGAGTCGAAGTCGAGCTCCCAAATCACCGCCAAATCAGCTACTGGTTCGACGACCAGTATTGATTTAGAAGTAGATTCGCCTGACGTGCTGAAGCTGGTGGTTACCGATTCGGCCCTAATTATTGGGATCCCAGAGGCATCGTCTGTCACAGCCACGATTCGTATTCTTGTGACTCCCACCGCAAACTCTGCGCTTAGTGGGTGAATGATTTCCCCAACGTCTGCCCCAACTTCGGATAACTCAACCCGTTGCTCGACGCGATCGTTAGAAATGTCAACCACTAGTTTTTTCTTGGACCGGATTGAAAGTGGAGTAATGTCCCAAGAAATTGTCAGTACAGGTTCTCCTGTCTCCCGGCTCAGCGACGCGTCAAACATTTCGTAAGTAATCCGGCTTCTGCCGGTATCGTTTAGGGATCTCGTGGCCATGTTTTATCCTTTCTGCTCGGGCGATTGGAATATTCTAGAATTCACTTCGATGTCGCGATATGGCTTGAAGCCCTTAACCTTCAAGGACCACGCATCTGGGTTGTCGATCACGAATCGAATAGTGTTTTTCAGAACTCTGACCTCACTCACACCTGCATATTCCATCACCAGAGATCCTGGTCCTTCAAGGGCAAAGTCGAGTGGATCCCACTTCGAAAACGCATTTCCCCTTGAGACCGAATAGGCCAACTTCAGGAAAATTTCGTCCTTTTCGCCGACAACTGAAGCGCCATTTGAAATCTTTAGTACCCCCTTTTCAATGGAAACGAGAACTTCTTGATTAGTGCCTCTTTCAGCCGGTGGTTCAGGTGGTTTTGGCTTCTCTTGTTTAGGTTTAGATTTTGAACCCTTAGGCTCAACAAAGGCAAACCAATCAGAAAAGTACTGGTCGTCGCGCTCCTCCGATTTAGTCCGATTTATTTCTTCCACAATTCGTTTGGGATAATTTCTCACAAGCTTTATTACGTTCTCTACTGCGCTTCTTGACTTTGAAGAGTGGTGAAAGTTCTGCTTTAACAGTTGCGTGTCGGGCCGCCAGTCCTCGTGGGCTGGGCCTTCAGCCCATCCCAGCAGATCAGCAAGGGGTCCCTCGTCAACCATCACAATTACTAAGAAATCCTTAACGTTTACAGCTTGAGTTCCCGGTACCAGAATCCCCTCCCTTGAGAACACGATTGGGTTTTTACCGGAGAGCGGAGCCAAGAGGACCTCAAAACTGTCTTTGATAAATGAGATTGATTTAGGCACTGGTACGTCTATCATGACCTTGAAAATTGCGACATTAACGGAGTCCAACGACTCTGCTGCTTGTTCAATAATGTGTCCAGGAATGTCCCCGAGCACCTGTGCCGCTCCACTCCTAGTGATCTCTACATCAAGGACATCGCCGACTTCTACCGCATCACTGAAAGCAGTTATGCCAGCCCG
>Ga0209702_10007714_pt1 | contig 12984 bp, 12 predicted proteins | sample FRY01_FD_187210 | JGI IMG/M metagenome (GOLD analysis project Ga0209702, IMG submission 187210) | Freshwater microbial communities from Lake Fryxell liftoff mats and glacier meltwater in Antarctica - FRY-01 (SPAdes) (version 2) | ecosystem: Environmental > Aquatic > Freshwater > Ice > Glacier... | reverse complement strand
CCCTCGATGCGGTCCAATACCACGTTATCAACACGCCACGGTGAACGTAGCCCCAAAATCTGCGCGTAAAGGTCTGTATCTCTCATGCCTGCAAGCTTAAACTACCCACTCAATGTGGTGAAGCCCCACAAAAAAAGGTGGTCAGAATGCACACGATAGACTCCGCCCCACTTCCGGCCTCATACCTTCGACATTCACTATACGTGCTGATTGCCTGTGCGTTGTCGTTATTGCCGGTGGCGGTCACAGCCCAGGTTCCCGCACCGGCACAGGTGCGAATCGAGCGCCTGCTTGATGCCCCTATCATTCATTCGGGGACTGATGCCAGTCTCGGCGACAACATCCAGGGTCCCAGCGTTATCCGGGTGCCGGACTGGCTGGAAAATCCCCTGGGGCGATACTACCTGTATTTTGCCGATCACAAGGGCCGCTATATCCGGCTTGCCTATGCAGATGCCGTGACTGGACCGTGGAAAATCCATGGTCCCGGCAGCCTGAAAATTGAGGATTCGTTCTTTCTGACCGAAGCACCGGTGGTCAGTGCGGCGGAGCTGGCCGACGCAGTGGCAAGCCGGGAAGCTGCCGGTGCGCGGTTGATGCACGACATTGCCACTGAGCTGACGACGCCCCATATCGCGTCTCCGGACGTGCATGTCGACCACGAGAATCGCCGTATCGTCATGTATTTCCACGGGCTAGCCGGACTGGGTCAGCAGTTCTCACGGGTTGCCACCTCGAGCAACGGTATTGATTTCATTGCCCAGCAACAGAATCTGGGCCGCACCTACCTGCGGGCCTTTGCGCATCAGGACATGACCTATCTGATGGCCATGCCGGGTCAGTTCTACCGCTCGCGGGACGGTTTCACGGAATTCGAGAGCGGCCCTGTGTTGTTTGGACCCACCATGCGTCATTCCGCTTTGCTCAAACGTGATGATTCCCTTTATGTGTTCTGGACCCGGGTGGGGGATGTGCCGGAGAGCATCATGCTCAGCACCATCGATATCAGCGGTGACTGGCAGCAATGGCAGGAGTCGGAGGAAACCGTCGTGCTGAGACCGGAGCGTCCCTGGGAGGGAGCCAACTCGCCCATGGAACCCTCAGTGCGTAGTTCAGCCTATGGACTGCTTAATCAATTGCGTGACCCGGCCATCCTGGTGGACGGCGACACGGTGTATCTCTTCTATGCGTATGGCGGCGAGAGTGGCATCGCCCTGGCACGGGTCTTGTTCGACTGACAAGCTAGGGAGCCTCTGAATAACTCTATGACCACTCTGCGGGTGATTGCGCCCGCTGCTGCAAGGCGTCGTGCGCTGGCAATGGCCGTAGCCCTTGGCAAGCACGGCAACGCGGCAGAAGCGGCGCAGACGCCCGCCCGAAGGGGCCTTCAGCCGATCCCGCTGGCTGCGTTGCCCTTGCTTGACAGGCGGACGCATGCCGGCGCAAGTGCGCCTTGCCAGCGAAATCGGCTGAAGGCCAGAGTGACCATAGAGTTATTCAGAGGCTCCCTAGGGCTGGCAGCCCCTCGCCGCTGCAATTTGTAACACTTAAATCTCCAAAGTTTGATTTATATCAGAATTTATCTACCCGGCTGAAGCAGACTAACCTGACGATATGGTTCCCTATTCTTAGCAATAAGATTTAGAACCTGCGATTTTTCAATGTCACTGGCAGCGCAAAAGTGGCAAAGAGTTAATGTCAGTTTCAAGAAGGAGTGGAACATGAAAAAAACCCGTGTAGCTGTGCTTTTCTCAGCGCTGGCGATGATGCCTGCGCTTGCTGGCGCCGCCGAACAGATCGGTGATGACATCACGTACGCACGTGATGTCTCGAGAATCATTCAGGACAACTGCCAGGGCTGTCACCAACCTGGGCAGATCGGTCCCATGTCGTTCACCAGCTACGAAGAGGTCCGCCCCTGGGCACCGCTGATCAGGTTAAAGGTGCAGCAGCGCGAGATGCCGCCATACCATTACGACCCGGACGTGGGGGTTCAGGAGTTGCGCGACGACTGGCGCATGAGCGATGAGGACATCAACACCATCGTGGCCTGGATTGATAGCGGAGCGCCGTTTGGTGACGCCGCGGATCTGCCCGAGCCGAAACTGTATCCGGAAGTGGGGAATTGGCGTCTGGCCGCTGAACTGGGTGAGCCCGACCACGTGATTAAGTCCTCCGCGTGGGACGTGCCGGCCTCCGGCCAGGACTTGTGGTGGGAGCCGGAAGTGGATTCTGGTATCAATGAAGCCCGCTGCATCAAGGCGGTGGAAACCCTGCCGTCCAAGGCTGCCCACGGCTCTACCCATCATGCCAACTCCCACTTTATGGTGAAAAATGAGAAGGGCGAGTGGATTAATGGCAACCGCCTGTCTGAATTTGCCTTCGGCAAGCTCGGCGAGAAGGTTCCCGAGGGGGCCTGCAGAAAAGTGCCGGTGGACTCCAGGGTGAAGTGGAGCATTCATTACTATCCCGATGGCAATGCGGTACCCGATGACCAGGTCGCGGTCGGCATCTGGTATTGGGATGAAGAGGACGCCTTCGACGAACTGGCGGCCTACCCGCAAGACCTGCGCCTCTATACCCTGAACGGCGGCGGCGACTACCTGATTCCGCCCCACGGCAAGCTGATGACCCAGGGATTCCACTCCTTTGACCACCCGGTCCGCATCGACAGCTGGCAGCCCCACATGCATCTTCGTGGTGTGGCGATGTCCATGGAAGTCTTCGATCCGAAAACCGGCCGTCGCGAAATGCTGAGTCAGGTGTCCAACTGGAATGCGGGCTGGAACCACAGTCATACGTATGAAGACGGCTTCCAGCCGCTGATTCCGGCTGGCTCCACCATCATCCTTAACGCCTGGTACGATAACTCGGCGGCAAACCCCCGTAATCCGGATCCGGATCAGTGGGTCGGTGCCGGACAGAGAACGACTGACGAGATGTCTCATGCCTGGATTGCCGTCACCCATCTGGACGATGAGGGATACCAGAAGATCGCCACCGAACGTGCGGAACGAGATCAGCGCGCTGTTGCTGGTTCAGGAGCAGGACAATGAACAAATCGCTGAAATTCGCCAGTGGTGCACTTGCACTAGCGCTAACGGGACTGGCTGCGGCACCGCTCCAGGCTCAGTTACCCACTCATCTGCGAGATTATCCCCTGGCCGCGCAGAAGGCTAAGGGTGATCTGGTGGCGCCCATGTTCAACGGCTGGATTGCCAATGAAGACGGATCCACCACCTACATCTTCGGGTTCGTGAACAAAAACCGCGATGAAATCGTCGACATTCCGATTGGTGCGAACAACCATATCGAGCCGGCTCAGTTCAACGGCGCGCAGCCCACTCACTTCCCCGTATACAGCCGCGGCGGATTCGTGGGACTGCAGGAACGGGGAACCTTTGCGGTTACCGTTCCGGCTGATATGAAACGTACTGAGGTGGTGTGGACCATCACCCATGCAGGACAAACCTGGTCCGCGCCGGCACGGGCCACCTCCTCGGCCTATGAAATGAGCCGGGCCCCCGCCGCCTTTGGTTCCCTGCAACCGGCCATCCGCTTTGACTTGAATGGCCCCGAGTCTACCGACCGCGAGGGTGTCTATGCGTCGCGCATCACCACATCGGTGGGCAAGCCAGTGACCCTGTCGGCTTATATCCAGGATCGTGGCGAGCGCGCCAAGTATGAAGTGGAGTCCGTTTATCCCCTGGGTACGGAGTGGATTCTGCATCAGGGTCCGGCCACACCCAATATCGAAATGGCCAGGATCACGGGTCGTGAGCGAGGCGCGGGCGCCGGCGAGGGCGATAGCACCAGCACCAACGGTTGGTTCGAAGTAAAAACTCAGGCCACGTTCCCGGTGCCGGGTGACTACGTAGTCCGGCTGCGGGTGGACAACTTCGAGGCGGAGGACAGCCAGTTCGACAATCAGTGCTGCTGGTCCAACGCCTACGTGCCGGTAACAGTGACCCAATAAACTCCAGCCTGCAGATAAAGGCATAAAGGGGGCGGAGGGATTATTTTCCCTCCGCCCCCTTTTTTTGTGCTCTGATTTTACCCGCACCGGATGTTCACTAAACTGAGGCAAACCAATCAAGTCCTTCCAGGAGGGAGTTAGGGAGCCTCTGAATAACTCTATGGTCACTCTGGCCTTCAGCCGATTTCGCTGGCAAGGCGCACTTGCGCCGGCATGCGTCCGCCTGTCAAGCAAGGGCAACGCAGCCAGCGGGATCGGCTGAAGGCCCCTTCGGGCGGGCGTCTGCGCCGCTTCTGCCGCGTTGCCGTGCTTGCCAGGGGCTACGGCCATTGCCAGCGCACGACGCCTTGCAGCAGCGGGCGCAATCACCCGCAGAGTGGTCATAGAGTTATTCAGAGGCTCCTTAGATGATAATAAGAAAAAGTCTAACGTTTCCGGCTCCTTATCAGGAAAAAGTGGTAGCTTTGTTCTGCAGCACTTCGGTACGATCAATCTTGGTAAAGATAATAGTTATGACTCATGCGACTGCCAGTAGCATATTCGTTGTTTTTGCATGCTCTGTTTTTCTGGCATGCGTAGTCTGGCTGCCAGTCATGATGATGAGTATGAGATATATCTCGTAACAGAAAAAATGAGATTCAAAGTGGGAAACCAACAATGAAACACATTTATACCCATGAAAACATCGCAGTATTGCATTCGGTAAAAAATATTCTGGCTTTGAATAGGGAATTTCGAGGTGTGCTGGAAATGCCAGACTGCAGCACCAGGTGGAGGCTGAGCTGAAGCATGTTTGAAATTAAGACGATAGCCTTGTTCTTTATCACTGCCCTGGCGGAAATTATTGGCTGCTACCTCCCGTATCTTTGGTTAAAGGAAGACAAGAGTATCTGGCTTCTCGTCCCTGCGGGAATCAGTCTGGCGCTCTTTGTCTGGTTGCTTTCGCTTCATCCAACGGCTGCGGGCAGGGTTTATGCAGCCTATGGCGGGGTCTATATCACCGTTGCGCTGATGTGGCTATGGTCTGTTGATGGTATCCGGCCCTCGGGTTGGGATCTGCTCGGCTCCAGTCTGGCGCTGGCAGGGATGGCTGTCATCATGTTTGCGCCGGCAAAAGTCTGACAGAGGCTCCAAACCCATCCTTGGAGTTCAGCACTAGCAGCCTGGCCGCTGCGCCACAAGCTCAGGGGTGGAAAACGTAACGTGTCCTGATCAGCAGGGAGATTTTGTCAGATGTATGTGCCAGAGCATTTCAGAGAAAGCGACACCCAGGTACTTCAGCAGTATATCCGCGACTATGGCTTTGGTGTGCTTGTGGTCGCTAATGGCGAGGGTATTGAGGCTAATCATGTTCCGTTCCATTTGCAGGTGGATGGTGATAATCCGTCAGGCGTTTTGCGGTGCCATGTGGCACGGAATAATCTGGTTTGGCAGCGCATTGAAAAGGGTGGGCAGGTCCTGGTCATTTTTCAGGGGCCCGATGCCTATGTTTCTCCATCCTTTTATCCTTCGAAGGCGGAAACGGGTCGGGTCGTTCCTACCTGGAATTATCTGGCTGTGCATGCCGAAGGTTGCGCTCATATTGTCCTCGATCCGAATCGCCTGAGAGAGCATCTGCACAAGCTGACCGAGCACCATGAGACCGCAAGAAATCCATCCTGGTCAGTTGATGATGCGCCACGTGATTTTACTGAGAGCTTGATGCGAGGCATCGTCGGCATTGAAATACACATTGAGAAGCTGACCGGGAAACTGAAAGCCAGCCAGAATCAGCCGGAGCTAAACCGGGCAGGAGTCAAGTCCGGCCTTGCGAATGAAGAACGCACGGACGACAGTGGCATGTCGAAGTTTGTCATATAATTCCTATAAGCGCCGATGCTTTAATCACCAGGTTGAAATATGTCGTCGTTTAAATTTCTCTGTTTTCACATATAATGACACATATACTATTGCGGAGGTGCTTGTATGGGACAGGTAACGATATATCTGGACGATGAAATTGAGCGAAAGATGAATGAGGCTGTAAAGTCCGCCCATATGTCCAAGAGTAAGTGGGTTGCACAGCTCGTGCAGGAAAAAGTGCTCAATGAGTGGCCTCATTCTGTTGGGGAAATGGCGGGTAGCTGGGACGACTTTCCTTCATTGGAAGATATTAGACAAACCCGGATCACTGATGTTCAGAGAGAACAGCTTTAATGTACGTACTCGATACGAATATCTTGATTTATTTCTTTAAAGGATTGGCTGGAGTCCCGCAGAAGCTAATGTCCGTATCGCCTAAGGATATCGGGATTCCTGCGGTTGTTATCTATGAGTTGGAGTATGGAATCACAAAATCAAGCTCTCCAAAGAAGCGGCAACAGCAATTAGCTGAGCTTTGTTCGCTCGTAAATGTGATGCCTTTTGGCAGAGAAGAGGCAAGATTGACTGCTGATATCAAAGCCAGGCTTGAGAAGAAGGGTACGCCGATCGGGCCTTATGACCTGCTCATCGCGGGCACAGCGGTCTCCAATAATGCAGTCCTGGTCACTAACAACGTCAAAGAATTTTCCAGAGTTCCAAAACTTCAGATTGAAAACTGGTTCCAGGAGCCTGTCGGACTTGGCCGATCGTAGCGCGGGAAATCAGCTGTAATGTCACACCTTCGGGTGTTGGGACAGCCCTCAATTCGGCAGAGTATGCCTGAGGAACTTATGCAATCCAAAGAACACTGGGAGAAGGTTTACTCCAGCAAACAAGCTGATGAAGTCAGCTGGTTTCAACAACATGCAGAATTATCGCTGAAAATTATTCGCGAAAATGATGTGCCCGTCGACGGGCAGATTATTGACGTTGGAGGCGGGGCGTCAACGTTTGTTGATGATTTAATTGACAATGGCTACTCTGAAATTACCGTACTTGATCTTTCCGCTGCAGCTTTGGAGAAAGCTAAAACAAGGCTGGGTGCAAAAGCATCCTCGGTGCGATGGCTGGAAGCCGATGTGCTCAAGGCGGATCTGCCGATCAATGGCTACGATGTATGGCACGACAGGGCAGTGTTTCATTTTCTCACTTCAGACACTGAGCGGCACAAATATGTGCAACAGGTGCTTCGCGCGGTGAAGCCTGGAGGACTGGTCATTGTGGCGACGTTTGCCGAGGATGGCCCTCAGACATGCAGCGGGCTTCCTGTTAGGCGCTACAGCACGTCTGCGCTTCACTCGGAGTTTGGTAAGCCCTTTGAGTTGCTAGGGTCCGAGCCCGAGCTGCACCTTACACCGGCCGGGAAGCAACAAAAGTTTGTGTACTGTTTTTGCAAGCGTTTAGCTTAGGTCGGGTGCTCGCGGGCGGCATTGTCAAATTCACATTCTCAAATTCACGATTGACAACCTCGATAGCGCCTGGTAGCCTCACAGCCTGTTCAATTGATAAGTAAAAAGGAGGTGATCCAATGTCGAGTGATAAATTCAGGGTTGCGGCGGATGTTGGTGTTGTAAGTATCCCTGGGATAACCTCCCTCGGTTAAAGTAACACTGCTTTGTGACAGCAAAGGTTCCGTTGGAACCCGCAATCACGGGAAGGGGGGCTGAAAAGCCCCTTTTTTTATACCTCATTTTTAAGGCCAGGTTGCGATAACAACAAACAAGGAGACGTACTCTGGAAATTCGCGAAGGCAATTTAGATCACCCTGCCGTGATTGAACTGCTGCAGGAGCATCTGGCTTCAATGGAAGCTACGGCGCCGCCAGAAAGCCGCCATGCCCTGGATCTCGATGGCTTAAGAACTGCGGATATTGTGTTCTGGAGTCTGTGGGATGGCTCGCAGCTTGCGGGCATTGGCGCGTTAAAACAACTTACTGCGGATCATGCTGAGATCAAGTCAATGAGAACGGCGTCGGCTTATCTGCGCAAGGGTGTTGCCTCAACAATTCTTCAGCACATTATTCGAGAAGCCAAAGTACGCGCGTATGTGTGCCTTAGCCTTGAAACAGGCTCTATGGAATTTTTCGGGCCAGCCAGAAGGTTGTACCAGTCGTTTGGATTTGAACCATGTCCTCCCTTTGGTGATTATGTCGATGATCCTAACAGCATATTTATGAGCAGATTGCTAAGAGATTGAAGGTTTGCGCATACTGAAAGAACGGCCGTCCACACTTTTGCTGTGCCTGACAATGCCCACACAAATCAACAACTGAGCGACGTAGTAGGTCGTCATCACGGCAATGCCTGAATACTCAAAAGGCAAAACGAAGCGGCTGATGGCGATCAGTGTGTCGCTGAACATGAAGATCAACGCGCCCATTGCCACCCATAGAAACTGCTGATCGCCCCTGAAGCCAGCTGCAACAGCCATCAGGCTGATGGCGATCATGTAAGCGGTAACTGGCACCTTCATGTCACCCGCCTCCGGGACAATGAGCAGCGTACAGACCAGCGCATAGACAACGATTAGTGCGGCCCAGGCCAGGCGACGGGTCTGCCAGCGATATTGCGTCAGGAACAGTACGGTGTAAGTGATTTGTGCCAACAGAAAGGCAGCAAGTCCCTGCACAAACAAACCATCCAGCGCCAACAAAACATCCCCGATAGCAGACAGCACCAGGCCCAATCCAAGAAGCGTACGGACCTTCCCTTCAGTACTGGTCAACGTCAGTTGCAGCAGCAAGGCAATCGGAATGATCTTGAAGAACCAGTGCCAAGCGGGCGGGATGAGGCCAGGCAGGGCGATATACAGCACGCTGAAGCCACTAAAAGCTGCCAGCCACAGCGGCGGGAGCAGTGCAGGTCTATTGCTTGAGATTCGAGAAATATCTGTCATGTCCTGTTATTCTCGTTTTTGTTCGGAATGCGCACACCATAACCATACACACAGTGCACAGTGCAGGAAGAATAAACGAGTATTCCAGTGTCGTCGAGGCGTTAAGGCCATTGGTTAGTGTACTATTCCACCACCAGGTAATTATTTCGGGAAATACAATTTCGGGAAATACAATTTCGGGAAATACAATGAAAAAATCCTCAATCTTCCTCGCTCTGCTGATCACCCTGCTGCCAGTCAATGGCTTCGCTCAACAAACCGATAGTTATGATTACTGGGCTCCCCAACGGATCATGGTACAGCGCGGCCAGCAGGCGGTGTTCATGTGCAATGGGCTGTTTACCAGTAACCGGACTTTGGAACAGGTATTCAAACAGGAATTGGCTTTTCTGCGTGAACCGCTTGGTACAGCAGACGGGGGTGATTATCGCGTTGACTGGGATCTGCGTGCGGTAGAAATCGGTACGCCGGATAATGCGCCCGTGATGCGTGCAGTGTTTCGCGAGGGCAATGGCTGTGTCATTCTGGCGCCGGATCAGACACTGGCAGACATCGACGGTTTGCCTCAGCTGACTCTGCCACTGCCGCCGGGAGACCCAGCGCAAATTGCCTGGCCGGACGGTGATCTGATTCAAAACAACGAATTGCCGGACAATATCGATGCCACGGCGCTGCAGGCTGCATCGGACTGGGCGTTCAATCGTCCCACGCTAGAGCAGGACACGCTCAGTCTGCTGGTGGTGTACAACGGCCAGATTATTCATGAGCGTTATGCGCCGGGTATCGACATGTCCACGCGCACCCGCACCTGGTCCACTGCCAAGAGTATCGCTTCAACTTTGATAGGCATGCTGGTTGACGAGGGCCGGATGTCGCTGGACGAACCGCTTGGTTTTGGCTGGCTTCCGGAGAATAGTTCTGCGGAGACGGACCCGCGCAATCAGATTACCCTCAGGCATGTGCTGAATATGTCGAGCGGGCTGGAAACCATCGATAACAGAGGTATGGAGTACGCCACCGGTTCGGGTCTCTCCTATTGGGCAGGGGCAAGCTCGGTGACCGGTGCACGCACTCGTGCCTTAATACGTGAACCTGGCACTTCCTGGGATTACGAAAATTACGACACACTACTCGGCGTGTATGCGATGAAGCTCGCTCTGGGCGGCGAGAAAAACTATGCGGAGTTTCCGCGCAGAGCCTTGCTGGATAAAATTGGCATGCGCAACACGCTGGTGAGCACAGACCGTTTTGGTGACTTCATTCTCAGCAGTCAGGTTTACACCAACGCCAGAGACCTGGCACGTTTCGGATTGCTGTATCTGAACAATGGCATGTGGAATGATGAGCGCCTGATCTCCGAGGAATGGATTGAATTCTCCCGCACGCCAGCACCTGCAACTGTGGGTCGGGGTGGTCAGTATGGCGGTCAGTGGTGGCTGGTGCCGGAGGGGCGCACCGATATTCCGGTTGATGCCGCTTCAACCAGTGGTAACCGCGGACAGTACACGGTAGTGGTGCCTTCGCAAAACCTGGTTATCGTGCGCCGCGGCCTTGACTATGGCAGACAGGGCTTCAGCCAGTGGGATCTGGCCAGGGAAGTATTGAAGGCTGTCAGGTAAATATTTTATGCCATTCAATGCTCTGACGACGGAGCAGCCACTACCCAACGGACCAATCCGGTCTATTGCAAGGTTGCGAGCAATTCGCCCTGCTCATTGATGATCTCCATGCTGACAACCTTCGCCAGAATGGCACCGTTATTTATTGGACGGAGGCGACGGTTCTCACCGCCCGGTACGTTGACGACGTCAGCGCCAACAATGTCCAGAACTACACGGCCCGTGACTTTGGACACAACCTTGTCTGGTGAAATCTCGATGGGCCGAAATATGATTGGTGTATCCAGAGCGAGTGCCTGCGGCCTCGCGAGTTGCATGTACTCCATATGGCCGTTCTGGGTGCTCCCGCGCCAGTTATTCGCCACACCCCTGTGCTGACTGCGACTCACCCGGTTCTCAGCCGGATACCGCAGGCCTGGCAGTTGATAGAGGACTTTACCGCGGCCGGCGATCATCGGCAGCAGGATGTCCATTCCTGGCTCGCTTGAATCTCCGTCCTCCACGAAGCGGGCTTGTCGCACCGGCTTCAAGGGTTCAACGCCATCCGGTGATTTCTGATAATCCAGGTAAAGCATCCCCTTTCTTATGTCGAAGCTGGTTTGCAATGGGATGTCGATCCGCACCTGCCTGGGCGCTGCGGCCGCGACCGCAAGAATGAAGTCACGCATTGTCTCGAGGTGTTCGGAAGCCAGCGTCACAGCTGAAGGGACCTCGTGGCGGTTGCGGAAGTCAGCTGTCATCGTCAGGAACTCATCGACCGCGGGAATCCCGATGGCTTCTCGGGGGAACACCGTCGTTTCCACATAGGCAGTCAGACGTTTATCGTAATCAGGATCCTGCTTGTAGATTTCCCAATCGCTATCTGCATAGACAAACGTATCTATCAGCGCGGCAGCCGCCTTGGGATCAGTCTGTCTGAGTGTCATCCAGTCATAAGCGAAGACGGGTTTGCTGCTGTGAATCTCATGAAAGGCGTTGCTGCTACTCATGCTTCGCCACACCGTCGCCAGATCACTGTCGACGATGTTCCAGTTACGCTGCTCGCGCTCAATCTGCCTGCGGGTCATCTCCAGCATGGCCTTCTCGGAAAGAATGGCGGGATCCCCCTGTACCAGCCACAGCGTGACATCCGAAGGAGTAAGCAGGGGCACGGTATCGCTGGCCAGGGGTATCGGTTTCTGCTCTGCCAGCGGAGGAAAATGCTCCTGGGACAAGTGGTAAAAAACTTCGCCGGTCTTCGGATTAATCAGGTCCACCGACAGCGTATCGATAATGACTTTCACCCCTTTATCAGACGCAAAGGGCAGCGGTCGCACCCTCACCGTTGCTATCCCGCGCAACTCCTCCCAATTGCCCTGGAAAATCGGAGAATCGGTCAGGTCCTCCCCATTACCCCATAGACTCAGATTCGCAGAATCGATTAACTCTTCTCCATTGTTCCAGAAACTCAGATTCGCAGAATCGTTTAACTCCTCTTCATTGCTCCAGAAACTCAGATTCGCAGAATCGATTAACTCCTCCCCATTGCCCCAGAAACTCAGATTCGCCGATTCGATCAGCGCTTCGGCTTCAGACTCTGACATGGGGATCTCTGCGACCTCAAAGCTATTGGATGGCTCGATACTGAACGTCTTCGGCGCATAGTTGATGCCGGTTGGCCTGTTGTCAAACGAGCAGCGGCGCTGCGGATTTAGCGCACTGATATATCCGAGTCGAAAATAGTTGACGGGGAAGGCTTCTCGCTCCACATCGTAGCGGGAAATGTTAAATGAGATCGGTACTTTCAGGAGCTGATCCGTGTTACCTGCAAGCTGGGCAAGCTCGGCCGAAAATGCCTCTTTCTGTTTCTTTACCCTGTTGGCAAAGCGGATCGTGCTGCTCTCGTCCTGTTTCAGCTCAGCACATTCGTTGCGATCGGCGGGAGCCGTGACCATCTCGTAGTAGTACCAGGCGAAGGTTTCGGTATCGAGCAGGTCGTGGTGTGCTGCGACATATAGCTTCAGCAGTGAGGCATAGCTGATTTCTTCTTCAGCGGCAGCCGTGGTGTGGGAAACAGTGGACAACAAGGCAATAAAAACAGGGATTGCACGGCTCAGGATATACATCGAAGGACCTCCGTCCGGATATTTGAAGTGAAACGCAGTGAGCGGGGAAGCGAGTCAGCAAATCAGGAGGGGCGCTCATCCCGGATTAGAGATGGTAACAAGTAGAGTAGTAAATTCTGTCTGATGGCGTACTTACAGGGTTGGTTTGGGAATTCAGGTCAGCGACTTGCCAGATTATATTTTTGGTGACTTCATTTTCAGCCGCCAGGTTTTATACCAATGCCAGAGACCTGGCACGTTTTGGATTGCTTTATCTCAATAATGGCGACTGGAATGGTGAGCGGCTGATCTCCGAGCTATGGCAGGCAGGGTTTCAGCCAGTGGGATCTGTCCCGGGAAGTATTGAAGGCGGTCCGATAAATTTTTTGGGGCTTCACCGCTTGTAGTGGGTCACCCTATAAATCCAGTGTTTTCGGATAAAGATTCAAACCACCGCAGTGGAAGTAAATCGCGTTACGAAATCGTTCTCTGCTACGAAAGCCGCACG
>Ga0209702_10007711_pt1 | contig 12989 bp, 15 predicted proteins | sample FRY01_FD_187210 | JGI IMG/M metagenome (GOLD analysis project Ga0209702, IMG submission 187210) | Freshwater microbial communities from Lake Fryxell liftoff mats and glacier meltwater in Antarctica - FRY-01 (SPAdes) (version 2) | ecosystem: Environmental > Aquatic > Freshwater > Ice > Glacier... | reverse complement strand
TGTCTGGCGTTTGAAATAACAGCAAATTGCTGTATCGAAAAGTATCGGCTGAGCCGAAAGACGCGCCCATGTTGGCCTGACCGAAGCCCAGCACAAACGGATCGACTGCCAAAAAGTAATTTGATGCTAGGTTGGTTTGTAAACCAAAGTCTACACGGCCTAGCGATCGGTTTTCTAGGCCAAGGGTGGACTGCCGCCCAAAATAAATCCCGTTTTGAGCCAGCTCGCCAGTGTTACTGAAAATCCCCGACTCAAGAATAGCTATCACAGCAGTATCTCTGTTAAAAGACTCCTCGATACGTAACCCCCAGCGAGACCCGCTTTGCGCGCCACTGCTCATGCCAATTCTGCTTTCAGTTTTAGATTGGCCCAGGGTGGGCTCATTAAATTTGGTCTTTGTGTAACCCACGCCGGTGTCGACAATGCCGTACAACGTCAATTCAGTGCTGGCCTGAGCGCGGGTCACTTGCCAAGGCGCCATGACGACGTACCCCAAAAAAGTTAATACCATGACGCGAATTTGCCAACGCGACTCTTGTAGCAACTTGCGCATCATCTCGAAGCCGAATAATGATAAATCATGAGCGCCGAGCATGATAAATTTCCGTTGATATACATATCTTCGAGCTCAAGCTGATCGATTTGGTGCTCTAGTTTCTCTGACTTCTGACCAAACAACATGTTATACCCATTCGGATTCCAATCTTTTAGGTATAACCCTCTAAAGTCCATCTCAATCAGGCCCGTAGATATGAAATTTATAGACATATGATTGTTGGGGCTCTTGGCGTTGCGTTTGGGTTGGCAAGTGAAACCACTAAGAATCTAAAAGGTTTTATTGGGTACGCAATTTATTTCTATGTATTTATTTAGAAATTTTTTCAGCATCAACAAATAGAGATTGTATGTCTCGACACCAACCTTGCCATCCAGATGATATACAAAAATATTCAGTGGACGACTTGTTATCACCTAGACCCTTAATTTCAATTAGAGCAAACAAATTTTGTCCGAATACCAATGATTGTATCCAAACCCTACCTTCTTGACGATCTGAGTACAAAGCTGACTTTCCCTCTGCAGTAGGCAACTTCCCTGACTCAACAATCGTTTTAAAAACAACTTGATAGTTTTGATTGGTAACAAAGGAGTCCCTTTGTAGACCATCAGCCGTTTTCAAGTCATCAACCTTTGGAACACCAACGCTACAAGCTCTCGCTATCAGCCTGACGAAAGTTGCTGCAATGGAATACGCCAAGGGCGGAGTGCGTGTGAATTCGGTCGGGCCGGGCTTCATCGCCACGCCACTTATGGAAAAAAATCTAGACAAAGCCGCGCTGGATGGCATCGCGGATAGCGGGTAGAATGCGGACCCTTTTCAATCTCGTGGCAGTTCCGATTGACGGCTTACGCGCTCGGCCAGCCACGCCACCGTCAGCCCCTGCACGATGATAGAGAAGACAACGACCATGTAGGTGGCGGTAAGGATCGTAGGCTTCCATTCTCCGCTGGGCAGCGACAGCGCTAGCGCGATCGAAATCCCGCCCTTGAGTCCGCCCCAAGTCATGATCGGGATCACGCCTTTGCTGAAGGTCCGAAACGGTTTCAACATCAGCACCGGGACCGCAACCGATGAAAGCCGGGCCAGCAGGGCAAGGCCGATTGCCAAAGCGCCAGAGATCAACAAACCGACGTCGAACGCCACTGCGAAGACCTCGAACCCAATCATGAGGAACAAGACCGCGTTCAGGATCTCATCGATCATTTTCCAGAAGGCCTCGACATAGCGTCGGGTTTCCTCGGACATACCGTGTTTGGTGCCGATGTCGCCGATCAAAAGCCCTGCGCAGACGGCCATGATCGGTGCCGACACATGAAGCCATACAGCAAGTTCGTAGCCCCCGAACGCAAGGCCAAGGGTGATCAGGACTTCGAGCGAATAGTCGTCGATCCGGCGCATCACCCGGAAGGTCAGCCACCCGAGAGTAAGCCCCAGTATTGCCCCGCCGAATGCCTCCTGCACAAAAAGCATCGTGGTATCCGCAACGCTTGTGTCATGTTGATCGCCTGCAGGAAAGGCGATGCCGATAAGCACCAGAAAAACGACGTAACCAACACCATCGTTGAAAAGACTCTCCCCGGCGATCTTGGTTTCCAGCGTCTTTGGCAAATCCGCATTGCGTAGCACGCCCAAAACCGCCACCGGGTCAGTCGGTGAAATCAGGGCACCGAACACCAGCGCGGTCATCAAGGGCATGCCTGTGATCCAGCTGAAACCGACACCGACGATTGCGGTCGAAAGACCGATCCCGATCGTGGCCATCAGGAAGATCACGACCCAGTCTCGGCGCAGGTCGGACAATTTGACGTGCAATGCACCGGCAAATAGCAAAAGGCCCAGCATCCCTTTCAACAACGCGTCGGAAAAATCGACTTCCAACACCTGCGCGCGGATTTGTTCCTCAAGTGTCAACGACGGGAATACCGCGTCAGTGGTTATCACTGCAATCGAGGCGAGAAGCGCCACAATAAGGATACCGATCGCAGACGGCAATCGCAGGAAAAGGTAGTTTATGGCCCCGAAAGCCCCGGCAAGCACAATCAGCAATGATGCGATTTGAAGAAGTGACATTTCTGTCCTGTCCAATTTGAAAGTGTTGATAGCAGTGTCGGCGCCAACACATAGTAATCAGGGTCCATTAAGCAACACATCAGCTATTTCATCTTTAACGGCTTGTGCTGTTTTTGGGTTAGTTGCGGCGTGGTGTAAATTGGCTTCGCTCATCCATTAAAAAACCTCAGACAATTCACACATCTCGCCCGTTAACGCCATGCCAAGGTTTTTAGGGGAATGAAATTGTGACCCATTGCGGTCAGTTGCAAACTTTTTAAATGCAGTCGCTACTTTCAGATTCGAAAGGCTGGTAGCAGGCAAGATTGTTTCGGTCATCACGACCAAGGTGCCTTAAACAGTAACATCAAGAACGGGTGCGGCGTCTCGCAGCCCCACCAGGAACCTTTTCCTTTACGAATGGTTGAATGGTAGGTTGCGAGCCCAGATGCTCAAGCATAACGGGTGAACGGTTCGGAAATTGCGCCACAAGATTTAGCTGACCACCCATACTCTCAATATATTGTCGCAAAGTTGATAGCAACATATCATTGCGCTTTTCTAGCCGCGAAATCGTGTCTTGCCCAACACCTATGGTTAAAGCCAACTGTTTCTGTGTCTGATGTGAATCTTGGCGCAAGTCTTTCAGCGTTGAAAGCTGAACCGCCCGCGCCTCTATTCGCTGACGCCTTTGTGTAGGTAGCGCAGACATGATGTCGTCGAGTTTTTTTGTCATTTCTTTATTACCTTGCTCTCTAATGTGGCTAAGTGCTCATCGAATCGGTCATCAGCACCAGCAATCAACCGCCACCCATACGCCCCTTAAAGTACTCTGCAGTCTCAGGGTCTGTGCAATACACATAACAGCCTTTCATGCCTCGGGTCATTAGGGTTCGGTAGGTGTTTTTAATGATTAAGTCGATTTCTTGGGCAATGGTTGCGTCTTTATTTTTAGTGCGATTTTTAAACCCACGAATGGTTTTATCAAAGGTGTCACGCTTGAAACCGTCGGTTTGTATGATGCCATTTCTAACGATAAAGTCTGGCCCAACAATGACACCAATGTAATCAACATCAAGCCCCTGGCAAGTGTGAATACAGCCGACTTGTTCTATTGAGTTGGGTGAAATGATCCAAAGGCTGGCATCTTGTGTCAAGTTCCATTGGCGTTTGTAGTGTTCACCTATAACTATGTCGTATGCTTTTGAATCTTTTTTACTGCGCCACGGCCAGCAATAACCCGCAACCACTCGGGCGCGATTATTGCTATTTTTATCTTCTATTGCTTGGTGCAGGGTTTCAGGTGAATCAAAAACTTTAAAGTCATAGCTATCACGATCAAGATCAGTATTTGCAGTGGGGCGAACACCTAAAGTATTGTCTAACCAAGCCAAATAACCGTCTGAACCCCCACACCGAAACTGTGACTCTAATAAATGCTTTTCAACATTAGAAGCCTTTGCCTTTGCAAAATTTGTAATGGTGTCAAGGGTGCCAACATCTTGTAATGCAATGCGCTGGTCTTCATCAATGAAAAAAATCGTACACTTTGAAGCCTGAATAAGTTCGCCCACCTGGTGTTCACCGAGGTTACCGTAGAGGCCGCTTTTTTTATTTAATCGATGGGCTTCATCGACCACTAAAAAGTCAAAACTATTTGGTTCAATATCAATGAACGAACCCGAACCACTGAACATATGCGAAAACTTGGTTTTGGTAATGGTGCCCGTTAGTTTGGCTTGATACACATCTCGTGGGGCTGCATTTTTTGAAACATATTTACCTACTAGCTTCATTGATGTCAAGCGAATCAAAAGATTAATAGCCAAAACTGTTTTGCCTGTACCGGGGCCACCCTCAATAATCACAACCTTAGGTTTGTCAACAGTTGCCGTTTGTGCGGCTAAAAGAATCGATTCAAAAACCTGTTTTTGATCATCAATTAAAACAAATTCTGGTTTGTTGTTTAGCAGACCTTTAAGTGAATCAGCCAGTGCTTTTGAAGGCCTGATCTTTCCGTTATTTAACTCATAAAGTATGTCATGCGTGTCGCCTACTTTTATAAATTTTTTCAGGAAATGCTGCAGCCGTTCACGCTCTGCTTTACCCTTTAAGAAAAGCGGCGACTTGTTTAAATACTCTTGGTAATGCGGTGAATCAATTGCCCCATCTTTTTCATAATTATGCAAATATGCGCAGGGCTTAATATTGATACCGCCCTCATAAACAGAAACATTAAAACCTTCAAGCAGCGATGCATAAGACCAAGCTTGATAAGACGGGTGCACGACCTCACGCAAGCCTTTGCCTAAAAACGTCGTCACAATCGCGTCTTTTTTTGAAACGGTTGCATGCTCCCATTGCTTCAGTTCAACCACCACAGCATTTTTTTGACCCTGGTCGTCTCGACCTGTCAGCATGATGTCAATGCGCTTTGATGTTTGTGGAATATGCAGTTCAATAGCCACACCCATGTCAAAAGGTAAATCAGGGTCACGCAGCACCTTAGCCATATCCGCTAATGATGACTTCCAAGAGCGAAGCTCTGCTTGAGGCACCCGTCGCCCCGTTGTCGATGTATATTTCTCACGAACGATATTTTCAATGTCATCAAAATCGCTGTGGTGCAAGAACTCAGTTTTGTTGGCTTGGTAAACAATCATAATATTGAATACTCGCTTAAAGGCCTGCTATTTTTTGTTGTATTTCGTACTGACACCCAGCGAGTTTGCTACGGGGTATTTAAGCGCGTTAGTCTCTAACTTTTGTATGACTGCTTCGTTCAGATCAACGTTCAACACATCTGCTAGACGCACCAGGTAAAGCAACACATCGGCTATTTCATCTTTAACGGCTTGTGATGTTTCTGGGTTGGTTGCGGCATGCCGTGAGTCGGCTTCCCTCATCCATTGAAAAACCTCAGACAATTCACCCACCTCACCCGTTAACGCCATAACAAGGTTTTTAGGGGAATGAAATTGTGACCAATTGCGCTCGGCTGCAAACTGTTCTAACGCAGCCGCTAGTTGGGTTGTATCAATTAAAGGCTTGGTTGTGGCTAAGTCGTTGTCACGCATGCTGAATGTTCTTAATATTTAAGCAAGTGTTGTAATCAAGCGATGCTTGCAAGTTATGTTGGTTAACTGATTGTAGCGATGTTCAATGGCTGCGTCTTTATGTAGGAAGGTTGCTAAACAATTGATAGTCACGTTGCAGCTTTAGACTATTTAGAACGACTTGGTTACTACCGGCTTAGCGGTTATTGGTATTCAATGCGGGAAATAGATCAAAAAGCTTCTCTAGTTCACGGCAAGCCCATTCGACGAGACACATTTATTTCTGGAAGCCGGTTTGAACACATCGTTCAGCTTTACGTATTTGATAAAAAGCTACGAATTTTGGCTTTAGATGCGTTAGAACGTATTGAAATGGCAGTTCGTATAGACATTGCACATTTACTAGGTCAACGTGAACCAAGAGCCCATGAAATCAAGGAATGCTTTCATGGCAACTTTACAAAAAAATTAATCAATACTGTGCCAAATAAAGGAAAAAACTGAACATGTGGTTTGGCTAGGAAAATACCAATCACTTTTAAATCGTGCCCGCAAAGAGCCTTCTATCGATCAAAGACATGGGCACAGTAGCGAACTGGAAAAACAATGCGCCATGGAAGAACCAGAAGCAAAAATGAGAACCGACGCGTACACGATGTGAAGAGGCGTCGGGCATATTGAATATAACTTTACGGCACCGACAAAGTACAGTCGAGCACGCTGCAGGACACAAAGCGAGTTTGCTATGGGGTATTTTAGCGCGTTCGTTTTTAACTTTCGAGTGACGGCTTCGTTTAAATCAACTTTCAATACATCTGCCAAACGCACCAGGTACAACAACACATCAGCAATTTCATCTTCAACGGCTTGTGCTGTTTCTGGGTTGGTTGCGGCATGCTGTGAATCGGCTTCGCTCATCCATTGAAAAACCTCAGACAATTCACCCACCTCACCCGTTAACGCCATATTTCCGGGGGTTTGGTCGTCTTTAAAACTTCGATCTGCATGCAATTCAAATAAAGTATTCCAGACTTGGTGATACAAACCTGCACGTTGATGGCTTTGCTTTTTTGCCACTTCTGACCTGGGTGCAACCGCCCTGAATTGATCGTCTGAATCAAAGCTTTCGACAACAGGGCCGTGACAAACAAACCCGTGATTGAAATGTGGAAAAGTCCCATCTTTAGTTGCTGTACCGATTAGGCCAACCATTTAGAGCAAAACGGGTTTATTGTAAAAGCCTATACAGTCGGGCACGATATCGTGCGTAAAAACCTGCCTATGCCAGCCTTAATGACCTCATGTCACACCGCATGAATTGGTGGTTACACCATTGAAGGGCATGTGCCTGCTAAATAAATAAAAAGATTGTTAGTGGAAAAACCAATGGCCATTGGGCTCGCGGTGCCCGCAATGCCCATAGGTAGCCCAGGTATGAATGGCCCGGAATACGGCGGTCAAAAAGGCCCCTACGATGTTTTATTGATCAGCATGAACGGCAAGCCGAGCATTTATCAACCTTACCGTTAAACAACAGGTCAACTTACGCATGTGCACCTGATGTTTGACCAAAATGCCGCATGATATCAAATAATTGAGCGGGTGCCGTGGCCAGTTGCCGGTAACGACTAACTGAAGAGGAGCCAAACGCGTTGCTGATGACATCAATCGCTCTAGAGTAACTAAAGTGCACCAGATCTCCATTTTGGAAAAAACCCGTCAAATCTAGCAGGTTTCCATGAATGAACTGCTGAACCAACAGCGGATATGTCAGTGCTTTTCGCTTATGCACATTCAACGGATTACTGTTTAGCAAGTCATTGTTCAGTGCGCGATTCACCGATTTTGTATCGCTATTAGATGCCAGTGCATTTTGGGAAGCGGATACCGCCTTCGGTGAGTATGTTTAGATGCCCGAACCACCGCCTGAACGATCGATTTTAAGAATTAAGGGGTAAGCCGTTCGGTCAAGCATTGACTGCAACTCTTGGGCGTTATTTGTGACCTGAAAGGCAGGAGTGCAAACACCCATCTATTCAAATACGTGCGGTCAAGCGGATGGTTAATTTTAGAGGTTGACCCTGTTAATTATAGATTTCGGGCCACGTGATGCAACCTTGACATTCTCTTCGGTCTATACCCCGAAGAGAATGTCAACGCACAGAAAGCTGAATGTTTTTACCCGTTCGCGACAACATGTCGATCAATGCATCAATGTTAAATTTGACTGATTTCTTGTGAATCACGTCTGATACGCGTGGCCGCGTGACACCGAGAATCAAAGCGGCATCAGCCTGCTTGAGTTTTCGATCATTGATCCATACAGCAATCTCTTCCATCAACTGCAACTTAAGTGCCAGCTTTTCAGCGATGATTCGGCGTGATTCTGCTTGTAGCTTCACCGCTTCATCTGGATCGAACCCAAGATCTGCAAATACATTGCCACCCTTTCGGGTGATGTGGGCAGACTTTATATCAATGGTCATTTTGCTTCCTTTCTTGAGCGACAGCCTTATAACGTGTAGTGGCAATTTCCTTGTCTTGCTTGGACGTCACATACAAACCACAAGTCTTTTTCAACCAATTAATCAGGGGTTCAATATTCAATCGGCGCCAACAATCTTAAGAAAAAACATGCTGAACTAATAGCCTACGATGAACAATTACGTCATTATGCTGACATGCGTATTATTCTTGATTTAGATGATGGGGGTAAAAGTGAACTACGATAAGTTTGGCAATTTGCTTGATAGTGTAAAAGCGGTGACGGGTAGGGTTGCAGATGAGTGAACGCTATCTAATATGAAGGAACCAACCATGACCAACCACTTAACTCTACCGCCTAGTGCGCTAGACGAATACCAAGCGTGGCTCACGGCAATCAAGCAACGAGTCACTTCTACGCGCTTGCGGGTGGCTTCGGCCGCCAACAGCGAGCTAATCGCTCTTTACTACGAGCTGGGTGCGCAGATTGTTGATAAGGAAACGCAGGCGCAATGGGGCGGCGGGTTTATCGATGCCTTCAGCAAAGACCTGCAACAAACTTTCCCCGACATCGGCGGGTTTTCATCAAAAAACCTACGCTATTGCCGGGCCTTCTTTCGCTTTTACTGTGACCCCGCAATTTGGCAACAGGCTGTTGCCAAATTACTCAATACACCCGATATGCCCTGGATCGGTGTCGATGGTGGGCTTGCCAACGTGTTGGCCCGAATTCCTTGGGGGCACAATATTCTCATTTTCACCAAGTGCCCTAGCGTGACCGAAGCTAATTATTACCTCGGGCAAACGCTTGAACATGGCTGGAGCCGCGACGTACTGGCGCTACAACTCAAGTCTGAGCTGTTTGCGCGCGCAGGCAAGGCGGTAAGCAATTTTTCGCGTACGTTACCACCGCCTCAATCTGACCTAGCTCAACAAACGTTGAAAGACCCCTACACGTTCGACTTCATGGCCATGACCGAGCCCTATAACGAACGAGATGTAGAGCGCCAACTCACTGAACACATTACACAATTTTTACTTGAGCTAGGCAAAGGTTTTGCATTCATTGGCCGGCAGTACCACCTGGAAATTGCGGGCAACGACTACTACATCGATCTGCTTTTTTATCACGTCACGCTTAAGTGCTACGTGGTGGTGGAGCTTAAAAACCGTAAGTTCATTCCTGAATATGCGGGCAAACTCAACTTTTATCTGTCGGAAGTCGACAGCCTGCTCAAACGCGACGACGACCAACCCACCATTGGCCTACTGCTGTGCCGTGACAAAAATAACATTGAGGTCGAATTTGCCCTGCGTGACATGAACAAGCCGATGGGCGTGAGCGAATACACCTTAGTGGAATCTTTGCCAGACAACCTCAAAGGCGCATTGCCAACGGTGGCAGAGATTGAGAGCGATTTACTGCAGTTGCAAAAAAAATGAGTGTGGTGACGAAAATGAAGGTGGATTTCGTTGATAAAGCCCACAATATCTTGACGCAACAACTCGAATACAGACCCATTGTGGGGCGATACTAGAAAAGACATCGGGCAAAACTTTTCTGTTTCACTCATTAAAAGAGATCTTTACGTATTCGGCTTTACACCGATGCTTGAATTTAACTATCAGTCAAACAATTCAAATTTAGATTTTTTTTCGTACAACAAGTACTTTTTTGGTTTGTAGCCCCCCCCTCTTAACTCGCTGACCCTTCAACACGATGCAACCCTGGCTCATAAGTTCGACCATCGAAGGTGAGCCGTTGCAGGCTTAGGGTGCCGGCTGATAAACCTAAATGCACCCATCGAGTAGAAAAAGTTATGAGCGAGTTCATAGAAACCCGTCGTCCTCCAATGCACCTTCGCAAAGAGGTCGATTTAGCGTTTCGACTGGAGCGTCAGACCGTTGATATCTTTGAAATGCGTATCCTGCCCTGGGATCCAGTCCCTCTCGAACAGCCTATCGCCAGAGCCCGCTGGGTAAAAAGCCGCAACTGTTGGAATGTTTACTGGATGCGCGTCGATCTGAAATGGCACGCTTACGAACCTGAACCTACGGTGCGTACCATTGAGGCGTTTTGCGCACTCGTGAACGAGGATGCTTACGCCTGCTTTTGGGGTTAGGTCTCTTGTCGATCAACCGCCCGCAATCGCACTCCACGGGTCGCTGGCTTTGCCCCCTGTTAGTTTCACGCTCATGCGCGAACGCGAAGCGGGTGTAAAACCCATCTCTGCTGCGGCTTTCATCATGATCTGAGCTTGCTTGTTCACAATCGCCAGATAAGGCGACTGTATAGGCACGCCCGTGTTGGGCGCTTTAATTAACATGCCGGTGCGTGACACCTTGTCACTGGCCTCTTGGTAAAGATCGTAGGCAAGCACCCAAACGGTAAAGCCTTAATACCGATGCGATCAAGATTGGGGCCAAGAGTTGTGAGATTCAAAGGCAGGCCTGATCGGGTGGTGATCAGGCCAATCACGATTTGTGGTTGTTGGGGCTGGTTGTCCTTAAAGAAACCGGGGCGTTGAAAGTCATACTCTTTGAACGATTCAAAATACAAGGTGGTGACGTCGCGGTGTTGCTCAGCATGACGGGTTGCATCAGCAAGCAAAAGGCTTGGGCTATCGCCATCGTGGGCGCTACCCATATGCTTGACGACAATGCAGCACCTACTCTCGTAGCGCACCACTTGAACGGCAGTGGCGCCAGAGGCAGTACGGGTTTTACGGATAGTGAGATCGCCACGCATGAAGCGAAAATAACATTAGTTTGTATTTACGCGTACTGAAAAAAATCATAACTCTAACAGCGTAAGCAAACCGTTAACAAGGGGCTTTTCATTCTTATATTGGTAAAGTACAGACAGCATAGAAATAATAAAGCATAATAAGTTGTCGATTAATTGAAAATTAACGGTGTATAGACTGAGTTTTATAACTAAACATCAACTCGGTAAATTTTAAATTAATAAAAAATCAGGAATATCGAAATGAAAAAAGATCAAGCTGAAGGCGTCACCAAAAATATTGGTGGAAAAATTCAAGAAGCTGCGGGTATATTAATTGACAGCAAGGAGCAGCAAGTAAAGGGTCTGGGAAAGCAGATTGAAGGCGATACCCAGAAAGCTATAGGTGATGTTAAAGAAGCCATTAAAGATATTAGTAAGTCATGAATAAGTTAAATATTTCGGCATTTTTATTAACGTCTGCTCTTCTTTTGGGTTTTCCCACTTTAAGTTATGCCGACAGCTCAACTACAAAAGAAAGTGCCGGCCAGTTTTTAGACGATACGACCATTACGACCAAAATAAAGGCCGCACTTCTAAGCGAGCCCTCTATAAGTACGTTTGAAGTAAAAGTTGAAACCTTTAAGGGTACCGTTCAACTCAGCGGTTTTGTAACCTCTAAAGCAGCTAAATATCGCGCTGATGAAATTGCCAAAAGCACCTCTGGCGTGAAAGATGTTGTTAACAACATTATTTTGAAATAATATTTAATGCCAATGAGTGTTGCAATACGTTCACCGCTAATCTGCAGCACTCACTTTTACCACCTGCCGTTAAGAACATTAATCGGTAGTAAAGATTAGACATGGGTAAGATAACTGCCGTCGACGGCAACAACTTCACCGTTGACGTAAGAAGCGGCAACTGAGGCCAGAAATGCAACGGCACCTGCAATTTCGGCAGGGTGCCCCTAAAGAACAGCTGATGTACGATGTTCAAGTTTTTGGGCAATCGTTTGAACGACAGGACATCTCGCGCATCTCGGTCAACAGCTAAACGATGATGTCGTAACAGCGCCGAAGCTCAGTGTTAGGGTTATGCGTATAGACTTAGGGCGGATCTGTTTTGCCTAGAACTTGATCACGGATTAACTCTTCAATGCCCTCTGCATTGCAGCCTACAAGGGCAAGCATTACACCGGGGAGCAACCCGCCATCATCGACCAACCTGTGTGGGAAAAGTTTCAGGCCAACCTAGCCAAAGGTCGAGCGAATCGACCGCTACACACGGGCCGTGCAGACCGCACAAGCCAAGCGCCGTGCCTACTCAAAGGGTTACTGTATTCAAACGAAGGGCGGTGCTTTACCCCGGGCTACAGCGCTGGAGTAACGATTTACTCAAAATGGCCGATAACGTCGAGGCGCTGGTCGCCTCTTTGAAAGCTACCCAGCCATTGGGTGCTGGATGAAACTTGAACGCGCCTGAGGGCCAAGCTGAAGCCCACGCAGCCCTTTTCGTGAGCCGAGGCGAAGTTGTTAATATCAAACTTGGCCTCTGTCACAAGTGTTTGGGCCACTGACTTCATGGCGTATTCAAATAAGTCGAGTAAGTTATTTTGTAAGTTGGGGGCGATGTTGACTGGTGTAACGTCTTCAATGATGGCTTTCTTGTGGCGGTTTCTCATGTCTGGCTCCTTAGGTAATGGGTATGCAATAGCTCTATGAACGCTCTAAAAGCATCATTAGACAAGTCAATTTTTATTTACTTTTTGCCTGTCACAATCACCCGTCAAACCAACCCACATTCAATCAGTACGGCGAAATTCACCAACTTTCGAGAAGCGTACCTGAGCACGATTTATGTCATTAGGTTTTGTGCAGAAAGGGGTTTGAGCACGATTTTGAGGCAATTTTGCATTTGCTCAAATCATTAGCTTTTAGCAAGAACCCCGCGTGGTGCGGGGCTCAGGGCGGTGCTAAAATTTGGGTAGTTGAGTTAGCACTAAAAATACTGGCGGGCAGAGGGGGATTCGAACCCCCGATACGTATGAACGTATACACGCTTTCCAGGCGTGCGCCTTCAACCGCTCGGCCACCTGCCCCAACCCGTGCGT
>Ga0209702_10007710_pt1 | contig 12990 bp, 13 predicted proteins | sample FRY01_FD_187210 | JGI IMG/M metagenome (GOLD analysis project Ga0209702, IMG submission 187210) | Freshwater microbial communities from Lake Fryxell liftoff mats and glacier meltwater in Antarctica - FRY-01 (SPAdes) (version 2) | ecosystem: Environmental > Aquatic > Freshwater > Ice > Glacier... | reverse complement strand
GACGCGGCAATTGCAGCTTTGTAATTCCTGTAAGCTAAGTTTGTTCTATTAGCCAACCAATTTATATGAGAAAAGCACTCATCCTCTTTTTTTTAAGTTCAACAGTATTTGCACAAGAAGAGCCTAACACTAGTCAGTTCTGGAATAATTATTCCCAGTTCAACCCTGCTATGACAGGTTTTGAAATCAAGCACCAGGGAGGAATTATTTACCGCGACAAATGGGACAAATTATTTGGTTCTCCAAAAATGCTCATGGGAAATTATGACCTTCAGATAAATAAAAAACATAGCGTTGGTATAAATTTCTACTCCTTTCAAAGCTATACTGGAGAAGTAAATACGGCATCTTTAAATTATAGTTATAAGCTATTTTTTAATGAAGAAAATAAGCATTTTCTATCGGGTGGAGTCGGAATAGGCGTTGGCACATTAAAATATAATAATTTGATTTTTGGAAACGATCTTGAAAATATGCCTCAACTTTTGAAGCCCTCCACGTTTCCCAAATTAAATCTCGGTTTGGCCTATAATTGGAATAAATTAATGGTTGGTTTTGGAGCGACACAAGTCACGAGTGATTTTGGAACAACGGGTTATTTTAGACCTTTCCCGCATTATTACGGAATCGCTGCTTATCGGCTAAAAATATCCGAAAATTTCGATTTAATACCAAGGTTTCAATTCAAAACTGTCCGAAAATTTCATACGGTTGATTTTAATTTGATGGTGACTTTTAAGAAGAAATATTCTTTAGCGGCAGGAATTCGCAATACCGACACATTTATGTTTATTTTTCAGTATGATATTTTCGAAAAATTGCGATTGGGTTATTCTTATGACCGGCAAGTGAGCAAATTAAACAACGGCATACTGAGACCAACTCATGAGTTTGTTATTGGGTTTCGATTGAAAGAGAAATCTTAACGAATCAAACTCGCGCGATACAATTTTAAATCTTCCCAACTAATTTCATCTCCGGCTTGTTCTTTTAATTCGGATAGACTTTTGGCTTCTTCAATATTGACCTTATCGTCCAATTTTTCTAAGATTTCTGAAGAAAGAATATCATCTACCTCTAGTTTCTCTTGTAGAATTAGTTTTTCTAAATGCGCGTATATTGTCTTTTGAGTGAACTTGCGTTTTTTGGCAATTTCATGGATGGACAAGCCTTCCAAAAACAACTCTAAAGTTTGATCGTAGGTGGAAACTTTCGCTTCTTTTTTTGCCTTTTTCTTTTTGGTTTCTGTTTTCCGGAGGAAGACATCATCATCAAATTCAATATTTTGGCTAAACATATCGCCTTTGGGTTGCAATGCCGATTTTGCCGCTGCGATTTTTGCCAAACGGTAATTTCGAATTTCATCACGTTGAAAGGTTTCTTTGTTCAATTCACGATTGAAAACATGTGCTTCTACAACCAATAAAGTTTTTTTTAAACAAATAATCGTTTCAAATAACGCTTCTTCCAATTCCTGAATTTCTTCGATTAGCGCCTTTGTTTTTTTAATGCGGCTAAGTTCCCCCAATTTCTTTAATGAAGAAGTGTAAATGCCTTCCAATACGGGTAAAAAGTAATCGTTTGCCGCTTCTGTTCGCTCCAACAAACGTTCTTTGTTGAGTTTCTCTTGCGAAAACAAAGAAGCCAGTTGATTTCGAAATTTTCGGGCAGGCTCTAAGGTGTTTTGTAGGTTTTGTGATTGCAGCGTCGCCCAAGTTTGATTTTTGATTTTTTCCGATTTGGGCGCAAGGCCGATGTAGGTTTTTTCATACGAACTCCATTTTGCCGCCACGGTCACCCAATCGAAAGTTTCAGTTAATCTTGCATAGAGATAATTACTCCGCGCCACATCAAGGTATTTCGGAAGTTGATCCATGTGTTCGCTCTGCGTAGAATATTGAATAATTTTCTCGTCGTTTTGCAATCCATTCAACCGTATCGGTGATAAAAGAACCAAACCTTCCAAGGTACGCAATCTCGAAAGAGCAACATAGGCTTGACCTGGAGCAAATACACTTGAAACTTCCAAAACGGCTTTATCAAAGGTTAAACCTTGGCTTTTGTGAACAGTAATCGCCCAAGCCAATTTTAGTGGAAACTGAACAAATGTCCCCAAAACGTCTTCTTCAATTTCTCCCGTATTTTGATTTGTTGAGTATTTTATGTTCTCCCATTCGTAGCGTTCAACATTAATAATTGTTTTATCTTCAACACATTCTACCTCTATTTCATCCACATCAAGCTTTGTCACGATGCCCATTTTTCCGTTGTAAAATTTCTTTTCTTGTGCCAAATCATTTTTAATAAACATCACTTGTGCGCCTATTTTTAGTTCCAAAGTTTCATCTAATGGAAAAGAATAGGGAGGGAATTCATCTGTGATTTCGGCCTTAAAACCGTATGATTTTTCTTTTAAAGCTGCCAAAGCTTCAGCATTCATCTTGTCTGCTTTTGAATTATGGGTGGTGAGTGTAATATAACCTTCGTGTTTTGTTGGGTCAAAATCTGGTTGAACATGAGCATTTAAAAGGGAAACATCTTCTTGGGTTAGCCTGTTGTTTCGGAGATTATTCAAAACGCGAATAAAGTCTTCATTTTGCTGGCGATAAATTTTACTCAACTCAATATACATCGGCGGCTTCTCTTGCATCACTAGGGCATTAAAAAAGTGAATTCCGTTGTAGTATTTATGTAAAATAGACCATTCCTGAGGTTTCACAACAGGAGGTAATTGAAACAAGTCGCCAATAAACATAACCTGAACTCCACCATAAGGCTCGTTGTTGCCGCGTACGTTTCTCAAAGTCCAATCGATAGCATCCAACAAATCTGCTCGCAACATACTTACTTCATCGATTATCAACAACTCCATGTTTTGGATAATCTGCTTGCGCTGTTTGTTCATGTTGAAATGACGCATCAACGATTTTTTTGATTCCATTTTTACGGAACCATCCACATGAAAACCTTCTTCAAAATCGGGAATGAACCCTGCAAAAGGCAATTGAAAAAAGGAATGTATTGTCACTCCTCCAGCATTTAAAGCTGCAATGCCTGTTGGCGCCACAATAACCGTTTGCTTGTGCGTAGATTCAACAATATATCTAAGGAAAGTAGTTTTCCCTGTCCCGGCTTTTCCTGTTAAAAATATGGGGTAATTGGTTTGATTGATAAATTTCTCTGCGAAATCGCTTGCTTCGGTCATTGATAATGTTGTGTATTCTTGTATTAAGATAGTTAAAAAGTTGAATTGGAAGCAGCTTTTTATTGTTCAATAGAAAATCTTTCGAATACCAATAAAAACAAAAACCATAACGGTATAAACTAAAAAGAAAGGCAGAATTATGGCTTTCAGGCCTAATATAAGCATAAAGGCAATGATGAGCAATTGAAAACCCAAACCAAAGGTAGAAACACTGGTCATCAACCAATTTGGCAACACTTTCCCGTTATTTGCATTACTATCTAAGGCATAAATGATTTTATCAAAGGCGCCGTAAAACAGTTTATATAAACCAAAAAGAATATTTACCTGCTGTTGTGTTTCCCCTTTTAATGCGATTGGTGTTTTGTTTTCAAAGACACGACTAGTTGTATCGCCATCAAATTTATTTCTTAAAATAACATAATAGTAATTGTAAAGGGTGCCTTGCAGTTGCAAGCCCAAGAAGGCTAAAAAGCAAATCCAAATAGAAGTGTCCGTAATGTGCCAAATAGAAATAAAAAACAAAGTATTTAAAACAATATCTGCGACAGAATCTAAATAACGCCCACTATAAGAAGGTTTTTGTTTTACGCGAGCTAATTCGCCATCTGCGGCATCTAAAACCGACTTAAAAATTAAAAAAAAGGCGGCGAGCCAATAATAACCATGAATAATGCAATAAATAGCAACGAAACCAGATATAATGAACCCAATAGTAACGTGAATAGGCGTGAAAGCAGTATTTTTTAATGAGTGCGCGATCACTTTAGCTAATGGTCTTCCATAGTCTGAAAGGTCAAGGAATTTATGCTCTTTTGGTAATTTGGACATTGAATGTCATAGAATACTGTATTGTGGAATATACCAAATCATATTAATGTAAAGATAATGCTTCGCAGGTTATGAATAGCTACTTAGAAGGGATTCTGTTAAAAACAAGTGGTCTTTTTTGATGTTTTTGGAATGCGAAACTGTAAGGTATTATTTTTGATTTTAATCTTCCATTATTCACATCGGTGTTCCTTTTTATTCGAGTAACAATTCAAAACACATGCAATAATAAAAAACTTGGGAGGCGCTCACCACCTCCCAAGTTTTTTAAATATTTTCAATAAATTTTAAAAAGACATTTTTATGAAGTTCTAGATCCATATTAGGAGAAAGTGCAGCACGAACTATATAGTCTTTATCGCCTTCTTTAGTCGTGCCTTGGGTAGATGTTGCCGGTATTGTCCAATAACATCCTTTTAACTGCCCATAGCTTACACAGAACTTGCTTTCATTGGGAATTTCCGTAATCATTAAATTGATTAATTTAAGATTTAACGCTCTTTTATGCTCTTCTTTTTCTTCATCTGTATTGCCTTTCGTTGGAAGATCTAGTGAGAACACGGATGGGGTAAATCCTTGTTTTGCCAATTCTTCTGAAACAAAATTGATTTTAGCCTTTGGTAAAGCGCCATGAATGAAGTTTACAAATTCACGTGTATTGGTATAAGCATCTTGAATTCTTTGATTCATTGAAGGCAATTGCTTTGCTAATATTTCCATTTGAAGATGCGTGGCCTCATTATCGGAAAGTCTTAGATGCATTTCTATTTTTCCCATCAAATCTTCTGTTTTTTTATTTCCTACACAGTAACCCGCTGTGCATTGCCCGCCACTTGGGAATTTTGAGCCACTCGCAAAGGAAATGGTTCTCACCGCTGAAAGAATATCCTTTTCACCTAAAAAATGAACATTAGGACAAAAGGTTTGATCTAAAATAAAAACTGGGTCGATCGCAATTTCGCCAGTTGCGGTTTTACGTTCTTTGCTTAAAACATCTTTTAATTTTTCAAGATCTGGCACTTCAACTCTTGGGTTGGTTGGGATTTCAGCGATGATGTAAGGAATAGCATCTTCATTGGCAATTTTAGCCAAAACGAGATCAATACTTTGAACCATATCGTTTCCACCATCAACGGGCAAATCTACCACTTCAACATTATCGATACAGGCTGCAACTCGTCTTGCTTGGTCATTCGTTCCGCCGTAACAATTTGGAGGAACAATAATTTTGATTGCTTTTCCTTTGTGGTTTTCAAGAGCGTCATGAATGAGCCCCATTAAAATCGCATATTGAATAGATAAACCGCTTGAAGCAACTAAAGCTTTTGTATATGCGCCGGCAATCTCGCTTATTGAATTTAAGACACTTGGTTTGGCGGCCTCAATATTTCGGTTTTTTTTACCAAATGATGATTTCTCCATTAACGATTCTAATGCCGAAAGAGAATTCGTAGGAGTCATGGCGATTGTTTCTCTTCTTCTTACATGCTGAATGTCTGAAATGTAACTTTCATTTTGCGCACCATTAACAACCAAAATACTTCCAAGATGAGAATACAGATTGATATAAAAGTCAATAGTTGAGCTGAGATCGTGCTTGCAAATTTTTTCTTGCTGTGAAATGAAAACGGTGCTTCCATCAAACTTCGAAACCGCCGCTCCGCTCTCAACGTTCTTTAATTCAAATTTATATCCATAAACGTTCTTTATTACTTCTGCATCAAAAAATGCTGGCAATTCCCCTGAATAAAGGATTTGTGTGTTTTTATTGCCCAATAAATTCTTTCTCAGGATTGCCAAAATAGGAACCGTCTTTGATGAAAAACTGATTACATTTTCTGGTTTTATATTATTTAAGTTAGCAATTCCCCATTCGAGGATACATGATAATGGATGGCCTAATCGAATATAGTCGTAAGCAGTGGGTAGTTCACTTAATGCCGATGATGTAGAATTGTTGTCATTGTATAAGGTTTCAAACTGATCTGTGAATTGAGTTTTAGCCAATTTTTCATCATAAATATCTAGTCGATGGGTAGTTAGATTCAACCAGCCCGTTGGCATATTTTCTAATACCTCTTTAATATAATTTAGCATTTTATTGTCTTCCATTACTTCCGCCTTTAGATGGGTCGGCAAGATACATTAATTGAATTTATTTTAACCGTGGAGAGTTTCGCGGAGGGCGCTAAATAGTTACAACCTGAATTATGGCTTTGTGGCCACTTTTCTCTAAAGGAATAATCACAAAATCCTTTTGTTTTCTCTTCGGTTAAAGTCTACCACTTCTTATATTTTCTCGCTAACTGCTTTTTTAGCCGTTTCAGCACCGTTTCTTTCGAGCTAACATTTCCGCAACGAACAAGAGCTGTTTTCACCATCACATCGTTTCGGAAAATGAAAAATTCGAAAGTGATAGATGTAATTTCTGCACGGTACAAAGCAAACAGCGTCCCGTAATCAAGCGCAATAGCTAAACTATCGTTTTTATTAGTCTTTTTAAAACGGCTATCGTAACCACGAACGGAAACGAGCATGTAGGTATTCAAACCTTTTTCTTGAACGACTGCTCTTAGTTCAGGCGTTATCAGAAGTGATGGGTCGGCACCTTGTTTTAAAATATTGATAGAAGGTACCGCTTTTACATTCATTTCAGTAAAAAACTCAGTCAATGTGATTTCCAACATGAAACGTTCGTCTTCTTTTTCCATTTGACCAACAATCAAAACATTCGTTAAATTCAATTTCTGCTTCTGTCCGAAAGACAGAGAGCTCATCAAAATTGTTGTGATTAGGATTACGTTTTTCATATTAAAAAATTTCTTTTGCAATAGCTTTAACTTGTGACGAATTAGACATGGTATAATAATGGATACACGGAACGCCGTATTCTTTTAGCTCTTTTGATTGTTGAATTCCCCACTCAATTCCAACTTGCTCCACAGATTTATTGTCTTTACATTTCATCAATTCCTTTGATAATGGTTCTGGCAAATCGATATGAAAAAACTTAGGTAAAAATGAAATATGGTTCAAAGATTTTATCGGTTTCAATCCTGGAATAATTGGAACGGTAATTCCTATTGCTCTGCAAGCATCCACAAAAGCATAAAATTTCTGATTCTCGAAGAACATTTGTGTTGTAATATATTCCGCGCCCGCTTCAACTTTGTTCTTCAAATATTGTAAATCAGTAGTAAGATTCATCGCTTCAAAATGCTTTTCTGGATAACCCGCGGCTCCAATACAAAAGTCTGTCGGTTCCAAATCTACATCGTCGAGCATGTAATGTCCCTCGTTCATCTCCGTGATTTGACGGATCAATTCTACCGCAAATTGATGTCCGTTTGGGTCTGGACGAAAAACACTTTCTGTTTTTATTGAATCCCCGCGTAAGGCTAAAATATTGTCTATTCCCAGGAATTGTAAATCGATCAATGCATTTTCCGTTTCCTCTTTTGAGAAACCGCCACAAATAAGATGAGGAACTGCGTCGACATCGTATTTATTCATAATCGCCGCACAAATACCAACCGTTCCCGGGCGTTTGCGAATCGCTATTTTTTCTAAAAGCCCATTTTCACGCTCTTTGTAAATGAACTCTTCCCGGTGATATGTTACATTCACAAACTTCGGTTTGAACTCCATCATTGGGTCAATTCCATCAAAAATGGATTGAATACTTTTTCCTTTTAATGGTGGAAGAATCTCAAACGAGAAAAGCGTTTCTTTTGCTTCTTTTATGTGTTGGGTAACTTTCATGGATTATTAAAGATGATAAATATACAGGAATTTCAAGGTCTAATTATTTGATTTTAGGTTTGTCCACCAAAATTCTGTTAAAACCAGATCATTTTCAGTAGTTATTTTTATATTTTCTTCGTTTCCTGGAAATAAATGAACGGCAAAACCAGCCGCTTCAAAAACGGAGGCATCATCGGTGAATTTAGTTGTGAATTCCAGTTCGTATGCTTTTAAAATTTCTTGCTTTCGGAAGCATTGTGGCGTTTGCACGCGTTTGTATTCCGTTCGATTTAGAGCTTTATTTGTCGCGCCATCCGACCAACGTAGAGAATCAACAGAATCGACAACAGGTATCGCTCCTAAATGTGTTTGTAAAGATTCCGAGCCTTGGTTCAGCGTTTCTTGTGACACAAGCGGCCGAACTCCATCGTGGATCATTATCTGTTCGCCTGAGCATTTAACCAAAGCATTTTTTACAGAATGAAAACGCTCCAAACCGCCATCGACAATTTCGTGGGGAATTGTAAAGTTGTATTTATTACAAAGGTTTCCCCATTCACTTTTCCAATCGTTTGGCAAAGTGATTATAATTTGCGCTGCGGAATCAAAGTGGTGAAATACTTCAATCGTTCTCATTAAAACGGGCAAACCATTTAACAAACGAAATTGTTTGGGATAAATCCCTCCCATTCGTTTGCCAATTCCACCTGCTGTAATGATTACACTTAAATTCTTCATGCGCTTAAACAAAAAAAGGTCATTAGCCAGCGACCAATAACCCTCAATTTCTTTTTTACGAGCTTAAAATAGTCTTCCTTCTTCTTTCGCCTTTTTGGTCATCTTCATCTGAAGATTCAACCAATAGAACAACCCAAAAAACCCAAGTGCGATGCACGAGTAATTGAAAACATTATCGATTCGCTCAAAAAGAGCAAAACCATAATTTCCCATGAAATCAGCAATCGCGTAAAAAATAGTTGAAGAACTCATCTGTTAAAATTTAATAGTACAAAGAAAATAAAAATATTTCAAAGAAACGGTGCAAAAGCCTAAATTTCTTACAAGAAACACTCAGATCTGCAACTTTAATTTCATCCTTTTCACTTTGTGATAAATTACACCCCGAAAAGCTGGCTAAAATTAATTTTCGCGATACACAAAAGCGATACGATACACATGTTGTGGAAGGAGTTGATATATATTATTTGACGTCAAATCGAATAACTTGTTCGTCGAGGCATAAAACATGTAAACTACAAATTGTAATTCTTTGAGGCTATCAACTAATAATGCCTTGAATAAAAATAGGGGAGCCTGTAGTTTCCTCTGTTTTTCAATTGATTACACTTATTTAGTTGCTAAATTTGAAAAAGTTGCCAACGCTAAAACAACATTTACATGATTTCCGAAGAGATTCTACTAATATTCGAAAAATACATCCCAAGAAAAGAATGGAATAAAGTCCAAAGAACATCTATAACTTTCGAAGTGTTAAAATGGCTCAAATGGCTTTCCTTTGGATATATGGGTTGGCATAAAAAATATATGCTAAAAGTCACCTATAAAAATGCAACGATAAAGTGGTTCCCGCTTTCAGTGGATGATAAGGTTATTCTCAAACCCTGGATTAATGAGTTTAATTTTTATGTGATTCGCCAAATTGAGAATGGAAAATAGATTTAAATCAAAGCTCTGAGGACAAAACTTTTTCGCGATTTTTTTGATAGAGTACCACAACATTTTATGGTCACGTCTAATAGCTGATTGTTCAGTAAAACGAAAATTTGGTTTCAGCATCAAATTCCTGTTCTTTTACACTAATTCCAGTTGGGATATTTGCACTTTTTTTGCACCAAAATAGTGTTTTTGCCCCCTTTTTTGCCAAAAATCAGTATGTTTTACAGAAAAGCTTGGCCCAACAATAAACCGTTTAAAGATTTTGAACCAGTGCTAAGATTACTAGAAAATATAAATCCTGACAACGATCATGACTATTATCATCGGGTGATATTGAATAGACTCTACCCTGATTTAGAAAATAATATTCCGCTGAACTCAGAATGGATTAACCTTTCAAAGGAGACAGATCGAGTAGCAAGGATTTGGATTGAATATTGCATAAAAAAGGCTGTTTCTGAAATTGACTCCGAAAAAGCAAAAGAATGGATTGAAAATGCTAAAGAATTACCAAATACTGGTGATGTAAACATAATTAACATTCTGATAAACACTCGCCCTGATGATGAATCAGAAGTGGATTCATTGAATGAGTATGAAATTAAAAGAATTAAAAAGAGAATTGACGAACTAAATAAATTCAAAAAATTTAATGAATTAATACTAAATGAGTACAATGAGGAACTCAAACGATATATAATAAATGCAAAAAAAACTGACTAAGAACTAACATATTGAAAAATTGCAAAAGTGTCTTCAGAATTTATGGATTAGCTGTGATTTTTTTAAAGGTTTGAAGTACTCCCCATCCTTAAGACAACATTTTCATTTTCTTAGTTGTATTACCCGACCAACTTTGGTGTAAAATAAAGTGCGTCTGGAGGAATACTACCAATTTCAGTATGTCTTCTTTCTGTATTGTAAAAATGCACATAATCTTTTACTTTTTGATATAAGTCTACACCTCCATTTGGTGGGTTAAGATAAATTTTTTCTTGTTTTAATGATCTCCAGAATCGCTCGATATAAACATTATCCAATGCTCGACCTTTTCCGTCCATTGAGATTTTTATTCCATGCTTTAACAAAGCCGAAACGTGTTGCTCACTGGTGTATTGCACGCCTTGATCGGTGTTGAATATTTCTGGTTCCCCATGTGCCTGGATGGTATCTTCGAGCAATTCAACGCACCATTTTGCAGTCATTGTGTTGGAAATACTCCAACCCAATATTTTTCGACTGTACACGTCTATTATTGCAGCCATGTACATAAAGCCGCGGAACATTGGAATGTAGGTAATATCTGTTTGCCAGACTTGATTTGGCTCTGTAATCGCAAGGTTTCTTAGTAAATAAGGGTATTTGTACTTCGCGGGATCGTTAATTGTAGTTCTAGGTTTTGCGTAAATTGTTTTCAAATTCATTATTCTATACAATCGTCGCACACGTTTATCGTCCACGCGATAACCCAAATCCTTGTTTAAATAGTCTGTCATTCGTTCCACCCCATAATATGGATGAAGTAGAAAATATCGGTCGATATACTTCATTAACTGCTCATTTAAAGCACTTTCACCCCTTGGCTTGTAATACATGTGCGTTCTGGAAACACCCAATAGTTCGCACTGTTTTTTCAGACTAAGCCTTGGATGAGACGCCACAACGAGTTGTCTTTTTTCTGTTGTGCTCATTTTCCCAAGGCTGTCTTTAAAAAATCAATCTCTACCTTCTGATGACCGATAATTTTATAGAGTTTATCACTATCAACCTCTTCTTTGGATTTTGACCCTTTTGCATCAAAAACCGCTGAAGCATTGCTTAAAAACTCACTCTTCCATGTCGATATCTGGTTGGGATGAATGGCAAATTTGCTGGATAAATCCTGCATGGTCATTTGCTCTTTTAATGCTTCAAGAACAACTTTGGTTTTGAAGTCAGCACTGAATTTTCGTCTTGTCTTTTTCATATTTCAACTGTTAAATTTACACTTTAATCAGTTGTCTTAATTTTGGGGAGTACTATAGTTCCTAACTTAATATCTTCATATTTTATATTTAAAACATTGTCAGGATTTATTTCTGTTTTTTCTTGAAGAATCTTATTTTTCAATCTAAAGATTGCACATTTTTTAGTTAAATTGAAATTTTGAAATGAATTTTCAAAATCCCAAATTACATTTGAATATGATTTATCGGTATAGTCTGATATGTCCACTTTCGTCCCACTCCCAGATACAATGAAAAGTATATCTGAATTAGAAATTGATGAAGAAATAGTCTTTGAAAAAATATTATTACAATTCAAACAACTTCCTCCTTCGTTAATCACAACTAAAAATTTAAATTTTGAAAAATTCCCTGTTTTTTTACTTTCATAGAAAGATTTAACTTTATCGTATGAAGAAGGTGAATGACAAGAATAAATAATTGATAGTGCAGTGATTAGTATTATTAATTTATTCATAAATAAATTTTGAAAACGTTCTTGAAAACCTTTTAATAGGATTCTTTTTTTCAATAAACAACCCATCTTTCGAAATATAAAAAACATCGTAATAACTATGTGAATCGAATTTCTTTTCAGCAATTTTTTCAAGATTTTCGTCTAAAATCATAATAGAGAAGGGAATAAGATCTCCATCCATTTTATCCCTTATAAGACATACAAATGTGTTTCTAAATGAATCATACTTAAAATCAGAAATAAATGAGCTTCCTCGGATATTTTCACTTAATTTATCGCGGTTTTTTAAGTAAGTCAATATAGAAATGGGTTTTGAATTTATTTTTGAAATATCAGAGTTTATTCTTGCAGATTTTACTAGTTGAAATTCTTTGTCGAATACATAAACTGAATCAGAAAAAACACTCGAAAAACAGAAAAATTTTGAAGATTTTGCAAATTTTAAATTTTCAAATGTCATTGCGTCATCTTGAACAAATCTTTTATAAAAAGCATTCATCTTTAAATTGACATCACTAGTAGAATCAAAGCAACTTTTTTCAACAAAAATCAATGGGAAGTAGTTTTTGTTTTTATATTCCTCAAGATAGTCAGAAATTTTTGCTTTTTCTGGAAAATCTATATTATACCTACTTATACCAATATATAATTGATTTCTATCGTAAATAATTGGCGAACATAATTCAATATAGTTCAATGAATATTTAGAAAAGTCCAACTTCTTATATAATTCTCCTTTGCGATTTAAGAAATACACTCTATTCGAATATTTTGATAAAAATACCATTGTATCTATATCAATATAGTCAAAATCTGATATTTGTGTATTTTCAGTTTTAAGAAAATTACTTAAATCAATACACTACTGTCCGATAAAACTTTTTAAAAGCGGGATTTCCTGTTAAGGATTTCCCGCTTTATTGTAATTTGGAGTTGCAAAACAAAAATTACATGAATAAAAGTAACTACTTTTTCGGTCAATCCGTTTTCGGACAGCTGATTTCTTTGATAGACTCTGATTTAATTAAAGGAGTTGTTAAAAAGCACAACTCAGATTACTATACCAAGAA
>Ga0209702_10007709_pt1 | contig 12990 bp, 16 predicted proteins | sample FRY01_FD_187210 | JGI IMG/M metagenome (GOLD analysis project Ga0209702, IMG submission 187210) | Freshwater microbial communities from Lake Fryxell liftoff mats and glacier meltwater in Antarctica - FRY-01 (SPAdes) (version 2) | ecosystem: Environmental > Aquatic > Freshwater > Ice > Glacier... | reverse complement strand
GAGCCGGGAGTTGCTGGTATTCTCAGTCGGGTCGCCATGTTGGAAGCGGAAGTATCTGCGGATGGGGAGATCTCTAAAGAGGTGTCGAAAGATCATCTGGCACCACCGGCTGTGATGAGAGCCCGAGAACCAGATTTTGGCGGGCTGATCATGTCCATGGCAGCTCATGATTGTGCGAACCGATACCCAGGGGAGCACTTTGATGAGCAGGGCGACTCCGGCCTCGAGGGCGCGAACGTCGATCTTGGCACCGTACTTCATGGCAACAAAACTGCGCCACGGGTCTTTGTTGATGTGAGCGCAGCCAAACTGGGTCTCGCTGCGTCGGGGCGAGTAGTCCAGCACCTCGCTCTGCCAATGATCGTTTTCCTGAATGTGTGCAACGTCGATGCGGGCGATGTGTTTGCTCCCCCGCCAGAGGTCGAGTGGCTCGACGGGTGATTCCGCTTTGAGGGGGGCGATGAGTTCCGCGAGGTAAACGAGGTCTTTCTCCCAGTTGCCGGGGGAAAGGACGACCCCGCGTTGCTCGAGGTGGAGCGGGAACCCTCTCCTCAAGAGGCGGTCCGCAAAGTGGCAGACATTCGCTGAAGCGTCTCCGCCTTCCCGGGTCGGGACAGGCAGCGCTTTGGGATTCACCGCGTTTTCCCAACACCGGCGATGGGCAGGCGCGGGGAAAAAATCGGCGGATTCGTAGTCGTCGTGTGGCATTTTCATTGGGTTTGGGTTTACTGGTTTGGGTTTACTGGTTTGAGTTCACTGGATTCGTTCAACACGGGAGAGAGTAGAGATCAGGTCGGAGCGCGGCGGAGCGGCGGGGGCGTGATGGGGCGTAAAAAGACGGGAGGTCTTTTCGGAAGAGCAGGGCGCGCTTGTTCCCCGGAGCCTCAGCGAGGGGCTGGCGGTAGAAGGGCGGAACAAGGACCGACGGCTAACGCGTCGTCAGTAGATCGTGGAGCGCGGCGGCGGCGGTGACCAGCCGATCAGTCGCGGCAGGGGATCCGACGCGTGCATCGCTGCGTTCGCCTCCCGCTCGAGAGGATTTGTGGACCAGAGCTCCCAGAAGGTGGGCCAGGAACCGGAACGGAGACGGCGACGAACGGCGGAGAGCAGGTAATGGTTCGCGAGAAGGAGCGAGGCACCGAGCGGGGAAAAGCGACGCATCTGCTTTTGGTGCTCCAACTCGTGACGAATCACGGATTCATGTTCGGCGGCTGGTGTCAGGGCAATGAGACCGGGCAGGGCGACGGCGAGGGCTCCCCGAACGTGAAGGCGACTGACACGGACGACGATCGTCGGGACAAAACACACCCAGATCCACGGAAGGAGCCAAGCGAAAACGAGAGAGTAGAGAGCGGATTCGAGAGTGAGCGGGAGGAGGATGTTCTGCACGGGATGAGATTACACGGCATCTGAGATTGCGCAAGGTAATTTTGCAATGATTGCACAGAATGATTTGCAATCATGATTGAGCAGCCCTAAAATCAGCCCTGGCCATGCTTTCCCAACCTTACGGAACCATAGCCCCGATCGATGAATCCAAACCTGACAATCCAGCTCCAAAGAAGTGTCAATGCGCGTCTCAATGCCTTTCGCAGTGATTTTCCTGAAGGTGCAAACGTGGGGGGATTTGCCGAATTCGTGAGAGAGTCCCTCATCGAGGTCAACGAAATCCTCCATCTGGAAAAAAGCGAAGCGGTAGCTCCGGACCGCAGGCGGATCGTTCGCTACTACCAGTCTCAGGGCTGGATCTCCGCGCCTTCTAAGAAAACGGGGCGGGAGGTGATCTATGACGAGAATCAACTGGTTCAGATGTTGTTGTCTTACTGCCTGCGAGAGCTGAAAACGCCGATAACTCCGAAAGAGGAGATCAAAAAAGTGGCGGCCTTGAGCCTCGATATGTGTCTCCAGCGCTTCTCCAACGGGTTGGCGCCTGCGCCCGCTGCCACCCTGACGGACACTCCTGATGATGGGTCGCTCGTCGAACAATGCGATCATTTTCACATCCAGCTGGTTGCTTCCAGAGGGGAGCCTGAGACCGGGCGCGTCGCGAGATCCATTCGAGCTCTCGCGCGGCACAACGACGGGGCCTACTTTACGGTGGATGTCTGCGACGAGGAGATCGACCTCGGCGACGGTATTGCCAGCGAAAAGGTCGTCAATGACGTCACGGACATCATTGATGGCGATGGCAGTATCCGGAGCCTGATCCCTCCATTCCGCGAACAGCAAAAGATCGGCAAAGACGCTCTCGTTCAGATCGTCACAAATCGGCCACACGTTTTCAACTGGTTTGCCGACTGGGGACCGACGAACCCGCGCGACGGGGTGCTCCACCTCGGGAACTACGAGTTCCAGTTTGGTGCCGCGAGCGCGGCGGTTTCCGCCAGTTACTCGCTCCTCCTGGCCGTATGCGGCGAACTCGAACGCCGCGGGATCAGTCCCTACGACCTCTTTCACCGTTTTCATGCTCGCGGGTGCCTCTTTGATTCCTGCGAAAGGAAGGAGGAGATCGTCCTGAAATTATTGGCCGGAGATATCTGCAAGGACTGCCTCGAAAAGCTGAGACCACACTTCTCAAACGATCTGCTTCGGGAGATCACCCTTTTTCAGGACGCAATTCGAGATCGGGTCCGCGTGCTCCGACAATATGTGCCGGATCCTGAAGAGGATCTCCAGACACTCCTGCGACTCGTCTTCGTCCACTCCCTCGTCGCGGCAAACGCCCCCGGAGGATCGACTGCCGTGTCCCTCCCGAAGGATGGCGATGATCTTGAAGAATGGGTCTTTGCGTCCGGAGTGGGAACGTCTCTGGGAATCGATCGTGAACTCAAAGCACTTAAGCGACTCGCCGACGATCGCATGAGAAACGGTGAGGCTGATGAAGATAAGTGGAGCCACTCGCACGACGGTATCGTCAAGATTCTGCATCGTCTCCACCCGAACCTCCAGATTGTCCGCATCGATTCAGTTCGCCTGAAATCGGGAGAATTCATTGCCGAGGGCGCGTCTTTGCTGAATAGCCAGGCAGAGTCCCGGGAAATCGCCTTCCAGGGCGATCTTGCCTCCTTTGGGATCACCGACACCGGTGCCACCTACGCTCAATTCGGGAAAGCTGGAACAGCCCCGAGCTTTGCTAAAATCGGCACGCACCTTCGCGTCGTTGGCAAAGACGGCACGATCCAGGCTGTCCTGCGTCTCCCTGAAATACCTTGGTGGACTACACCGACGGGTTACCCCTGCGAGGCTGCACCGCGTTTTCCGGGGTGGAAGGAAGTCCCCAGTCGTGAAAATCCTCCATTCCCGGCGATCAAATACAACCCGCCCCCCCCCGCCATTGTCCCACCCCTTGCGGATCGGGTGATCGCGATGCTCCTGTAATCCCGCCGTATGAGCCACAATGAATACTCCCCTTCCCCATGACGTGCCGCCCGTTTTCCTTTTGCTCGACGACAGCGGGCAGGTCAGGAATCTCGTAGCCCGCACTCTCAATCGCCTCATTGCCGGATCCATCATCGTCGAAGCCTCCTGCAACCGGGAAGCAATCGAGATCCTCACCGCGCGGAAGGTGTCAGGGATCGTGGAGGATTTCCAGAGAATCGGCGAGGACGCGATTGACCTCGAATTCGCCTTGATTGACCTTGAGCAATCGAGACCCGAGGTCATCCTCTACACTGGCTCGGAACTGTGCGGAGTGAAGCGCGCTTTTGAAAAGCGAGGGCTGACTATGGACGAACGGTTCGCCGCTGTAGTGCAAAAAATCGACACGGAGCTCCTCGCTGATCGCATCGTCGCTGAATTCACACGATGACGGCCCGGGGCCGACCTTACCCCACCCATCCGGGGGGCTCTTCCCGTGGATCAGCCTCGCATCGGGTTTTGTGCAGATGCCGCTAGTAGTGAGGAATGTCGTTTAGGCGGATGCAATTTTCCTCGCCGACAAAGGATCGAAATTCCTCAGTTCTCACGCCAAGGTAACTCGTGGAACGAATGCCGCTACGCCAGGCTTTCGGGATGGAAGCCTCCCCGTGAATGATCCCGGCCAGTCCGCCGACGAGGGAAGCCAGAGTGACGGACTCGCCGCCCAGTCCCATCGACTGATTGACGGCTGTCGTGTAGTCTTCGGCGTGGTGAATCGACCAGAGAGCGGCCGCAAGGATCTCAGCAATATTGCCCGGTGAAGCCATCGCGCTCTTCGCTTTGTCAAAGAGGGTATGCGGATCCAGCAACTCTGCGACGATCGCACTCACGAGGCACGACTCAGGCCTGCCCGCCATCGCATCCCAGGCGAATTGACTCGCCTTTGCGACGGAACTTCCATGAGCCAGGTCACTGACCACAAGACAATAAAAGATGGCACAAAACCGTGAACCGTCGTCAGAGAGTTCAAGAGAGCGGGCGCGTGAGATGGCGTCGGTAACCCGGTCGATAAGGTCGGCGCAATTGCCGCGCGCCAACGCAAAAGGGAGGAGGCAGGGAAGCAAACAAAAGAAGTTCTCTTCCTCCGGCGGAGGTGATTCCTCGACCGGGTTCCTTCGAGACGCCAAACGATCTTCCAGCGGGGTTGGGTTGAGGAGCATCTCCGTCCATGTCTGCCCGTAACTTCCGGGTCGGTAAAGTCCGTCTATCATCGCCCGAATCATCGATTCATGGAAGGCCCACATACCGCGAGGAAGAGAGCTAGGGACAGCGAAGGCTTCCGCAGCCGCCGCCCCCAGAATTCCGCCGGTAACTTCATGGTGATTGATGGATTGGTGAGGATTCCAATTGAGGACGAAAGTGCTCTGTTCGGACGTCTCCGGGGTTTCGCCGAATCTGAGTTCGGAACCGAAGTCCCGTCCGTCCCGGTTTCCGTAGTCACGCAGGGAAATGCTCAATTGTCCGAGAGCTGAGGTCGGGGCAAACTTGAATATCTCCCGATAAAGACATCCCGCGACGGTCCCCGTCCGCCCATGCCCCTTCGCGCAGTGGAGATAGACCTTCTTCCCGCTAACTCTCGCCAGTCGAATGAGACGAAAGATCTTACGCAGGTGGTTGGAATTCTGTGGAAATCGCCCGCGAAGCATGCGAAGCCGATGGAAGGAGAGCTCAGCCGGATCGATGCCGTGACCCATCGCGATCTTTAGAGCAAGCTCGGAGTAGGAAGGCATCTCGCCTTCCTCGCTAAAATCGACAAAGACCCTGAACCCTCCCTGGAGCAACGCAGCTATTGCGTCAGGCTCCTCCAATCCCGGTATGGCGAGCGGATGATCACCGCAGAGGATACGATCAATCTCGAACCAATAGCTTGTCAGGAAAGGGCGTGCCGCCTTTGGCTTTGAGTTGGAATCTGACGCAGCGTCAGCGGATTCAAGGGGAGGGTTCATTGGCTGGTTGGAGAAGAGAAGGCTGGAGCACGATGCGTCTACCTGCGGAGACCGGGCGCGGCATCACTGAAAAGACAATATAGCACACCCGTCACCCAGCCACGGTCCCATGGCGGGGCGAATGAGACAGGGCATGTGATCAAGAAGGGTTCGGCCTTGGTGTTCCGCTTGATCAACGTAGGGACCGGGGGGACGAAAATCGCTGCTCAATTCGGAACATTCGGATCGGTTCAGTAAGGTCCAGTGCCATTCAGGCTCTCTCGCAGTAATGCAATGACCCGGTCAGCATCCTCTGAGGTGAGGCCACAACTCATCCGTGTCTGGACAAGACGATGAAAATAGGGATCCAGGTCCGTTCGATCATCCAGCACCACGAACGGAGCTGGCGGATACAACGGATCAACACCTTCCTGCGCCCGAAACCAGGAAAAGATTTCCTCTCCCCGGGTGAATTCGGTTTCCGCAGGCCTGCCATCGGCTTCCTGGTGAAACAAGACGGGAGTGGCTGCAATGATCTCGCCTAGAATCCCCGCTTCATCGAAGAAGCCGCGTATGTCTTCAAGCGACCAATACATTCGCCAGGTCGAGGTGATGACAATTTGGGGATTCACCTCTGAGACAATCCGATTGAAAGGTTCTATATTCACAGCGTCAAGCGGGGCGCCATCGGGTGAGAAATCGGTCGCCAAAGAATTTAAAACACCATCGATATCAAGGAAAAGAAGGGGACGGGTCATGGAATGGAAAAGGCACTCTGATCCCAAGGATAGGGTTAAACAGCGCAGCCGAACTCTACAATAGTGCGGGGGGTGGGACAATAGCGGGGGTGGGAGGTAAAAAAAATTTACTTTTGCTGCTGCGGAGTTCACAAATCTTCGCTATGAATCCTCCATGGGGGCGGAAACTCGCGAAGCCCTGAGGGGTCCGGTTTGGGAAACAATTCCCGAGTGTCCCTTTATCGAACCTCCCATTTTCTCTCTTGTCGAATCGCCTCCCTTGGCGAACACTCACATGCATCACCTGAAATGGCCAAACACGATCCCGATCTGCTCCTACGTAGCTTACTCCTGAACGATCGACGCCTTTGCTTCTACCCGAGTTCCGGCGATCGAACTCTTTGGATCGTGCTGCGTCTGGCTGCAGACGTCTTCGTGTTTTGCGACAACAGCCCGAGGAATGCCGCCGGAAGATTCAGGTTCTGGAATTCGGTTTGTCGGGGGTTTCGGAGAAATGGGATGCCTGTTCGGCATGTCTTTTCGACGACGAGAACCATTGTCTTCCAGTGTGGTGAAAAATGGGGGTTCCTGTTCTTCCAGGAGAACAATGAAGTCCTCGAGCGGATCCGGAGAACCGGCTGGAAAATCCAGCACTTTGTCGGCATTTGTGACGGTTGCAGTGAGGGAGGAAATCACGAGTGCGTTCATGAAGATCCGTTCCTTGGCAAACTTCTCGGAGTCTCTTCGGATCAGATGGATTACTTCACGGACCATTCGGCATTTCTCCAACGCCGGCCCGGATGGGGCGCTATTCGAGCTCAATACGTGCTCCACCGGAAGCATGCCGATGGCCGGGACTTCACCCTCAAATCCCTTCTCGTCCTCCTGCCGGCTCCTGACGCCACCGAACGATCGGAGACAATTGCCGACAAACTCGCTGTCTTGCGCTTTCCCGGGCGACGGCGCCTGATTCTCCCCGGCAATAGCAAGGATGCCAGCGGCGACCTTCTCCCTCTGGGGCTGCTGGCACCGTTTCGGAAGAATTACGCCCGCGGGATTCTGGCGCACTACGAGGTCGAAGCGTCGACCGACTGATGGCGTGGATTTGCTTGTGCAACACTTAGGCTCTCTTCCCGCCGCAGGCCGGGTTCGGGGGCAACGTGAGAGGTTGAATTGGCTGTCTAAAGGTTACCATGAATCCCCGCCGTTTCTACTTACGACCCGAGCCGCGCGAGTCATGATCTCCGCGACGACGAGGCGCGACGGGCAGCGATCCTTCTCCGAAGGAAGGAAGTATTTTTCTGCGTGATTCGTCAGCGAGGATCGCTCCGAGTCGTCCAAACCCCGGATGGCCTGCATCGCGGCGCTCTGGAACTGCAAGCCGATCGGGCTTCCGTAGAGGTGGGGGAGTTGGTTTTCGACGATCTCCTCCTTCAACTCTCCCCAAAGGTCGCGGTGATCAGCAATCACCAGGGTGGCAAGTGCGTTGAGAATCTGTCGGGCGGTTCGGGTTTGCATCGGTCGGCTGCGTTCGATCGAATCAGACTTTCATTGCGTAGAGTCGGTCATTTCCGGTCAATTATTGCGGGATTTTCTTTTTCTGCCCTTTTGACTTCGCCTTGCTCCGCCCATCTACGCTTCGCTCCGATTGCTCCCTTCCCGCCGAAGCCACGGGGTCGGAGGGGGTTCAGTTGCCAAAGAATTGATAGTAATGCTGATCAAAGAGCGCGGCCCGCGGGGAAGCGGAAGCCCCTGAAAGTGACTTACATTTGCTCCAATTAGGTCATTGCGAAAGAGAATATCCGAAAGCTGAATCCCTTTCCTGAAAAAGTCGGATTTGGAACTCCCCCGAAAAACTGGACGCTGCGAGGTTCACCGATTGGTCGGAATAAAAAACTTCTCCCCGCTCAGGATCTGCTCCCCATCCCATCGGTAAGCGACCAGGGGATCTTCGCCTATCCCGGCACTGAAATCGAGGCAGGCGAGATTTGGAGCGAGCGGCGCTTTCGGCAGGTGCGGCGGCATCCAATAGTGGCCGAAGAAGACTGGAGGTTCTTCGAGGCCGTAGTTCGGGATGCGGCCGATTTCCTCCCAGGAGATCTCAAAGTGGGCATCGTACGGCTCGGGCATGGCAAGCGGGCCGACTGGCGAGGCTCCGACGGGCAGGTTCCACCAGCGCGCCCGGATGCGTTGACGCGGATTACCCTCCTTGTCGTTGTAGAACTCCCCTTCGGGCAGGCTCAGCTCGGGCCCTTTCAGGACATTCTCGATGGCATGGTGGGCGCGCCCCCCTTTTTCTGCGCTCGTCCGGAGGAACGACTCGCTTGCGAGGTCCAGGGTCCGCAGCCAGGCGATCTGCTTTGCGTCCCAGCATGCGTGAACCGCCCGCAATTCGCCGAGGTCAAGGAACATCGGGAGGCGCTTCATCCACTCTATCCAATCGGCCCATTCCTCCGCGCGACCCTCAAATGCCGCGAGGGTCTTGCCGTGCTGATGAAGGTTTTTCACGTCATGAGGCCGCAAAAACCCTCCCGCTCCATCAGGAATATGGAAGAGAATTGCATTGTATTCGTGATTCCCCATGATCGCGAGTGCGTCGCCCGCATCGACCATCGCTCTCACTTCGCGGAGCACCTCGCGCACTTTCGGGCCCCTATCGATATAATCGCCGAGGAAGATCACTTTGCGCCCCTCGGGGTGGATCCATCCCGAGAACTCGCCCCGCGGGCTCTCGCCCCGGGGGAGGTAGCCGAGCCCAAGAAGAATAGCGATCAGCTTGTCGTGCTGGCCGTGAATATCGCCGATGAGATCATAACTTTGGTTTTTCATATACTAATAGGTCCACCATCTAACCCTGTTGCGAAATCCCTGAAAACGACGCATGACTGACTAATCAGTCATGTTTGAAACCCTCTTCTGCAAAGGTGGTCTGAGCCTCGACCGGGTTCGCATCCAACGGATTCCCGTCACTCCGGCGTGCTTTTCTCCTTCCGGGTCGAAGCCTGAGCAACCGATCATGCGAGTCACCCCTACGGCTTTCTCACCACCCTGTCGAGCCCGGGTCGATCAAGATCGAGTCCACCCAAACCCCACCAGAGAGCAAATTGATCTGCACTCGATTCAATACTCCTGTGTTGACCCTGATGAAATCGTTCACGACACGGCGAACCGCCTCATTGATCGCGGCAGCATCGCCCTCGACGGTCAGCCCGCAGGTCTTCCGTACGAAATTGAGCCGCCACCACCCGCCCGCCAGCATCCGCAGCCTGACGGGCTGTTCCTCGGTTTCATTGCCCAGATCAATGCCATGATCCGCCGGGTGCTGCAGCGCCCACTGGTAGTGCCACAAGCCCAGGAGTGGGATGAGCCGACCCTCGGGCGACCCCCAGAATTTCTCGCTCGGCTGCCAGCCCGTGTGTGAAAGCCGTGGAATGTCCTCGTCACTCATTCTCGCTTCCCTCCCCACGGCAGGTCACTCGGGGTTTCAATGGTCCGCTTCCCGATCCGAACAAATGTCTTCGAGTCCAACGGATTCCCGTCGACCCGGCGCACATATTCCCCGTCCGCGTCGAATCGGTAGACCTCATCCAAAGACTGGCAGTAGTCATAGCCGATGAGGCGGCAGCGCCGGTGGTGCTGGTAGTGCTCCCTGACCGCTTCCCCCACTTCCCGAATCATCTCGTAATGTGACAGCTTCACCAACTCTTCAGGGAGTCTGACCAGAAGGTAAAATTCGGCTCCCAGCACGGTGATCAGACTCGGATAGTATTTTTCGGGCAACCTTCCCCACAGGTGGGGACCTCGCCTTGCCATGGTCTCCTCCGTTTCTCTCCTACAGCTCTCTGCGGTTCTTTCCCTTTCCTGCTTCTCGTGGGCTTCCCAAACCACGGCGAGCTGCTCAGAGGGAATCTGGAGCATTGCCGAGACCCTCTGAACCACCGCAGGCACGAAGCGATCGCCCCGCAAAAGTTCATCGAGTCGCCGGTAAGCTTTCGTCGTGTTTTTGCCTTCGGCCAGCATGAGACCCAGTTCGTGCCGCTTGATCCCGCGTGACAACATCCCCTTCCGGATGAGATCGGTGATCGGACTGTTAATATCTGTGTTCATTTTCTTGCGCTGTCCCTACAACATCAGGACTCAGAACAGGCTTTGCAATAGGCATGTCTGTCATAAACGACCCCGTTCCCCCGGTATGACAGAATGAAGACGTGCGAAGCCCCTGCCTCTATTGTATGTTAATCGCAGATGACAAATCGCTTGCCCGACCCTCGTTTCCCTGTTCCAAGCCGCCCGGGAGAACCCAAAAAGTCCGCCTACAATCGTGAATTTTATCCTGAGATTGACATCAATTCAGGGAGTTGGGTCATGAAAGACGGACGACCCGCGATTTTTGAGAACTGGTTGGACTGCGACACCCAAACCTTTTGCCGGACCGTCTACTATTCCACTTTGGAGGCAGAAGACTGGGACGAACGCAGACATTACGATTTCATGACGGAGAGCGGTCTCCTGAACGACAAGACTCGTCCCGGTGAATCTGTGGGTCTCAATCGGAGCGACGATGAGTCTGGGCAGTCTTGGTGGACTGTCACCGTAGGAGTTTACGACGACGAGGACGACGAGGACGAGGACGAGGACTGAGATGGCGGCTATGAACGAACACCTTTTGAGCAAAGCAGGCGAGGAAATCGATAAGGAACTGAGGGGGATCACCCGTGAGGAACCGATCACGGAACCGCACTTCGGGATTCCCTCGTGGACGGAAGGCGTCATGAACAAGGCCGTGACCTTCGCGGATTTCGGCGACGACGTGGATGATGTCACAGAAGCAGTTCAGTCTATCTCAAGATTCGCACGCCCGAGCTGGATATGCTGGTTGAATCGGGAGAAAGCTAGTGTCCCGCACTGAAATCCGCATTATACTGGGAGCATGACCCTGCCTGCGCTCTCCGTCCGGGATGAGAACTCCAAAATTATAAAACGATGAGCAGATCTAAGAAAAGTCAGCCTTTTATCCCGGTCGTAGCGGCTACCTCTGAAAAGGAAGACAAGACAGGAGCGAACAGGAAGATCAGGAGAAGAAATAAAACCATTTTAAGCCAGGCTGAGGACGACGAAAAGGTGTTGGACCGGAAGGCGATTACAGATCCGTGGTTCTTCAGCAAAGATGGGAAAAGAAGAATCGACCCGGAGGATGGATCCAAATACCTTAGGAAGTAGAATTAAAAAAATCACTTCTTTCAACTCGAAGCTTGTAAAATGAAAGACATGCCCCAGCACCCCCCGGAAACAAGGGCCACCGCCCACCTGCACATTGAGACCGAAGATGACGAGCGAAGGCTCACCAACACATCTCCCGTGGATGTCGACCGCCTTGTTTACTCGACGTGCTGCGTTTTTTTTGATTCTCCAAATGAGGGTGACTTTGCGCGGACGAATGTGCCCATCTACGAGATCGAGGGCTTGCCGAGCGGGTGTTCTATCACCCTGGAAAAGATCGATCCGTATGAGGACGGAAGACCTTGGTTCCAAATCAATGAGGTGGCATGGGCGGACGGCCTGAAAGAAGAAGGCGTTGGCCTCACTTCGATGAGAGAACTGCTCAACATGCTAGCTGTGCAAAAGAGGAACGAGCGACGACTCCAGATCCGCGCGGAGATGGTGGCGATCACGCGGCATCTTGAAAATAAACCGGTGTTTCTCCGCGCATTGCCGCCCGTTTCCCGGCATTCCGGGGACAAGGTCGACCACGAGGCACCGGAAAATTGACGAGGGAGAAAAGAGGCAGCCTCCACAACGGCTCCCTCGCCATGTGGCAGAATGCATCCGGGCCGCGCAATTTTTATTCTGTAAGTTCGGCGATCAGGTTTGGGGAAGATCGGTGAGGTTCATGCTGAGGTGGGGTTTTGAAGTAGCCCACTCGTTGGAGATCTCGCAGAGGATGGCGGAGACAAGGCGCAGGAGAGAGGCTTCGTTAGGGAAGAGCGCGCCAGCGAGGGCAACTACGGCAAGGCAATCGATATCTACCAGCGCGTCCTTGAGCTGCAACCCTCCCTGCACCTGGCACGCCGGAACCTGGCCATGATCGATGCCGAGACCGGCGAATAGAAAACTTAAATCCATTCAACGAACATGAACGAACACGAACGTCACTGCGACTTCGCCGCCCTCGCCCGCGCCGTCTCCGGCACCTTCGCTCTGGGGAGCCACTCCATCCACGGTCCCGCCCACTGGAGACGGGTGGAGCGCAACGGCATCTGGCTGGCGAAACGGTCCGGTGGGGATCTCTTCGTGGTGAGGCTCTTCGCCTGGTTCCACGATTCCCGCCGGGTCAACGATTGGACTGATCCCGAGCACGGAAAGCGGGGCGCGGAGCACGCGACCGAACTGCGAGGCAAGCTCTTCGACCTGGAGGACGAGGTCTTCGAGCACCTCGTCTACGCCTGCACCTGGCACACCGACGGTGAACATTCCGACGATCCCACGATCGGAGCCTGCTGGGACGCCGACCGCCTCGACCTTGGCCGGGTAGGGACAACGCCTTCCCCGCGATACATGAGCACGGCAGCGGGTAAAGAGGCAGCAAGCGCGGGGCATGCGTTCCTATCACACATGGTGGATCCGTGAAGATCGAAGGCCGTCAATATTCCTCGACACCCATCACCGTGGTCATGGACCGGTCGGCCTCGGTGATGATGTAAAAGGAGCCCGCCTCCAGGTCGTAGCGGCTGAGAATTCGCTCTCCGTGCGTCAGGGCTTCCTCGTTGGCCTGCTTGTCCCCCGCCTCGAGGTCTCCCCAGTCGCCGCTGTGGTGACGGTGGAGGATCTTCGTGATCTCGTCGGGATCGGTTCCCTCCGCAGTGACGGCCGTCATGAAGACCTCACCGAGAGGGAAACGGGGTTCGAGGACG
>Ga0209702_10007708_pt1 | contig 12994 bp, 12 predicted proteins | sample FRY01_FD_187210 | JGI IMG/M metagenome (GOLD analysis project Ga0209702, IMG submission 187210) | Freshwater microbial communities from Lake Fryxell liftoff mats and glacier meltwater in Antarctica - FRY-01 (SPAdes) (version 2) | ecosystem: Environmental > Aquatic > Freshwater > Ice > Glacier... | reverse complement strand
AACTTCCTGCGTCCACGTCCGATAGTCGGCTAAAATCGTGCCGCTGATCGCCGTGTACTTGGCTCGATTTTCCTCCTGAAATTCACCCCCCGAAACGCTTGAAAGCAGAAGCGTTTTCGGCTTCCAGTCAATTCCGCGAATTCGGACGCTATCAGAATTCACGGCTCCGAGATGCGAGGTAATCCATTTTGGATCTGCGGTAAAGTTTTTCGTGAATAAGTATTCAACGATCGGAATTTGACGCATCAGGCCAGTGATGAATTCGCCCGCTCGATTGACCGTCGGGAAATCCTTTGCATCACGGAGGCTTGCTTCCTCCACTAGTGATGCGCTGAACGTGATGACGGTGGGCCGTGCAATTGGATCCGGATCGATTTGGCCGCCCTTGAAAACCGTGTACTCCGCTTCCAGTTCCCAGACGTGACGAGTCTTGTGTGTCGGCTTGATAAAGTCGAGATAAAACCCGTTTTCTTTTGGATGCGGATCATTCCACTGTGGAACCGGACGCATGAGCCGCAATTGCGTCCATGTCATTCGGTCAGATGTCTTGAGTGTGATCTTGTTTCTGATCTTCCCTTCGCGCGGATCGCGGGGATCGTCGATTTCCATTTCGCTCCAGCGAAACTGTGTGATCGTCGCCATGCTTAAAATGCCTTTGCGACAAGAGGTTTACCGTTGCGGACCACTTCGCGGGCGATGTCTTTGAGGTCTTTTGCCGCGTCGATCTGAGCCTTCTGGGCCTTCTTTTCAGTATCGCCTTTGCCCATTGCTTTGGCGAACTGCGCTACGACAGATTGCCCCTCTGAACTGCGGACGAGAGACGCTTTATTTTCGACCGACTTGTTGGCCTTGTCGCCTGCTGATTCACTGCCGGACGCTCCGGTCTTACCGGTGTCCAATGTCGCCTCAGTCTGCGTGCCGACAGCTCCAGCAGCAGACGCCATTGCGTCGGAAAGCCCCGTTCCGAGGTTCTCGCCGATCGTGTTGATCTCAGTTGCCAGTTGCATTTCCATCTGCGTCAGGGCTCGTTCTGGCACGTTTGGCAGCTCCGCAACGGTTGCCTTGAATCCGTCAAGTAAAGGCACGAACGCGAACTGCAGAGATTTCGTGCCCCCACTGGCGATGAAATCCCAAATCGCTTTCATGGCCGAGCCGATGTTTTTCGCGATGTTGGAAAACACGGTTGCAACCACCATTCCAGCATCAACGAACACTGCAGCCCAGTTCTCGCCGAACCACCCAAGATAAGCGGGAATCGTCGTCGTGAAGAAATAAATGATATCGTTGAAAGCCATTGACGCCCCGAGCTGCATCGACTTCCACGCTATGCTCGCATAGTTCCCAAGGTTCGCAAAGATGAACGCAGCCGCCCCGATCATTTTTGCCATCCAGGTCACGATTGAGTCGAATGTCATCGTCGCTTCACCGAAAATCAAAATGAATGCCCCGGTTGCCACTTCGCTGATACTGGTCCACGCCGTGTTCATCACGCTCGTGACAAGCCCCATTGATTGAATGAAGACGGGCTCCAATGCCGTGACCGCTGTCCTTATCTTCTCCGACACCTTGACGGCGAAGGCCAGCACTGGCTTGACGACTCCCAATCCGTACCCCATCAGTTGTCCGAGTGTCTGCTGAGCATTATTCTTGATCTGAGTCAGCATGCCGCCAGTCGTACCCGCGACATTGCTGATCGCCCCAGCATAAATGCCTTGCCCCTCGGTCATGTGCGCTAACGCTGCGTCCATTTCCGTGAGTCCGATTTTACCGTCAGAGATCATTTTTTTCAGCTCGCCGCCACTCTTGCCGGTCGCTGATTCAAGCCCGTGATAAATATCGATCCCGCGTTCTGCAAGTTGATTAATTTTGTCCTGGCCAAACGAGCCTGTCACTGCGCCTTGCTGATAGATCCTTGCGAGGTCATTTAGGTCTGTCGAGGTAGCCACTGCAATTGTCGCCAGTTGGTCGGTTTTGTTGGCAAGATCTGCGGCACTGACGCCGGCTTTGAACAACAGCCGGCCACTAGTGAGCAGTTCTTCATTGTCGAACAGTTTCGCTGCCTGGCTGCCCTGCAGCGAATCTACGACAGCTTTTCCTTGCTCCATGCTCTTCAGCATCGTGCCGAAAACGACGTCATTCTTTTCGCCTGCCGCTGCCGTCGATGCTCCCCACGCAACCGCGGCAATGCCCATCAGTCCGAAGCCGATTGCCGCTTTCGTCGCGACTCCAGCGACCATAGACCCGAACGCTGAAATACCACGACCCGCCGACGCGCCAACACGAGCGATCGCATTGGCTGCTTTGATTGCTGAGGAACCAGCGAAGGCCATCGCCTGTCCCGCCAGCATCGCTGCCGATCTCAATGCCGCCATGGGGTTGCGAATCAGCAAAAGCGGTAGCAGGAGCACGCGGGCCGAGGTTGCTGCAATTCGTGCGGCCGCCCCGAACGCTCGCAGCCCAAACGACATGAGCTTCAATGCGCCAGATCCAACCTTGCCAGCAGCTCCAAGGGCAAGTAGGCCCCCAACTATGATCCGCATTTTAGGAGGTAGCATGGACAGCCACGAGGCGACCATTTTCAGCGCCCCGATCCATCCTTTGAACACGAACCAGACCTTGAAAATAGACATTGCCAAACTGATTGCCACGCCGGAAACGGTCAGCATAAACGAAGCAAGTTTTGCAAATCCTGCCCACAGTAATTTGACGGGAAACAGAACCGTGTTCATCGCGAACGCAAGAGCATTGAACGCGACGACACCGACCGAATAAACCGCGCGAATCGGAACCAGTAGAACGCTGAATGCAGAGCCTAGCAAGCTCACCACGATCATCGCGCCGTGGACAGCGTGTGCCAGATAGCTCGCAGCACCGGCCCCCAGCCGCAACGCTGATCCAGTGCCGGAAATCGCACCACTGGCCATTCTAGCCCCACCCGCGGCCTTGTGCAGAGTTGGCGTGAGCGTTGTAAAAACGTTGTTCGCGCCGTGTGCGCTAAAGGCCATCGCAGTGACGCTCTGCTCGGCCATATCGGCAGCGGCTGACATTCCTTCCAGCACGGATGCTGTGTTGCCTGCTGCTGTCGCGACTGCAGCCAGTCCGCTCGCAGTCGACGTCATGTTAGAAAACTGGATTTTCCTAAACGACTCCGATAAACCAGACGCGACCGATGTGACGTCGCGTGTGCCTTTGCTGAGCGTTTGAAGCCCTGACCCGAGATTCGTGATGGACTGCAGAGCGTCCATTGTGCTGATGGTAATTGCGAAATTCAGATCATCCAGCGAACCGGCCATGGTTAGTCTTTCAAAGGTCGAACAGCTCCGCAACTTCACGCATGAGTTGAGCCGCTTCTGTGTCCTCTGTTTCCTCAAAACGAACCATGTAATCTGTCGGGGTGCCTTTGTGGTTTTCCAACCACGCGGCCCGCATCCAGTACGTCTGAAGACCTGATCTTGCGTCCGATCTTTCGGGCTCAAACGGTTCCAGACTTTCGAAGGCAGCCCACTCCCGGAGCTGCCGGTGATTGAGCCATCGTCCGAGATAGTCAGGATGCGGAAACCCAAGTTCGCGACACAGACGAAACATTAACCGCTTCGTCTTGTCGCGTTTCAGTTTTTTTCGATTGCCTCGTTTTTGGCTTCTTCAACCTCGTCGTCTCCGCCGTTGTGACTGGCGACGAGTTTGACAAGTGACATAAAAAACCGCGTCGTCGTCTTTCCGGCTGCGTTGTAAAGGTCGTCAGCTTTCCAGATCGGCGAATTGTCCAAGCCGACAACGCTGTCTGCAATAAGAGCACACTGAGCCCGCCGCTCGACAGGTCCGCCTTTTTTTGCCGCGTCCTGATATTCTCGCATGCGGTTGACGGATACGGATTTTACGCGGACTGTCTTTGACGGATCGCAAGGCAGGAAGTATTCCTTCACATCCTGTTCCTGAGCTGCCGTCAAATCGTCTAGAGTCAAATAGTTCACGGGTAGTCCTTAGAATTCATTGTGCGACACTTCCGTCGCTGACTGAGAGGCATTTGCGGCGAGCGAATCGATTTCGCCGCTGTACGTTTCCATCATGGAATCGATCCACTCCAACTGGCTCACGCCCATTTGCCGGCGCACCTCCGGCATGTTCTGACGAGTCAGATTTTGCAGGAACGCACGCCGCTTCACCGAGCCCATCGCCGCCAGCACTTTCGCCCGGCATTCATCATCCGCCGGCTTCATGGCCGGAGGCTCGCCGAGGCATAGCTTCCAGCAATCCGGATCCTCAACGATCTCCCCTTTTGGAAGTGTCAGGAACTGCGGCACGTTATATCTTCGCCCAGCATCGCGTTCGGCACGACGATCGGTATGCGAATAAAACGGATTGACGATTTCCCCAGTGATAAGGCGTTCAGCTTTCATGTGGTCCGATTTCGTTATACTGGATCGATTTCAGCAAGTTCAATAATTTCGGTAAACGCAACCTCAACCGATGCCATCAGTGCGTTGCCGACTTCTGCGTCAACGTCAAATTTCTTGACACTGAAAGCGGCAATCGCCAACACGACCCCGGTAGCCCCGAGAGTAATCGAACCAGCGCGGGTTGTACGCTCATTTTTCTGCTTTGCCAGATCTTGATGTGCCGCTCCGAGCGGGTCATAAATCAGATCGAACGTTGCCCCTTGAGCACCTGTCAAATCAACGTCAAACGGGGCCTCATAGACTGAGTCAAGATCGGCAATCTCGACCATCTTGTTTTCGCCCATGTTCAGTTTCAGGTTTTTCAAACCCGGAACTGTTGTAAGCGTCGCAGCAATGGTCGTCTTAAATTTCGTGCCGCGGGATTTGTGAGCGATAACTTCAACCGGCATGGCGATTTCCTTTCACGGGCTTAATCGCCCTGGAGCTTAGAGTTGAGAACTTCAATCAACATCCTTTGAATCACGGGCCTCTTCAGTGCCCAGACTCGCCGGAAGTTGCGGTGCGTTTCTGTTTGTACCGACCGCGTGTATTTTTTGGCAAAGAACAAACCAACTAAGGCTTCCGTTTTAGACCGCCACCGAACACCCAGTGCCCGCCTTGTTTGCACTCGTTTTTGCGGTATTTCCGACCTGATCAGAGCGATCGCATGTTTCGCAGATTCAGCGACAGCCACCTGCACTGCCTCTGTGATTTGTTGCTCAGCCCTTGCGATCCACTCCGCGACACTGGTGGCCATTATTGCAAGTCACTCCAGGAAGCCTGATTTCCGTCTAGGTCATAAATGTTGCTGTGCTTCACGCCTTCGAACTTCGAACGCAGAGCAAACGTCGTCACTCCAAAACCGTCGTTGACCTGACTATGTAAGTGCCAGTTTTGACCGCGTATGATTGCGGTTAAAACTGGATAGCTCACGAGGCTGTAGGCCGCCAAATCAGCCGTCTTGAGACTAAGTAATCCCGTGACGTCTGTACTGCCGAACGCTGCGTCAGTAATCGGTGGCACATCCACAATCGCCGTCAGCCGGATGTCGCCATCAAGCTGCAGGACGATTGTTTCCGCAAAGTCTGAGGTAGTGAAAAACACGCCAGACAGATCCGACGTGATTTGTTCAGACAGGCTCACGATCAGGCTCCGTAAGCGTACTTGTATTCAATGTTTACCGATGCAATTGTGACCGATGGAACGCCCGTTCCTGAAGCCTTCTGGATCATGATCATTGGTTGAACATTCAGCCCGGCAGCCAGTGCCGACATATTGAAAGTCGTTCCAGCCGCGACTCGTTCGCCGTCGACGAAGAACCGAACGTCAGACAGTCCGTTTTCGAAGCTGATCGAACATTTTTTGTACATGGCAGCCAGTGATGCCCCTGTTGCAATGTCGTCGTTGTCGATCGTTGCGTCATCGCTTTCAACGACCACTGCGGATGTCGACACAGAACCCTGAATCCTAAACCATGCGTTTGTCGCGACACTGTCGGCAGTGTCATTGCGGGCTGAGCCAAGGCCAAACACGAGCGTGGTCACTGAGTCGATGCCAGCGACCATCGCGACGAACTCCACCAGTTTGATTTGCCGCATATCAAAGGCAAGGATGTCTTTGTGGTAGAATGTCACAATTTGTGCTTCGTTGGTCGATTCGAGAGTCAGCTTTGCAGCCCCGCCGTCCGCGGTAATGTTCGCGTAGGTAGGCTGACCAGCTGCGCTTGTGTCCGCAATTGTCCAGCCGTTTTGGCCCGGAGTAGTGCTGTACTCCTGAGCGCGGTCAAAGTAATCCTCAAACGCACGAGATCCGCGTGATACTGTCATTTCGAAAGCCTTCTGAGAGTGTTTGCCGCTATTCGCGGACTGTGCTATTCGCGGGATAAACATTCCCGGAACTGTGGTCTTTTAATGCCGTTAGCCGCCCCACGAATGGAGCGGCCTTTGGCTTTTACTGCGTCAGAGCAATTATGCTCCGGCGTGCTTCTGAACCCCGCGATAATCGAGAGCTTTAGCCGCCACACTCTGCAGGATGTAATAGGTCGTGGTCAACGTGTGTTCGTCGATGACCGTGCGGACTACTGGCGTTTCCTGGCCCTGAAGAAAGGTGACTTCGACGGTCTCGACTCGTGTCGGATTGGCAAACAGATACCACGCTGTCGCGCTGTCGGCATCCAGCAATGGCTCAACGACTGGCGTCATTGAGCGGGCGGTGTTGTAGGCCATGTTTCCGCTGCTTGGATCGTAGACGCTCAGAACGAGCTGCTCGGCGATTGTTTCCAGGGCAGTCGGCACCACCAAATATGACGGAGTCAGATTCAGGATGTCGGCTGACTCTGTTCCTTCCGGTGTGTTCTCGCCACGCATCAGACGCATCAGAGACTTGAGCGCCCCGAGAGTTGTCACGGTCGGATTGCCTGCCCCAGTCGTCAGATTCTTTCGGAATCGCAGACCGGCTGGAGTCGCCAAAAACAACGCCCTGCCGTCACGCATTAGTGGGTTGCTGGTGATCTGCGTCCACGCCACGGCGTTGACCGTGCGAGCTGACGCATCGCCCAGTTTGGCTGGCATTCTCGTAATCGCCGAGATATCGTCGTTCACAATCAGTTTGTAGCCAAAATCGATCCCGAGAGATCGGCATTCGACCGCATAACTTTCCTTGCTGTCGGCAAGGCTCGCCAGTTCGGGACGAATCGTGTCTTGCCAAACTGGCAAGTTTGGAATCGCTCCGATCTGGATTCGATGCAAGTTTTTGAAGTCGCTCGCTGGCTGTCCTTGAGACATTGGCCCACGCCAAGTCGCGGGAACTTCGTTGTAACCGATCATCATGGACTTATTGATCGCGTCCAGCGTTAGATTCGCGAAGCTGCCGGTGTTGTGGTACGCCCCGGCACGAATCCCAGCCGCCTGCGGCCCGAACATCGCACACTGAGCGACCTGCGTTCGTGTGAGTCCAACTGGGTTAATGCCGGAAGCTCGCACGAATTCAGCAGCGAGATCATAAAGGCCAGCGTAACGAAAGGTGTCGACCTTGACGCGATCTGCGACAGGCAAATGCTTTTCGAGCTTGCGAGTGTCGCCATTCACAGCCTGAGAGCATGCGTTGAGCGTCAGTGCTCCGGCAATGTCTCGCTTCAGATCATCCAGGCCATTGCCGACCAGCACGGCTCGACCATAAGGCACATCGGCGGCTCGCTTTGCTTTCAATTCGACGATGTGTTTTCGGACTGCGCCCATGTCCGGCAGGTTGCGACAATCAGCGGCTGCGTCGCTCATGTCCGCAATGTCGCAAATGGCATCCACTTCCGCGACAAATGCGGCCCGGGTCGCGGCCTGCTCAGCGAAAATGGAACGAGTGGCGGCGCTGATCATTTCCTGAATTGCGGCGGAATCGAGAACTGGGGCAGTGCGAACATCGACTTCGTTTTCCTTGCGTTCCTTTACCGGCTCTGCCAGCTTTCCGGCGTTGTCAAGCAGCCATCGCTGAGCCTCGTCGTCGGTGTGTTCTTTGGGCATGCCTCGTGAGATCAGCAGTGCTCGGAGTTGTTCATTCATTGCAAATTTTCCTTCAGAGGAGGGACCAAATCGAAAGTTAAACGATGCAAGGTCAAGCCCTCGCATCTTTGCCATGTCGTCTGCCCCGATCGGTGTCCCTGACACTTCCCTGAGCTTCCACTTTGTGGCTACATTTGCAGGCCCGGTGATTTCCCGGCTGCCAAACTTCTTTGTTTCACCGCGAGGCACATAGACCCGCTTTTTGACCTCGTAACCGACTGACACGTCAGTGATGTGCCCATCACGAACACCATCGAGAGCGTCCGTTGCTTCTGCCGTTTTGCGAAAGTTGAGCGTCGCTACGACCTGACCGTCTTCCACCTGAATTTCGCGAGCAGACCCGAGCTGATCCCGTAGCGATCGGCGATTGTGCGAATCCAGAAAAGGAACCTGTCGACTGCTGGGAAATTCCACTCCGGTCGCAAGCAGAATTTCCGGAACCATCTCCATGCGATCGAAGTCCGGCATCAGCACCGGCGATTCGGTCGAAATGACAGCTTTGACAGTTCGTGATTCTTCGCTGAACGTGTCTGCTCTGACCGAAAAGTTTCGGTAGATCATCGCGTCCAAATCAGTGACTTCTGGGCTACGCTTAGGCATTCACCACCTGTGTTTCGGTTTGCTGGTTCTCGTCTTCAGCTGGCTCGGTGGATGCGGCCTCAATTGCCAGCTGATCCTCTGTGTTGACGCCCAAGATATTATTCACGACCTCGTCGGGAATGCCTTTCGCCTCTGCGACCGCGTACAGTTCTGCGTGATCGTTCAGCACGTCTCGCCAGTTGACGTTGTTTTTCGCGCACTCCATCTGCATGGACGAAAGGCCGTATTGAATTCGACGGGATGCGGCTTCAGCGTCGTCTTTTGGATTGATTGACAAAGCCACAGGCCCCTGCCATGTCGCAGCAGAGTACCGACCAGGCGACGACTGGAATTCTTCCGGCGAAACGATGCCGTTGAAGAATCCGCTCATGACTCCCGCACGCAAAACGGCTTCATAAATCGGCTGGCAGAATGACGACGCGAACCATTCCTGTATGTCTTGCACTTCAGGCCAAATGTCATTGTCTGCTGAACGCTCTGAGCTGAAAGAACTCTGTCGATAGTCGCCGGTGATTGTGCTTGACTTCACACCCGGTAAAGCGGTCGCAATGCCACGCTGAAGATGTTGTACGAACGCTTCAGGGTTCATGTTTGGCTGATTCGGCGACTGCAAATTGAACGAGCCATCCTTGCCGACGTTTGCAATCAGTCCAGGCTGAATTTTTGTGACTGCGTTTCCGTCAGTGTCTGTTAAATCCGTGGCGTCGGAATTCGATCCCTGATTCAAGCCGAGCTTGTTTGCGCCCGTTGGCTTGCTGTACGTCGCCACGACGCAACTGGCCATCTTTGACCCAACCAAAACGTTGTATTGCAAGTCGGCGGTGTCTCGCATCTGTAGAATTGCAGCCGCAAGCCATGTGACACCACCTTCGCCGTCGATGTCTTCTTCGACGAACAGATGCCCGATTTCGTTCTTCGGAACCCGCGTGACTTTCGTGGGCGACATTGCAGACGTTGCGATCGGGACCGTTTTGATCCAGTAGGCCACTCGCTCGCTGTCTGCGTTGTATTCGATGCCGCGGAATAGCGTGTGTCCTGAGGCTAACTGCGTTGCAGGAATCTCGCTGTCACCTGCCAGTCGGCTTGAATCGATCAACTGCAACGCAATATTGATCGGCAGGTCATGCTCACGGCGTTTCGCCTCTGTGATTGGCCGCAACCGGTAAAGCATATCGCCAGACAGGATTGCCGATTTCAGAGCCAACTTTTGCATGCCAGCGAAGGTCAAACCGCCGCGTCCGGGCAGCCCGCGAGCGTCAAAACCGCTTTGAATCTGCGACCACAATTGTTTCGCTTTCGCGCGGAATTCAACATTCGGCGAACCGTCCGAATTCATCGCCTGAGATTCCGGAACCATGCCTCGACCGATCACTTTTGCTTGCAGTGATCGAATGATTTTGCGTGCCGATGGATTGTCTCGGTACAAGTCCCATGCGTCGGTGCGTAGCCACTGCAGGCGAATAGGATCGACCTCGTTTTCCTTCATCATCAGCGGCCGCTGATGATTCAATCGATGCTTGCTCGCTGCTGCGTACGGTCCTTTCGGACTGCCGCCGAGCTGATTGATTTGAGACAGCGTCGCTCGTGCCTGAGCCCGCCGAATGCCGCTCTCAGGTGCAAAAAAGCCGATGAATGAGTCCAGGATGTTCATGAAGGCGACTCCAGACGGAGTAGACTGCACATCGATCCGGATGATTCACTGCCTGCACTGATTTCATCAAGCAGCGAAGCTCGAAACTCTCGCAGGTCGCGGAGTTGAGCCATCGCTTTTGATCGACCCGCGACAGAATAGTTCTGCGCAGTGAGACAGCCGGTGATTGCTGTTTCCACTTGCGCGAGTAATTCTGAAGGTGATGCCATGCCGCACATCATGTGTCATGATTGCGGTCGTGTCGTTTCCAGTAGTTTCTAAACCATCATCGCGTTTGTAGTTTGACGTCGCGATGTTCAACAATTAAAGCCCGCAGTTCGTCTTCATAGCGACGCTTTGCCTCTTCAATCTGTTCCCTTGTCATCGTCCACGTCCAACCGCAAGGCGTGGCAAGTTCATCGGTTCGCAGCGTGTGCTGGCATTTATAATATCGCTTGCCGTCCGGCATTGTTCGCTCCGTTGTTCCATAGCCTTGATTTGCTGACCAGCACAGCGGGCAAAACCGCTCTGGCTCTACCTTGCGGCCCGATGAATCCCGAACGACTGGCAATAAAGGGCGAGCGTCTGCAACCGGATCTGGAACTAACCGATCAGCAACTGGTGTGACCTGTTGTCGAATTGTTTGCGGCTGTCGCACCGCCTGCTTAGTAGTCTCTTTACTTGCTTCTCGCTTACTCATTCCACGCCCTTCCATCTGGTCTGCCTTGTCCGGGGTTTATGATTGTTCTCTGAGATGTCTTAATACCACTCCGAAACGGTATTCCGCCGTTTTCGGTGGCGTACGCTGTCGCAAGAGCGAGTCCATACCGCACCGCATCCCGAAAATCGTTTGCTACGTTCTCGTCTTTCTTTACCCAGAGCAATTTGGCGTTGCCGCGATTGTCGACACGGTCAGCCAGCACTCCGTTGCAGAGTTGTTCTAGAAAATCCATGTCACCTTCAGCACCGGCACAGATCGAGAGCGAGCCTGGTTCACCGGCCGGCACGTCATCTAGTCGCGACTGTAGATCCGTCTCCCAAAAATCCGTATTGACCGAGAAAAGCAACTGGCCTTCGTTGTCGCCGCGTTCGATTGCGTTGACTCGATACGGAAGGCCACCCATGTCGGTTGACGATCCCTTACAAGGCAGCATTCCGCTGTGCAGGTTGCAAAAATCATAGGTCGCTTTTGTGTCCCAGCCGGAGTCAGCCGCCGCCGCGCATGGCATCATTGGATTGCCGCCGTCTTGATGCTGCCACGGTCTCGCGATTTGCTGCGTCCAGGCGTCATCGAGGGTCAAGCACAGGCCATAATCGACGATATGCGCGCGAAACTCGGCCCCGTGAGCGATTGCGACCCACAATCGGAAGCCTCCGTGCGCAGCCTGCTGATCGATCGTGACTGTGATAAATCGGCCCCATTCTGGAACGATTGCACGCGGAACGTCTGTTTTGAGCCGCTCACCGACCTTTTCGGGCGTCGATTTCGATTTCTTGACCTGCCATGTCTCGCCCATGTACGAATTGACGACGTCTTGTAAGTCCTTTGGCCGCCGCTGGCACTGGATCCACAGCCTCGCAAAATTTCCCCACGTCTCCGTGAGCGCGTACCAACTTGCCAACGGGCCAAATCCAACGGAGTCAGATCCGTTTTTGTTCGCGACTCCGTGGATCGATCCGTCGGACGTGATCCTGCAGCCATCTGGCACCCAAACACCGCGGCGAAGCATAGATGTCCGATGGTGGTTCTCAATCCGTCCTTCGCAGTGCCCGCAAACGTAGTGAGCAGTTTGGTAGGCAATATCTGGATCCGATTTTCCTTGACTGTCTCGCTCCCAATCAAATCGACCCGGGACGCCCACGACGCCTTTACGGAGAATCTGGAACTCTCCGCAGTGCGGGCATGGCACCTGCCGACGATGCTGATTTGACTCGCGCATCATCCGTTCGATGCGGCTTCGGCCTGCGATGGTTGGCGTGCTTTCGAAGATAATTTTGTGATCCGGAAAGCCCTTGAATCGGTTGATGAACAGCTTCAGCGAATCGCCTTCGTCTGATGACGATCCGGCCCACTTGTCAATCTCGTTCGCTGTTCCAAAGAACGCTCCAACGTCCGCCAGGCTTGTTTCTGAGCCAGACCACCCGACGAACACCTGACAGGCATCCAGTTTGACGTGCAGTTTGCTGCGACGAGCCTCTGACAGCAGTTGCTGCCGAACGCCTTCCGTCGACGCTAAAATCGGGTAGAGCCTCGAACCGATCACGCGGCCAGCAGAATCCTTCGTTGAGCTGGCAAACATCATGTTTCGTGGATTCGTTCCGGCCACCTTCGCCATCAATGACAGGCAGGCTGTCGTTTTGCCGAGTCGAGACCCCCACTGCAAACTGATTCGCCGAATCTGCGGATCGTCGAACGCATCAAGCACGCTGTCGACGTGCGGGAACGCGGAGAGCGAGAAAGGCAGCCCGCTGGTCTCAGTGCCCTTCGGCATCGTCACGTTGACTGGCAGCCAGTCACGAGATGACACGCGCGGACGCGGCGACAGAAGCTGAGTAGCTTTCAATGCAATCATTCTTTTGGCCCGTCCTTTCCGATCTCTGCCAGTTCGAGCCGTCTCGCTGTTGTAGTCAACAGGTCTCGACAATGCCTGTCGGCTTCTTCACGAGTGAAGTTTTTCAATTCTTGCGGAGCATTGGCCGCCAGCATTTCTGGCAATTGCATGATGCCCTCTCTGAGTTCTGTCAGCGCCGTGGATGCCCAACGCTCCACGTCT
>Ga0209702_10007707_pt1 | contig 12994 bp, 18 predicted proteins | sample FRY01_FD_187210 | JGI IMG/M metagenome (GOLD analysis project Ga0209702, IMG submission 187210) | Freshwater microbial communities from Lake Fryxell liftoff mats and glacier meltwater in Antarctica - FRY-01 (SPAdes) (version 2) | ecosystem: Environmental > Aquatic > Freshwater > Ice > Glacier... | reverse complement strand
TTAAATATCGCCCCAGGAGTCGCCGTCCCGATGCCGACGTTGCCACTAGTACAGTTCACATTGAAATATGAACCTATTTGAAAGGCTAGACCTGAACACACACCTGATGAGTAGATAGGGGAAACTATTGCACCTGATGTTGTTGTGCCTGTTACTGTGAGGTTTTTTAAAATCTGAACATGTCCACTAAATGTAGATGTTCCTGTATTAGTTATTTCTAATGGAAAGTTAGGAGAAACGGGTCTTAATTTTCCACCTAAAATGTACCAAAGACTACTACTTTGAGCATAAGAAAAAAAAGGTATTAAAAATGCTACTGTTATTAAAATTATAGTTAGTTTAGTTTTCATATATGTATTGTATCCCATCTCCACTTTCAGAACTATCTAAATAGACTAGGTTTAAATTATTGATTGTTAATACTATCGACTGAAGTGGTAGTAAATTATATCCCGATGTAGAACTAACAGAAGAACCTCCTACATATATGGTTCCCATATTACCCACATTAGCCTGTACTGTTAATTTCCTGCATGAAACTGAAGCTACTGAAAGTTGCTCGCTTAATCCAGCTGTTGTTACTGACTTGCTACCACTTTCAAAAATCGAATTACCTGAAACTGGTATACCAGAAGTTGAACCCACTAACAATTCTTTTGTTGTTGGGTCTACTCTTAACATTATTATGTCTTGGTCTGTGTCGTTACTTACACCAGCCATAACAGTTACATGATTCTGGTCTCGTTTTAGTATTTCTGAACTCATAGTTGATTTATTTTATCAATAAACTGAACTTTTATTGTCTCCTTGTTAGATTCAAATTCTTTTTCTTTTAAAGATAGTGTATCCAACCTTTTTGTTACTTCATTAGAAGTAACTTTTAGTTCAGACTCTAGCCTAGAGATTTCTTTTTCTTTTGAATCAATGATATGCTCTCGTTCTTTTATATTTTCAGTTTTCTTTTCAATTTTACTTTCTATCTCTGAAAACTTGCTCTCTCTAGAGATTACTTTTTTAGCTTCTAAAAGCTTAAACTTTAATTCTTCTTCTTGTGTACCTTTTTCAGTGTTCCATTCCAATCGTTTCTTTGAAATTTCATTAGATATATCGTTGATTTTTATTTCCAATGTTTCTAATACTGATTTATTATCGGATATATACTTAGATAAAAGAGCGGATTCTGATTTTAAACTATCGACAGAATTAGCCAATGACTTCTTTTCAGAAGAAAGTTGTTTAATATCTGATTCTATATTTAATTTTGTTTGAATATCGCTCATTATTTTATATGGTAAAACCTGATAAATTAGCCTTACAAGCAGAAGTCCCGTCAATCTCTACAGAAACTATGGCTCCTTTATCTCCAACAAGAGGTGTCTGAAAAGATATAGACTCTTTATTTGCTCCAACTTGAAATTGATAGATAACTGAAGTTCCTTGTTTTACAAGACATATAGAAGTCGCCTTATCAGAGCTAACTGTTAAATCAGTAATATAATATGTTTTATTTTCTACAGCACCCTTAGTAGCCACTGCTGAAGTAGCGTGAGTAGCTGTTACTGAAAATATATCACCGTAGTTTTGTTTTGAAATCATCTTGTTCTTTTAATTGCTCTTAATAAAGTCTCATATTTGTCATTGACAAACCTTTCTTTTTGTTTTATTGTCTTTTCCTTTGAAAGTAATGCTAACCTGTCGTTATCAATTTTTGTTTTGTAAGTTTTTAATTGATTTTTAATACTTAATAACTCTTTTTCTTTACTTTCCACCTCTTTGTCCCAATTAGTGCTGTTCTCATTGAATAAATCTACAAGTTTTATAAGTTTTTCAGTCAATTCTTCTACTGAACTTGACATTACAATAGCACTATTATGTAAATCATGTGCAGAACTGTAATTTTCTTTCACTTTATCTAATACATCTTGACTATCCTTTAAAATATTGTCTATTTTATTTATAGTCTTCTTTTCTCTTTCTTCAATGTAAGAAACCTCAATATCTTTTAATTTAGATAGTGAATTTTTAGCTTCACTAATTTTCATATTAGTGTCAGCTAGTTCTTTTATTGCATTGAATTTTTCTTTTTCTATTTCCATAAATTAAGCCGTGTATGAATTTGAGTCATTTTTCACGTCTAAACGCCACGGCTAAACGTTTAGGCTAGTAGTTTTTCAAGTGTTGCTTTATTTTGACGCTTGTCATATTTTACCTGACGTTTGTCTAATTGAGCCATTACCTCCGCTTTATCTTGATAACCAACTGTCTTTACGTCTTCCAAAACTTCACTTTTAACATCTTCTACAGGAATTTTATCCCCTTTTACAAACTTCTCTAATTCATCAATTTTAGCCATTAGTCTCTGTGTTTCTGTCTGAACTAAAGGTTTATTTTCTGTATAGAGTTCTGTCAAAAACGAATTCTTAAGGTTATTGATAACCTGGTCATCCCATAGAGGTACTCCTGTTGGAATTCCATCTTTGTCTTTGACTGGTGCTTCTTTAACTTTAACTTGTTTTGCAAGGTTTCTAGCTAGTAAATTACCGACATGGTAAGGCAAAGTTTTACTTTCGCCAGCCATTATCCCTGCACCTGAAGCTCCGAAGATGGGGTTTCCGGCATACATACAACCCAATTCAGGTGTGAAATCAAAGTCTGTTGAATTTGTTAATTCTACTACTTTGAAATCATTAGGATTTGAAACTTTTTCATTCATAATCTTATAGATTAGTCTTAATAATTATAGGCTTCGTCTTTCCTATAAGCGGTAATATTCCGCACAAGGGCTTCCATATAGGAAGACCCAAGCGATATGTTATCGAATATTGTATCGAACCAAAGCACCCATGTCGGCTGCTGAGTTTGCTACAAGAGCGAAACCTAAGTTCTGAGCATCGTAAGGTCCCTTTGCAGTTACCCCAACAATAACCTGTCCTTCTGTATCGTCACCTGTAGTAAATCCTGCACCAACAACTAGAGTGTTTCCAGCGACAGTGCGTCCATCACCATTTGTAAGCAACCATCCGTATTCTCCTGAAGAGAATGCTACTTGGTTTGCACCAACAGCTTTCTGTACTGCAGAAGTTACAGCGGCCATGTCTACATGAGCCATCTCGTTAATAGTGATGTCTGAGTCTGTTACTGATAGAGCTGTAGTAAGAGCAGTTTCAGGGTAAAGAGTAAGAGTTGTTGCATCGTTAGTCTTTATCTTGAATGTCTGTCCTTTTCCAGTTCCATCGTCTACCACACCGATAGCATCTTCAAACTGTCCAATAGTCCAACCAGCAGCGGCTTTTGTAATGTATACAATTCTCCCCTGGCTGTCTGTGCTAGATGAGCAAGTATCTGCTGATACAACTGCATCTGGTACATTTACTGAACTGTTTGTCAATCCTTCAGCTGCTTGTGCGTATGACCACTCTCGGCCGTCAGGAGTTGAAGCTCGTTGTCCAAGCTTAAACTGTCCTTTAGCTGTAGTTGTCTGATATACATCTTGAAATGAAATAATGTTCATAGTTTTGTTTTTCAGCTTTGAGTTCTTAGCTCTAGGCTATTTCCCACATCGTGGGTTAGTTTGTAATGACTTTTTATAAGGAAGCCTAACCATACTACTAAGATGCTGCGAAGATACCGGATTGAGAAACCATTCTCCAAACAGTACCATCACAAACTAGTGTAATGGTATCACCTACAACTGCTGTGCCTTGAGTATTAGTCAAAGTAGTCCCAGAAATAGCTGCACCTGTTGCACTAGCTTTTGCTTTAATTGTTCCACCAGTGACAGTGAATCCTGCTGTAACGCTAGAGACCGTGAATGTATACCATAGGCCGTTTGAGGCTGTTGGTAATGTCCATGAAGGACTTCCACTTGTTGCTCTGTTGTTAAAGGTCTGACCACACTGTACTGCTGTCAAAGATACTGTAGCACCTACCAACGCACTGTCAGTAATAGTTCTTAGTGAAGCTGCACCACTTGGTGATGCTGTAAACACTGGAGCTGCTGTAAAAGTAGCTACCCCTGTTACTGCCAATGTACTTTCCATAGTAACTGCTTTCTGAGTATTTAACCCATCAAACTTTACTACTGGTATGAAACTTTCTATGTATTGAGCCATGTTTTTTGTTTTCCCTCTCTCGTCTTATGCGAGGTCAAAGGATTAGACTAATAATTTAAGAAGCTGAGACCAACTGTCCTTGTAGACGTGGGCTTGTAGCTACGAAGTTACCTGCATAGATGAGATGTCCCACCTTTGTAAGCTGGTCTACTGGAGCCATCATCTTTCGGAATTGGAATCCACGAGTTGATTTGATGTTTCCTGGTACACCACTTGGTACTGCATCAGAAGTCTTCTTGAAGTTTGCACTCATAATAGATTCATCTTTGTAATCAAATCCTACGAAGTCAAATCCCTTAGTGTTTACAAAGAAGAATTTTCCTGATGGAATTTGTTCATCTTTTGCGATTGGAGTACCTCGGAATGTTAGATAAACAAATCCCTGTGTTCCTCCAAGACCAGAACTAGCTGGTACGCCACCAAAGGCGTTCATTCTTGGATAACCTGAAGTAGAGAAGTTTGCTCTAACAGAAGGAGTCAAAAGTGATTCATAGGTAGACCAAAGAGCCTTAGTTGTAAGGGCAAGGTCTGGTGAATCAACTCCAATAGTTACTGCATCGTGGGCTGTAGCTAGTTTAGCAAGTGTCAATGCACCTGTTGAAGCTAGGTAGTAACCTTCGAATGCTGAGTAAGTTGAACGAGAAAGTGAACCATAAGTTGCAAACAATGTACTATCTGAAGATGCATTGTTTAGTGAATCCCAATCATTACCTGTTCCATTACCTGTGTATAGGTTCTGTGCAAGCAAAGTGATAAGAGATTGTGCCTGTGAATCAAATTCTGTGTCCAAAAGGTCAACGATTTGTTCGTCACCCATGTTTGCTGTAGTTTCAGCGATTGCTACTACTACAGGCTTGTAAGATGCTTTCAAGTTGAAAGACGCTTTAACACGCACATTCTCTCGGTTAGTATCTAGTCGGTCTGAGATTCCCATGTTACCACCATTGGTAGTATCTTGGTATTTAATAGGAAATTCGTAAGTTGTTCCTGTTTTCCATTCTTTTGGCTTCTGTAAGAAAGTCATCAATCCTGGAGTTCCAGTTGTAACTTGGTCATATGTTTTTTTGAGTATAAATTCCCTTGTTGTTGTTGTTACTGCTTCGTTAAAAATCATTTTGATAATTTATTTAATGCTTCTGAAGTAGTCCACTGCAGATGAGAAGACTGATGGGTCAGGTACGGCTCCTGTTGCTCCTGGTGTGGTGCTAACTGGGTCATTCCTCTTTGAAATATTCTTGACAGTTGTGTCTTGAACTTTCTTAGTCATAGTCTTCATATCTTTCATATTCTGATAAGCATCCGTAAGATTTGAAAAGCGATACTTTGTAGCGTGAAGGAATAGGGCGTTTTTATTAACAGCAGGGTCTAGAGTTTCTACTTCCTTGAGCTGATTTGTTACAGCGTCTTCAAGGGCTTTCTCTTGAGATATTGTTAAGTCTTGGTCCTTTTTAAACTCCCTCAGTGCTTTCTGCATAGCTCTGTCCTCAATCTCTTTATAAGATTTAGGGACATAATCTGGGTCTGCTGAATACGGGTCTAATGGGTCTACTTGTGAAGGTTCTTTTAATGTTTCCTTTGGCTTTTCATATTCTGATAGCTTCTGGGATTTGCGAGTGAACTCTGGTAAAAAGTTTTCTTTCCATTCTTTTGACAAAGTGTTCGCATCTACTTTCCTGCCGTCTGGCAACTCAAAAAGTTGATTTTCTACAGGTTCCTCAGGAGTTTCCTCTTTTGGTTCTGGCGTTTCTGGTGTTTCAACAACAGAATCCTTTTCTGGTTGTTCTGGTGTTTCTTCAACTTTTGTTTCTTCGTATTCCATGTTTATTTTTTAGACTGCCCCTTCTTTGATTGGTCTTTCGACTTCTAAGAATTGCTTGGTCAAACTAAACTGATAATGATTGAGTTTTAAGACATCAATCTGGTCATAACTTTACATCATAGGGGATGTAGGTACTTCTGGTGAAATAGAACTTATCTGACTTGGTGTAGGATTACCTGGCTGGAAAGGCAGAGGTAATTCGTTTGTTTGTAGTCCAACTGCTTCTGCTGGATTTTGTTTATAAAGTACAGCATTTCGTGCCATTTCTTTTGGATTATCATACTGTGCAATTTCTAGATAATCTGCCGGAGAAATAAATCCTTGCTGTACATCATTCTGAGCTTGCTCAAACTTAAATTCATCATCCATAGGTAGAGTTTTTCCAGCGATGACTGTTATCTCTGTTCCTTTATCAAAGTCATCTTGAGTCAATTCAATTTCTTTTAGAGCTTCGTCTTCTCCCATGTATTTAACATAATGAGGTTCTGTATACCGAGTCTTTGCCAACTGCATTCCCCATGAAAATATCTCATGATAAACATAGTCAACTACCTGTACTAGTTCATTTAAGCGTAAATAAGACTGCCGAATTAAGGCTAGTCTTCCAGCTTTTGTTTCTTGTCCTTGTCTTTCTCCTCTAAATGCACTTGAGGCAGCCATAATGTTATCGATTTCACTACGGGAGTCATTCATATCATCAAACACCATAGCAGGTAAAGCTTGACCTGTTTCACGAGTAACACCATCTTTAACGCCCTTACCCCAAATAACACCCTTTGTCTGAAACATTATTCTCTGAGCATCTGATTTACCCATAACCTCTGCATCTACTTTGAGTATTCCGTTTACCATTTCACAGTTCTCATCAATATCCATTTTTCTTTTATCAACTCCTTTCTGTAGACTCGATGATAGTGTAATCATATCTGTCTTACCTATCGGAGTGTTCTCGTTGTTGAATATTGTGGCAAAAATATAAGGCTTTCTAGGATAATCGAAGTAATTAAACAGGTATGGATGATAATCTGTTTCTGGTCGTACTTCTTCAGCAGTAGCTCCATTAGTAGGTTCTACTTGTCCGACAGGTATGCGTTCACCTTGTTTGTCTCTTATATCTTGCATATAATCACGCTTTGTTTGTCCTTCGAGTGATTCTATCTGTCCTTCTTCCTCATCAGTTACCAGCATTCCATCCCAATCCCAATAAGGATTCTTGATGGTACTTAGTACAATGTTTTCACACTTAAATATTACATAGTCAAGTATCCATGCTTCCTTATACTTAACATCAGGATTTAGTATATAAAGGTCTTCATCATTGTTAATACCAAACTTTTTCATTAGTTCAGCTTTCTTGTCTGGGAATCTTTGAACAACTGCACAGAGATTGTCCTCTATTTCTTCGATAGCAAATTCTGTATCTATCTCTTTACGAGCATACTTACCAACACGGAGATTTCTAGGGTCTATTGCTCTGAAGTCAAAGTCATTTATAACCGGATTCCAAAAAGGCTTTATAACTAACAGGCGTGCAAAGTACAGGTTTCTTAATCCCATTCGTACTATTTCTTTAATGTTTCTATCGGTGTACTTCTTTCTAAAGAACTTCTCTTGCTTCATCGCAAATTCCTTAGCCTCTTCTGTTTCTCTGGCTGGTAATATGTTTAATCCAGGTGGTTCAGCAATCAAAGAGTTGATAACTGCTTCCATGTTTACGAAAATTCTATTAGCTTGAACTGCATACTTCCTTCGTTTTTCAGGAATAGAACCAAGCCAGTCAGAACTGTTTGTATAGATACGAGTATTCTGGTCGTATGTTTTAGACACAACCTCCCACACAGATTCAGAAGAAGACCATCTCTTATCTATGAGTTGTGATTTCTGTACATCAGTTAACTTTTCTATATCTATTGCCATAAATTGAAAAGACGAATAACCGTGTCGGTTACTCGCCATTGTTTGGATTGAGTGTTTATTAAATTGTCCTATATATTATACTTTACTACTTACTATCATGTCAAACATGTTTTCTAGAATACAAATAATCAGACCTCTGAATCTTTTGTAATACCCCGAGAGCATCAAATTGAAGTGTTACAGATGAGTTCTTCTGGTCGAATACACCACCATTCACAAGGATGGTAAAAGCATCGTAATGCTTTTGAAACTCTATAAACTTTTTAGCGTCTTCATCTGGTATATAAATTGGTATTTTATTCATTGGCTTCTTTAAATAATTCACTAATATCGTAAACATTATCAGCATTTATAACTGATACTTTATCTTCCTCTTGACTCATGAAAGCACCACTACCTTCTCCCAACATAGAAAGATAAGAATACAGAGTTGCGAACACATAATGGTCTACACCTGTAGTTGAATCCCATATATATCTTTCTATACCTTTGTTATTTACAACCTTAACACGCCTTAATGTTTCAAAGTGTTTTATAAATTCATTAAACTCTTTGTCGGGTTTAACACCTATCAGAAACAATGCCTCAATCATATCTGTCAGCATTCTATCTATGATTCTGTCTCTATGAGAATACACTATCCCCTTCTTATCCCCATCTCCCCACCATACAATCGTTTGCGGATTGTTATTGTTTTCCATAAAGAAAGACATCTTCATCCATAGATATTTATCTACATAATGTTTTGCTGCGGTATTATCAGGCATAGCATCAATCACACCGGCTTTAGGTTTCCAAAAAGCTATAATATCATCTAGTTCTCCCCAATCACTTAATCTACCTATTTTAATTATCCCTTTACGAGAACTTATAACATAATGCTTTATATTTCCTACATCTATACCTATAAACCTATCCCCATCATCTAAGTCTTTTGGTGTCCATAGGTCTAATATAGTCGTACGAGATACACTTAAATCTCCTGGACTATATGACTCCCCTAGTACAAAGTTGGAAAAGTATGCTGGGTCGCCTTCTGAATCAGATATAATTTCTTCGACGGTTATAAATGGACACATCAAATGAGATATGTGATAACCACTTGATTTACTTTCGGCTTGGGCAACCCATTTACCCTGCCTCCTTACATCATCACTAATTTTTCCCTTACAGGCTCTGCACTGATAATACTTACCTACCATGTTTATTGATTCTGGCCACACTAGATAATGTTCATCTTTACAATGAGGACAGGTTATAACCCATTCTTTTTGGTCAGACTTTTGCCATGCAAGGTCTAACTCATCTCTTTCTGTTCCAGGGTTAGAAAACAACCAACGACCCTTATACTTACTTGCCTTTGTACGGGACTTGTATGTTTCAATAGCTCCCTGGTATGAACGAGATACCTCGTCATGAATTAACAGGTCGGCAGTTGTTGAGATAGATGCCGTTTTAGATACTGTTCCTTTAAAGAATATAAATCTCCCGTTTATTTCTTTACGCTCAATATTGTCCATTTGCATACCAATAAACTCATGCTTATTAGCTTGGATAATCTTATTGAACTTTGATGATACAAACTCGTTAGTATCTGAGTCAGAAGGGAATGTGTATATAACATTAAACCTTAAATGTTTAGTGGCAAACAAGGTCTTTAATGAGAAACATACTGACTTACCAACCTGAGCGCACGCCTTAACAACCATTTCAGGTGTCCAGTCTGTGAGAATATCTAACAGAAAAGCCCTATCATGAAACTGAAAAGCTTCTGACTTCTCAGATATTATCCCTCGTTCAGTTAGCCATTGAAGGATTGAGTAGTATTGTTTATCATCATTCATTGTTTACGATAGCTGTATCTATACTAACAGCGTCTAATGTTATTGCTGTCGCACTCTCTAGAGCTAGTCTGGTTACTTTAAACGGGTCAATTATTCCTGTTACAAACATATTAACTTTACGCTTTGATTTAAAATCAATCCCATTGTTAGACCATTCTTTAGCTATACCTTTTCCTATCTTCGGATTCATTCCTGCATTGATTGACATTTGAACAATAGGCGACATTAAAGCTTTTTTGAACATAGGTTCTTTAATCTTTTTTGACACCTTTGCTAATGCACTACCTCCACCAATAATGATTCCTTCTTGTAGTGCGGACTGCGTAGAGTTTACTGCATTATCAAACTTGTATTTCTTTGCATTGAACTCTGTATCAGTGTATGCACCGACTCTAATAACCCCAATACCTCCAGTCAAACACGCTAGTCGGTCTTCTAGAATACTTTTATCATACACATTGGTACTTTCTTCTATATCCTTTTCAAGAGAGCTTATACGGGATTCTAGAGCCTTTGATGGTACTCCTCCGATTATAGTTGTTGTGTCCTTTGTAACAATAACTTTTTCAGCCCTACCGCATAGCTCTTTTGTTGATGTATCAAGCTTCATTCCCATTTCCTCTGAGATAACAGTTCCTCCGGTAATAGAAGCAAGGTCAAACAAGAAGTCTTTCCCTCTTGATGCAGAGTAAGGGTTACGAACACAAGCTATGTTAGCTATCTTGTTTACTGCGTTCTGTGCAAGTGTTCCAAGAGCTACTGAATCAACATCATCAGCTATAAATAATATATCTTTACCTGTACCTATTGAGTTAAGTAACCCAATGATTTGCTCGTTAGTAGAAATCTTTCTATCAGCTAGAACAATTAAAGGCTCGTTAAGGATACATGAATTAGTATCTCTATCATTTATAAAGAATGGAGATATCAACCCCTTATTAAACCTAACACCCTTAACCACTTCTTTTGAGTATCCAAGCCTTGAGCCTTTCTCTACAGTTACTACGCCATTTATTCCAACCTCTTTAATAATATCAGCGATGATTTTAGCTACCTCTGAATCAAGTGACGAGATAGTGGCGATTCTTTCGATATCTTCTTCAGATACATTTCGTTTAATCTTTTTAAGTTCAGTAATAGTTTCTTCTAAACCCTTCTCAATTCTTTCTCTTACTTCGCGTATTTTGTGTGACTTATTACCAATCTCTTTAAAAGCCTCGTTCACAAGAGCATTAGTTAGTTCTGTAGTTGTTGCTGTACCATCTCCTCCTTCTTCTGATGTACGGATAGCACCTTTTCGTAACTTCATTAAACCTAACTGTTCGTAAGGGTCTTTGAACTCTAGGTTCTTTAGAATCGTGACGCCATCATCACATTCAACAGGGTCTAACCCTTTAAACTCTATAATCGCTCTCATACCAACTGCACCAAGAGTAGACTTAACTGCATTGTGTGCCTTGTTAATACCTGCCTTTATCCTTAATCGTGCCTCTTGACCTGTTATTACTTCTTTACTCATATTACAAAATAGCTAAAATATCGTCTGCTCTAATAATCTTCATCTTACTTCCTTCATGTTCTACATCATGAGTATGTGGAGAATACTTAGCAAACAAAACAATATCTCCTTCCTTGTAAATATCGTTACCTATCTTAACCTTTCCTTTATAAGTGAAATTATCTTCAACTGTAACCACTTGAAAGCCGTCTTTCTTTTCCTCTTCTACTTTAGATACTAAAACTCTATTTGTTGCTAATCTCATATTTTTTTATACATTAAATTAAATCCTGATTGATGTGGTTGTAATAAATCTTCTGCATTAACTCTTGATAATGCTACTGTCTTATCCGATTCATTCCAGTAAGGGTCTCGATTCTTATCAGTGATATATCTAATAACCCACTTACCGCACTCGCACTTTCCTTTATAACAAGCATTTAAACCCCAATTATCTACCTGTTTATATGCTATCTGGGCAAAGTCTAGACTACATTCATTACACCAAAACTCTTTTAATTCTATTCCGTTTTCTTCTATGATGTCCTTATTCCTTTCCTCTTTTTCCTTTTCACGATTCCTGTGTATGTTTCTATCCTCTACATTCTTCTCCTGTCGTTGAATCAAATCTCTTATGTGTGGATGATGTTCTATTTCCGGTCTTGGTTCTTGTTCGTAATTCATAGGTTCTCTAATCTCTTATACCACTTAGATATTCCTTTCTGTTCTTTATCAAACTGCTCAAACTCTTCGTGTGTTCCATCGGAAAAAAAGAAATCATTATCATCTGGTAAATTATCAATATCCAGCTCTAAAACCTCTGGTCGTTTTTTAGATAACTCCACAACCTTTTTAAAGTTCTTAATTCTCTTGTGTAATTTCTTGAACATCTTGAACATTTTGAACATTTTTTAATTGATTCTTAATCTTATCTTCCATAGCTTTAACTTCTTCTTGATATTTTGGATTAAGGATGAAGTTATAAGTATTGTTTTGAGACGGAATTTTTACATCATCACGCTTTACCATTCCTAATATTTCTGCACCTAGTTTCAATTCACCTAAACGATTCTTTGGTTTTTCCTCTATATCAGATACTAAAGATGTTGTAATGAGTTTATCAGTTAAACCCATTTCTTCTAAAGCTAATTTAAATCCACGAGATTGTAATACTCTTCCAGGTTGGTCTTGTAAGCTAGCTCCATAACCTACATTTAACAACACCGTCTTTAGTGGTTGTGGTTTTGCTAGTTTAGCGTTCTCAACTACAGCTTTAGCTGCTTTTCTCTGTATGGGTCTCGGTGTTATCTTCTTTAGCATTTGGTACTTTCTTATACAACTGCAAAACAGCTCCTATTAAGCCTTTATCTATTGTTTGGTGGATGTAAAATTGAGCTGAGTGTTTACCTAATACCTCTTCTATATCTTTTGCCAATTTATCTCCATCTTCTTTATTAAATTCTACTAGTTTGTATTCGGTTTCTTTCACTTTGTTTTGTGGTTAAAAATAATATAATAATTATACTAAACTATCTTATATGTGGCAAATTATTTCCTACAACTTGCCTACAACTTGCCTACAACTTGCCTACAACTTGCCTGCGCGTAAAGCTTGAACACCGGGGGGGGTAGGGGAAGCTATTGGATTGGAGTTATTCATATCAGCTTATCGTAGGCTATCTAGTAATTCGATACGTTTATCCTTTAGGCCTGGCTAGGCTCGATAGGAGGGCGGTGTTAATTCCTCTGATATTATTATTCTAATTGTAACATTTATAGTACCAATATCCAAAGTAAGACCATT
>Ga0209702_10007703_pt1 | contig 12998 bp, 8 predicted proteins | sample FRY01_FD_187210 | JGI IMG/M metagenome (GOLD analysis project Ga0209702, IMG submission 187210) | Freshwater microbial communities from Lake Fryxell liftoff mats and glacier meltwater in Antarctica - FRY-01 (SPAdes) (version 2) | ecosystem: Environmental > Aquatic > Freshwater > Ice > Glacier... | reverse complement strand
GGCGGCGGCCGAGGCGGCGAGGCTGGCGGCCACCGCGAGGCGACGGCCGCTGCCTGCCTGGGCGAGGCCGAGGGCCCAAAGCGCAAAGCCAATCAGCACCATGCCGCCGGCGGTGTAGAGCACGCCGCTGGGGCCGGTCTGGAGGCTGACGACCCAGAGCATCCAGACCGCGGCGGCGTACATCGGGAAAGCGAGCGCCTGGCGCAGGGTTTCCATCCAGGCGCCGGGGCGGGGCATCAGGCGGGCGAAGGCGGGGATGGCGGCCAGGGCCACGTAGGGCAGGGCGAAGCCGATGCCCATCGCCAGGAATCCGAGCAGCGTGACCCAGAGCGGGGCTGCGAGCGCGCCGGCGATGGCAGCGCCCATGAACGGGGCGGTGCAGGGGGTGGCGACCAGGACGGCGAGCAGGCCGGTGAGGAAGTTGCCGGTGAGGCCGCCGCGCTGGGCGGCGGTGCCGCCGATCCCGGCGACCGCGCCGCCGCCGATGCCGTAGAGGCCGGACATGTTCAGCCCGACGGCGAACAGCAACCAGGCCATGGCGGCGACGAAGACCGGGGATTGGAACTGGAAGCCCCAGCCGACCACAGCGCCCGCCGCGCGCAGGGCCACCAGCGCGCCGGCCAGGGCCAGGAAGGTGGCCACCACGCCGGCCGAGTAGGCGCCGGCATGGGCCAGGGCGGTGCGGCGTGCGGTGCCGGAGAGGCGGGCGAGGGCCATTGCCTTCATCGCCAGCACCGGGAAGACGCAGGGCATCAGGTTCAGGATCATGCCGGCGGCGACGGCAAAGGCCACGAGCTGCCACAGCGGCAGCACGGCGGCGGGGGCGATGGTGGGGCCGGGGGACGCGGTGAGCGAGAGCGCGCTGGTGCGACCGGCGTGGTCGGTGATCACCACCACGCCCGAAAGCCCCGCAGCGTGGCGGAATTCCGGGCCCGGGCGCAGGGCGAGGCTGATGCCGTCGGCCGCGGCGGCGAGCACCTGTGGGGCGCTGTGCACGACCTGGCCCCAGGCGAGCGGGGCGAACCAGGCCTCGCGCACCTGGGTGGCGTCCAGCCCCGGGATGCGCAGGCTCAGCACGCCCTCCGGCGAGACGGCCGCGGGCCAGGGGGCGGAGCGGGGGGTGGCGGCATCGGCGGCGGCGAAGAGGGGCGCCTCGGCTGACGGGGTGGGGGTGCCGGCGGGGAGGGTTCCAGCGGGGAGGGTTAGGGTGAAGTCGCCGTCCTCGGGCACGCAGATTTTTTCGCAGACCAGCCAGGAGGCGTGGACCTGGATCACCAGCCGGTCGGCGAGGGCCTGGGTAGTGGCGATGGTGACCGGCAGGACCACCTCGCCATCGTAGCCGTAGCTCATGACCGGGCCGGTGACGTGGCGAGCGGGGGTCGGCCAGGCGATCGGGGAGGCGGTGGCGCCCTCCGGCAGGCTGAAAACCAGCTCGGGCGCGGCGCCGGCATCGCCGGGGTTCTGCCAGTAGGTGTACCAGCCGGGCGCCATGCGCAGGCGCAGTCCGACGCGCAGGGGCTGGCCGGGGAGGTAGGCGTCGGCCTCCGTCACCAGGCTGGCCTGGGCGCGGGGGCTGGACACGATGCTGCTTTCCAGCGCGCGCGCATCGGGCGCGGCCAGGCCGATGAGCAGCAGGAGGAGCAGGCGAGCGGTCATCCGAACCATGCGCGGGCGAATACCAGAGTTTCGCCCCCCTGTCGCGGACGGCGTGAGGTGCTATGGCCCACGGGTGACATATGCATTTCCCGACGAAGCGGCAGAGGGCCTGCCGGTGGCGGCCGTGCTGCCGGCGCTGTTGGCGACGCTGGCGGTGCGGCCCAACGCGGTGCTGATCGCCCCGCCGGGCGCCGGCAAGACCACGCTGGTGCCGCTGGCGCTACTGGCGGCGCCGTGGCTGGGGGGCGGGAGAATCGTGATGCTGGAGCCGCGGCGGCTGGCGGCGCGGGCTGCGGCGACGCGCATGGCGTTCCTGCTGGGCGAGAAGGTGGGGCAGACGGTGGGCTACCGCACGCGGTTGGACAGTGCGGTGTCGGCGGCAACGCGCATCGAGGTGGTGACCGAGGGGTTGCTGGTGCGGCGGCTGCAATCGGACCCCGGACTGGACGGCGTGGCGGTGGTGATCCTGGACGAGGTGCATGAGCGGGCGCTGGATGCCGACCTGGCGCTGGCCTTCTGCCTCGACCTGCAGCGCGTGCTGCGCCCGGAGCTGCGGCTGCTGGCGATGAGCGCCACGGCGGACGGTGCGCGGCTGGGGCCGCTGCTGGATGGCGAGGTGTTGCAGAGCGACGGGCGGATGCATCCGGTGGCGGTTGGCCACGCCGCGCGCGACCTGGCGCAGCTGCGCGACCTGCCGGATGCGATGGCGCGGGCGATCCGCGCGGCGCTGGCCGAGCATCGCGGCGACATTCTGGCGTTCCTGCCGGGGATGGGGGAGATCCGGCGCACCGAGGCGGCGCTGGCGGGGTGCGGGGCGCTGGTGCTGCCGTTGCACGGGGAGTTGCCGCCGGCCGAGCAGGACCGCGCACTGCGCCCGGCCGAGGGACGGCGGGTGGTGCTGGCGACCTCGATCGCCGAGACGTCGCTGACCGTGCCGGGCGTTCGCATCGTGGTGGATGGCGGTTGGCGGCGGGCGCCGCAGCTTGATCCGGCGACCGGGCTGACGCGGCTGGCCACGCTGCGGATCAGCCGGGCGGCGGCGGAGCAGCGGGCGGGGCGCGCGGGGCGGGAAGGGCCGGGAGTTGCGGTGCGGCTGTGGACCACGGCGCTGCATCGCGGCCTGCCGGTGTTCGACCGGCCGGAGATTTTGCAGGCGGAGTTGTCGGGCCTGGCGCTGGATTGCGCCGCCTGGGGGGCGGCGCCTGCGGACCTGCCGTTTCCCGATTCGCCGCCGGCCGGGCCGCTGGCCGCGGCGCAGGCGCTTTTGGTGGATCTTGGGGCGCTGGACGAGGCGGGGCGGATCACGCCGCAGGGGCGGCTTATGGCGCAGTTGGGCGCCCATCCGCGGCTGGCGGCGATGATGCTGGCGGCGGACACGCCGGGCGAGGCCGCACTGCCGCCGATCTTGCCGCCTTGCTGGAGGAGCGTGATCCGCTGCGGCCGCCGCCGGGGCGGGGTGCGGATGCGCCGGCCGATATCGGGTTGCGGCTGGCGGCGCTGGCGGGGCATGCCCCAGGGGGGGCAGACGCCGACCGGGGTGCCGTCTCGCGCATCAACCGGGCGGCGGCGCAGTATCGGCGTCGGCTGCGGCTGGGGGCGATGGTGGCGGAGGGGGATCCGGCCCGGCTGATCGCCGCCGGCTTTCCCGACCGGATCGCCCAGCGCCGTGGCGAGCCGGGCAGTTTCCGCCTGGCGGGGGGTGGGGGGGCGCGGATGCCGGTCTCCGACCCGTTGGCAAAGGCGAAGCTGCTGGCGGTGGCCAGCCTGGAGATGAAGGCCGGCGCGCGCATCCGCATGGCCGCGCCGCTGGAGGTGGCCAACCTGCCGCCGGCGCTGGCCGCGCGGGTGGTGGAGGTGGTGGAGACGGGGTTGGACCCGGCCACCGGCTCGGTGCTGGCGCGGCGGCGGCGGCGGCTGGGGGCGCTGATCCTGGAGGATCGGACCGAACCGGCCGACCCGGCGGAGACGGCTGCCGCCCTGGCCGCGGCGGCGAACCTCGCGCAACTGCCCTGGGGCGACGCGGCGCGGCAGTTCCAGGCGCGGGTTGGCCTGATGCGCGGGCTGGAACCGGAGGGGGGGTGGCCTGACCTGTCCGACGCGGCGCTGGCCGCCGACCGGACCTGGCTTGCCGCGCAGCTGAACGGAATGTCACGCATCGCGGATTTTTCCCGCCTCGACATGGCGGCCGTGTTGCGCGCGACGCTCACCGGGCTGGCCGACGGGTGGGCGCGCACGCAGCGACTGGACCGCGAGCTGCCCAGCCACCTGCCGTTGCCGCGGGGCCGGGCGGCGGTGGACTATACCCAGCCGGTGCCGCTGGCCGAGGCGCGGGCGCAGCACTTCTACGGGCTGCGCGAGGCGCCGAAACTTGCAGGCGGGCGCATCGAACTTCGCCTGGCCCTGCTGTCGCCGGCGGGAAGGCCGGTGGCCATCACCGGCGATCTCGGCGCGTTCTGGCGCGGCGCCTGGGCGGATGTGCGCAAAGATATGCGCGGGCGCTACCCGCGCCACGACTGGCCGGAAGACCCGGCTTCGATCACTTCCGGCGGGCTGTCATGACCGTAACTTGCTGTGCGGCGGGTCCCGCACCACGTTGGCGATGCTGACTGCGTGCCCGGGTCGGTGCGGTCCGGGATGGAATTCCCGGGCCACGCGACCCGGACTGGAGAGATACGCATGGCGCAAGCCCTGACCCACCGCCCCACCCAGGCCCACCCCACGACTCGCCGCCGCTCTCTCCTGGCCGGCGCGGGGGCCGCCGCCGCGCTGGTGGTGCTGCCGCCTTTCGTCCGCCCGGCGCCGGCCCGCGCGGCGCCCGAGAGCTTCGCCCCGCTGGTGCGGCGTGTGCTGCCCACCGTGGTGAATATTGCGGTCACCGAGACCGTGGCGGCCGGCAACGACCCGCTGTCGATGCTGCCGCCGGAGGTGCAGCGCCAGTTGCGCGAGCGCTTCCGCCAGCGCCAGCAGCAGCGCGAGGTTTCGGGCGTTGGGTCGGGCTTCATCATCGATCCGTCGGGCTACATCGTGACCAACAACCACGTGGTCGGCACGGCCACGCGCATCGTCGTCAGCCTGTTCGACGGCACCCGCCTGCAGGCCAGGCTGGTGGGCGGCGACGAGCTGACCGACGTGGCGCTGATCAAGGTCGACCCTGCCCAACCGTTGCCGGCGGCGCGCTGGGCGGACAGCCGGGTGGCGGAGGTGGGGGACTGGGTGCTTGCCGCCGGCAACCCGTTCGGGCTTGGCGGCTCGGTCTCGGCCGGGATCATCTCGGCGCGGGGGCGCGACATCGGCGTGAGCCCGTTCGACGATTTTTTGCAGATCGACGCGCCGATCAACCCCGGCAACTCCGGAGGCCCGCTGTTCGACACCGACGGCGCCGTGGTGGGGATGAACACGGCGATCTTCTCGCCCACCGGCAGCTCCGTGGGCATCGGCTTTGCGATCCCGAGCGAGCTGGTCAGCCGCATCGTGGGCGAGCTGCGCAGCAAGGGGCGGGTGGAGCGTGGCTGGCTCGGCGCCACGCTGGCCGATGTGCAGCATCCCCAGGGGGCGGGCGTGGGCATCGCGGCGCTGGTGCGCGATGGGCCTGCCGCGCGCGGCGGGCTGCGGGCGGGCGACGTGGTGGTGCGCGCCAACGACGAGCCGGTGGAAAGTTTCCGCGCCCTGATCCGCATTGTCGCCGGCCTGCCGCCGGGGGACCGGGTGAAGCTTGCCGTGCGGCGGCAGAACCAGATTCTCGACCTTACCGTGGCCGTCGGCCGCCGCCCGAACACTCAGGAGAACTGAGCCATGCGCATTCTCGTGGTCGAGGACGACAAGGACGTGGCGGGCTTCGTGGTGAAGGGGCTGAAGGAGGCCGGCCACGTCGTGGAGCATACCGGCAACGGGCGCGATGGGCTGTTCCTGGCGGCCAGCGAGAGCTTCGACGCCATCGTGCTCGACCGGATGCTGCCGGGCGGGGTGGACGGGCTGCGCCTGCTGGAGACGCTGCGCAGCCAGGGCAACACCACGCCGGTGCTGTTCCTGTCGGCCATGGCGCAGGTGGATGATCGGGTGCGCGGGCTGAAGGCGGGCGGCGACGACTACATGACCAAGCCCTTCGCCTTTGCCGAGCTGCTCGCCCGGGTGGAGGCGCTGACGCGGCGCGGCAAGAGCGAGGGGCCGGTCACCAAGCTGTTGGTCGGCGACCTGGAGATGGACCTGCTGTCGCGCGGGGTGAAGCGCGCCGGGCAGAAGGTGGACCTGCAGCCGCGCGAGTTCCGCCTGCTGGAATACCTGATGCGCCACGCAGGGCAGGTCGTCACCCGCACCATGCTGCTGGAGGGCGTGTGGGACTATCATTTTGACCCGCAGACCAATGTGATCGACGTGCATGTGTCGCGCCTGCGCCAGAAGGTGGACAAGCCCTTCCCGACGCCGCTGATCCATACCGTGCGCAACGCCGGCTACATGCTGCGCGCCGAGGTGCCGTGAGGCGAGGTACGTCCCGCGCGGCGATTCCGGCGCGATGACCGGCGCCTTGCCCGGCCGCGCCGCCGGCGCCGAGCCGCACGCTTCCCCGCAGGAGGCGGTGCCGGATTGGGGGCAGGGGGCAGGGCAGGGGGCGGGGCAGGGAGTGGGTCAGGGAGTGGGGCAGGGGGCGGGTCAGGCACCCGTGCCGTCCGTGCTGCCGGAGCACTGGCCCACGCCGCGGCGGCCGCATGGCCGGATGTCCGCGTTCTTCGGCCAGGCGGGCGTGCGTTTCGGCATGATCTATGCGTGCCTGTTCGGCGCGAGTTCGCTCGCCCTGGCCGCCTTCCTGTGGTGGTCCACCGCCGGCCTGCTCGACCGGCAGAACGAGGGAGCCATCCTGGTCGACACCCAGGGCCTGTTGGAGCGCTTCGCCGAGGGCGGCGTGGCGACGCTGGTGGAGACGATCGAGCAGCGCATCGCGGGCAACATCGACGACGACGCCGTTTACCTGCTCGTCGACGCCAACCTGCGGCAACTGGCCGGCAACCTGGAGCGCTGGCCGCGGTCGGTGCCGGCGGATTTCGATTGGACCGACGTGCGCGTGGATCGTGGCGGCATGAAGGGCCTGGCGCGGGTGCGTCACGAGGGCCTGCCGGGGGGGCTACACCTGCTGGTTGGGCGCGACGTGGCCTCGCGCGTTCAGCTGCGCGGCATCGTCGCCGATGCGATGCTGTGGGCGGCGGTGATCGCGGTGCTGCTGGGCACGGTCGGCGCCATGGCGGTGCGCGGCCTGTTCCATGCCACGCTGGCCGACATTTCCGCCACCGCCGTTGCGGTAAGCACCGGCGACCTCAGCCGCCGCGTGAAGGTGACGGGCCACAGCGACGAGTTCGACCTGCTGGCCGAGACGATCAACGATATGCTCGACCGCATCGCGCGCCTGATGGACGGCGTGCGCCAGGTGTCCAACGCCATCGCCCACGACCTGCGCACGCCGATCACCCGCGCGCGGATGCGCCTGGAGGACGCGGCGACCACGGCGCGCACCGAGGCCGGCCTGCACCAGGCGATCGAACGGGCGCAGAGCGACCTCGACGACATCGTGTCGGTGTTTCAGGCGTTGCTGCGCATCGCCGAGATCGAGGCCGGCGCCCGCCGTTCGGCCTTCACCCAGGTGAACCTCGCTCCGTTGCTATCCGACCTCGCGGAGCTGTACGACGCGGCGGCGGAGGAAACCGGGCAGACGCTGGCCGCCCGCATTCCGCCCGGGGCGATGGTGTTCGGCGATCGCGACATGATCCAGCAGGCGGTGGCCAACCTGCTGGACAATGCGATAAAGTTTTCCCCGCCCAACGGCGTGATCCGGCTGTCGGCGCATGGGGTTCCGGGGGCGGTGGAGATCGTAGTGGCCGATGATGGGCCGGGCATCCCGCCGCAGGATCATGAGCACGCCACGCAGCGCTTCTTCCGCGGCGAGACGGCGCGCAGCACCCCGGGATCCGGCCTGGGCCTCTCCCTGGTGCAGGCGGTGGCCATGCTTCACGGCGGCGCGCTTCGGCTGGAGGACAACGGCCCCGGCCTGCGCGCAGTGCTGCAGCTTCCCGCCGCCGCCCAGCCGGGGGGGGCGCAGGCCGCCGCGCCGCGGGGCACGGCGGCGTGAGCCCGCTGCTTCGGCTCGCCATGCTCGTCGCCCTGGGTGCGTTCCTGCCGCAGGGGCTGCGCGCCGCGGCGCTGGCACCCGGTTCGATGCGCCCCGAGTGGATCGTGGCGAGCCAGGAGGACGACCGCGACGACTCCCTGCGGGTGACCACCCACACCCGCGAGCACTGCGCCGAGCTCGCCGTCCATGCGAGCCAGTTGCGCCGGGCGCATCCGGGGCCGCAGCGTGAGGCGGATGTGCTGGTCAGTGAGGGCGAGCGGCTGTGCGCGCACGGGCAGATTCGCCCCGGCATCATCCGCCTGCGCCGCGCGATCATGCTGCTGCGCCCCCCACCGCCGCCCGCCCCCAATCGCTGAGGTTGTTCGGGCCGCGTGGACGGCGGCGTGCGCTGTTGGCATAAGCGGCCCCTTGCTCGGCCATCGGGCCGCGGCAGAAGGAGTGCAAGGTGGCGAGCGTCTCGATCGAACAGCGTGCGCAGGTGATTGTCCTGGGCAACGAGAAGGGTGGCTCGGGCAAGTCCACCGCCGCCATGCACCTGATCGTCGGCCTGCTGCGCGACGGCTACCGCGTGGGCGCGATCGACCTCGATGCCCGCCAGGCGACGCTGACCGGCTATCTCGCGGCGCGCGAGGCCTTCGCCAAGGCCAAGGGCGTGGCCCTGCCGCTGCCGGAGCGCGCTGCCGTTCACCGCAGCGGGCACGATAGCCGGGCCGAGGCGGAGGCAGAGGAAATCGTGCATTTCGCCGCGGCGCTGGAAGGGCTGTCGCGGCGCTGCGAGATCGTGGTGATCGACTGTCCCGGCAGCGACACCTATCTCTCGCGCCTGGGCCATGCCCATGCCGACACGCTGGTGACCCCGATCAACGACAGCTTCGTGGATTTCGCGATGCTGGCCAAGGTCGACCCCGACAAGCACGAAATCGTGCAGCCCAGCATCTACAGCGAGATGGTGTGGGAGGCGCGCAAGCGCCGCTTCGCGCGCGACCGCGGCAAGATCGACTGGATCGTAATGCGCAACCGCCTGGGCGCCAACGAGGCCCGCAACAAGCGCGACGTGGGCGCGACGCTGGACGCGCTGGCCAAGCGGATCGGCTTCCGCACGGTGCGCGGCTTCGGCGAACGCGTAATCTTCCGCGAATTGTATCTCCAGGGGCTGACGCTGATGGACGTGAAGGAGGCCGGCTTGGGCATCAGCATGGGCATGAGCCACGTGGCCGCGCGCGCCGAGGTGCGCAGCCTGATCGGCGCGATCCGCAAGCCGCCGCCGCGGCTGGAACTGACCTCTATGCCCGCTTGACCCGCAGGATGCCTTGTTGCGGCGACTCCGGCATGGCGGTATATGCCCTCCCCGGTCCCACCGAGGCCACCCGATATGCCGACGTAGCTCAGTGGTAGAGCAACTGATTCGTAATCAGTAGGTCGTCAGTTCAATCCTGACCGTCGGCACCATTGTCCTGCTTCGCGGCGTGAGGCCCCGTCGCACGTGCGAGCTTCAGTTCGCCGCGTTCTGGTTACGGGTGACGATACACCAGATCGTCCGGGTCCTGCCGTGGCGCAGTGTCGTCCCGGGTGGCGCCCAGCCGCTCGGCCACCGCCACGGAGCGGCCATTTTCCGGGTGGATGTAGCTGACCAGCGCCCGCATCCCGCCCGCCGCGGTCGCCCAATCGCGCAGCGCCCGGGCCGCCTGGGTCGCATAGCCTCGACCTTCATGGCCGCCACAGACCAACCACCCAGCTCCCTCTCGGGGAACAGCGGCCCGTGGTTAATGCCGACCTGCCCGACGCATGCTCTGCTCGCCGCCATGTCCGAACAACGCCCACTGCCCACGTCGTGGCAGAAAATCCCCCAGGCGGTGCGCATGTTGAACGGCCCGCCCCTGAACCGGGCGCGCGGCGAGGCCATCAGCTCCGCTTGGGCCGGGGGAATCCTCGGCCACCGGCGAGTGCAACACCAGCCGTGGGGTCACGAGGCAGGGAATGGAAAAATCGGGCATGGGAAGCGGCTCCGGGCAGGTGCCGCGACGACAGCCCAATGCCTCAAGCGGGGGCCTTGGCGCTCCGCCGCGCCCGCCGACGCCCCGTGGCATTTTCTGCCGTCGCCAGCGCGGCCGCCACCTCGTCACGATAGCCACGCTGCCGTGCCTCCAGCCCGCCTTTGCCGCCCAGCAGCGAGCGCGCATACGTCTGCGCGCGCGCGATCTCGTCCAGGTGCCGCTCCGGGTCCAGCGTCCGGGTCACGCTGCCGCCATGCCGGCGATGGGCGTTCAGCGGCGCCGCCACCCAGACCACCTGCCCCGCGCTGCGCGCCATCAGGTCGAGATACAGGTGCCAGTCCCCCGCCATCCGGTAGCCCGAAAGTGCCTCCTCGCAGCGCTCCAGCGCGGCCAGCAGCGGAGCGCGCCGGAACAGGATGGCGCTTGCGTTCACCAGCAGGTTGCGCTCGGACAGGAAGCGCGCCGCGAAGTCACGTGCGGCGAACACCCCGTCGCGCGCCAGGCCATCCACCCCGGCCGCGGCGAAATAGGCCTGGTGGCTGTCCCACAGCACTGCCCCGGACGCGTCCACCGCCCGACTGTCGCAGGCCACCGCGACCACGTCCGAACCTGCGGTGGCCCGCGCGGTAAGTGCGGCGAGGAAGTCGGGATCGGCCTCGTCATCGGCCTCGGCGATCCACACCCAGTCCCCCTGTGCCTGCTCCACACCGCGACGCCATTGCGTGAACACGCACCCGGCATTGCGCGCGTTGACCACCAGCGCCAGGTCCCGCCCCCACGCTGCCGCGGCCTGCTCCGCCACCGCCAGGCTGTGGTCGGTGGAGGCATCGTCCAGCAGCACCACCTCCGCGACTGGATGCGTCTGACCGAACACCGAGCCGAGCCGCCCCTCCAGGTGCTGGGCATAGTTGTAGTTGGGCACCACCACGCTGATCCGCGCCAGATCTGGCAGCGCTTCGTGCAGCAACTCCGTGGCGTAGAAGGGGAAGTCGAACGCCGCCCGCGCGCGGGCCGAGGCGGCGGCACGCACGGCGCCATCCTCCGCGCCGTCCAGCAGCCGGGCCAGCGCCGCGGCCATCTCCACCGCGTCGCCCATTGGCACCGCTTCCCCGCGCCATTCGACCAGCAGCGGCGGAATGCCGCCCGAGCCCTCGAACGCGACCACCCCCAGCCCGGCCGCCAGCGCTTCCAGCGCCACCGTCGGGAACGGGTCCTCGCGCGACGGCAGGCAGAAGGCATCCGCCGCGCTGAACCACTCTGCCGCATCCTCGCGAAAGCCGGGCCGCAGGAACCGTCCGCTGGCCTCCGCCTGCGCGATCTCCGGCCCCAGCCACGACAGCACCGCGGGATCGATCGCGCCGATCCAGGCGAACACCACCGCCGGGTTCAGCCGCGACGCGGCGCGCCAGGCCTGCAGGAACAGGTCGAACCCCTTGCGCAGGTCGCCATACCCCGCCCCGAGCACGACGCGCTGCCCCTCGCCCAGCCCCAGCTCCGCCCGCAGCCGCGCCCGCGCCGCGGGGTCGAAGCCGACGCCGCGGTAGTTGCCCTGCGGGAGCAGCCGCGCCGCCCCAGGGTCGAACGGGGCCACCGCCGCGAACGCCGCCTCCACCACCGGCGAAGGAAACACCAGCCGCGCCGCCCCGGCCCCGGCCCGCGCGGCACCCAGTGCCGCCTTCTCTGCCAGCAGCCGAGGCAGTTCGTGCACCAGCAGCGTGGCCGAGATGCCCGCCTCCGCCAGCACGGGCACCACCCCGCCCGACACCGCGCTGTTCACGATCGCCGCCGCGATGCCCCGCCCGGCGTACCCGGCCACATGCGCCGGCCATTGCGCCGCATCCTCCAGCACCGTGGTCGGCGCCACCGCCGCATAGGCCTCGCGCAGCGCACCGCCCCCAAGCAACAGGATCTCCAGCCGCACCCCATGCGCGCGCCGAAGCTGCCGCGCCAGGTGCAACAGCAGCATCTGTGCCCCGGCCGGAAACGCGTCGTGCCCCACCAGCAGCAGCCCCGGCCCGCCGGATGCCCCGCCGAGCCCCGTCACCGCCCGGGCCGTCGCGTTCAGCCAGGCGCCGCCGAAATGCACGTCCGGCTCCAGGTACGCCGCCTCTGCCCATTCGTTCCAGGCGTTCACGCACACCAAAGGCGCCCCGCCCACCGTCGCCCTTTGCGCGCGCGCCACCAGCGCCGCCAGCCAGGCCTGGTACTTCGCCGGCCCCGCGCCGTGCAGCACCAGCCCGGCCCCCTGGCGCCGCGCATCGTTGTCCCATGAGGGCACGGCGGTCTTGATCAGCGGAAATTCCGGCGCCGCCTCGTTCAGCGACGCGGCCACCACGTCGTCATAGGCGAACACCTGCGCCGTTGCCCGCGGGTCGTACCAGGTCACCTCGGCGTTGCGCATCGGCAGCCCGCCTACCAGCTTGTGCGGCGGAAACTCTACTGCCGCATCGAAACCCAGCAACCGCGGGTCCATCGCATCGAAGCTTTGCGCCATCACCAGCAGCGGGTCCTCGCTGTGCCGTGCGCGGAACAGCCCGCGCCAGCGCGCCACCGTCGCCGCCGTGTCCGGGATCAGCGCCGGGCGGTACACCATCAGCAGCGGCCGTCCCTCCAGCCGGATGTAGCGCGGGTCGCGGAAATGCCGCGCCAGGCAATCCACCAGCGCCGTGTCGTCCTGCGCGCGGTAGTCCTGGGCGATCAGCACCTCACGGTCCCCGCCATCCCAGCGCCGGGTCCAGTTCTCGTTCGCCCACATCAGGCAGAAGGGGAAATCCACTTCGGGATCGGCGAGCATCGCCTCGACCGGTGCCTCCAGCAGGCGCCTGCCGTTGAACCAGTAGAAGTAATGCACGAAGCCCGACAGGCCGGCGCCGCGCGCCATCTCCACCTGGCGGTGCAGCGTGGCGGTGCCCTCCAGCCGATAATGACCCAGATCGCGCGGCACTCGCGGCTGGTAATGCCCCTCGAACCGCGGCATCGCCCGCGCCGCGGAGGTCCATTCGGTGAAGCCACGCCCCCACCACGCGTCGTTCTCGGCGATGGCGTGGAACTGTGGCAGGTAGAAGGCCAGCACCTGCGCCCGCAGCCGTGCGCCCTGCGGCAGCGCTTGCACCTCCTCGAACTCCGGCCCCGGCCGTGTGTTGCGCCGCACCGCGTCGAACACCCCGGTCTCGCTCTGCGGCGGCGTCGGATGCACGCGCAGCAGCCGGCGGATGCGGCGGTAGTGGAGCAGC
>Ga0209702_10007702_pt1 | contig 13000 bp, 17 predicted proteins | sample FRY01_FD_187210 | JGI IMG/M metagenome (GOLD analysis project Ga0209702, IMG submission 187210) | Freshwater microbial communities from Lake Fryxell liftoff mats and glacier meltwater in Antarctica - FRY-01 (SPAdes) (version 2) | ecosystem: Environmental > Aquatic > Freshwater > Ice > Glacier... | reverse complement strand
TGGTACGGGGCGTTTCGAGCCTGCGCAGTTGAACAGCCTCACAAGGTCAATCTTTGAGGCGCTCGTCGAGGACCCAAACGCCTTTGGCCTAGGCGCACGCCTTGACGAGTTCTACGCCTCCATCCAGCGACGCCGCCCAATCGAAGCCCTTGGCCAGAAATGCGGTATGGACCGCGAAGACACAATCGCCGTCGATCTGCGCGGTAATGTCATGACCTGCCAGAACACCGGCGCCAAGGGCGCGCACAAGATTGGCCATGTGGAGGCGTTTGACCAGATTGCGCTCAACACCGCCACCCATTTTGCCTTCCGCCCCGAATGCATGGCCTGCCCGGTTGTCCAGCTCTGCAAAGGGTCCTGCATGTTCCTTGAGGGCGACTTCTTTGCACAATCCTGCGCCAATGAATTCGCGTTTAACATGGGGATCATGATGGCCGCGATTTGGCATCTGACGGGAATGGTGGTGGTTGGGGTGCTGGCTTCACCGCCGAGTTAATAAAATCTGGAAATAGATACCCGCCGCCCTCGCAGTCGCGACGATCTTATTGAGCGCCTGCGCAATGGTGAGTTCTGAGACCCCGCCTAGCGCCTGCGCGCCTGTTGTGGCCTATAGCCGTCCGCAGCAGGCGCGCTTGGCCGACGAGGTGGCCAAGTTGCCGGAAGGCGCACTGATCATAGGCTGGCTCGCAGATTACGCTACGCCGTGCTGCGCGAACAGGCGCGGGCATGTCATCGCGCCCTTTTGAACTCGTTGAAATACGACTGGACTATGCACGCCGATCACGCCTGTTGTCGCTTTAACTACCGCGAGGAAACCAAACCATGTCCCCAAAATACCCCCACATCGCTGTCGAACTAACCGGCCGTGACGGCAACGCCTTTGCCGTTCTCGGCCGTTGCCGCCAAGCCGCACAGCAGGCCGAGCTGCCCGATGACGCAATCGCCACCTTTATGGCCGAGGCCATGGCGGGCGACTATGATCACCTGCTGCAAACCGCAATGCTCTGGTTTAATTGCGTCTGACCAGAACCAGGCTTATTCCTCAGAACTCACCATCTGCTGCTCCAGCGACTGGCGGATCAGACCAATCACATAAGGCAGTTCGTCCAAGTCCTTGATGGCAACCTCGACATCGCCATTGCCATAGTGGCCAATGCTGGTCATGTCCCGAGTGATCCCCTTTGGATCGCGAAGATCGTGAAACTTCATGTTCAGCGACAATCGTAGCCGCCGCGCTTGCGCCACGACGTCGACCACATTCGTTTCCGCCTTGAAGGCGATATAGGATTTGACGATCTCCTCGGTCATGCAGGGATCAAGCGCTAAGATTTCCCGACGCAGCGCGTGAAACAGTGGCTGCATCAATCCGCCCTCATCGACAGTCGGGTGGTCCGCCAGTGTGTATTCCGCTGTGCGGTCCGCTTGGGGCAGATAGCCTTGAGGACCGAAGGCGACAGCCGTGGCGCAGCTGCGGCGAGAGCATGACGGTTCGGTCCTTGGCCCCCTTGCCGTGACGAACCTGGATCAGCATGCGATCGCTATCGATATCCGCGATCCTCAGGCTGACTGCTTCCGAGGCGCGCAACCCTGCGGCATAGGCAGCCGTCAGAGCCGTGCGCGCCTTCAGGGACGGCACCGCCTCGAGGAAACGCACGACCTCATCGGCACTCAGGATCGTCGGCAGCTTGCGGGGCGTGCGCGCATAGGCAATCCGTTCGGGGATCTCTGCCCGGTTCAGCGTCACGCCGTAGAAAAAGCGTAAGGCACAAACCGTCTGGTTTAGCGCCGGCCAGGAAATATCCTGCGATACCAGATAGACTTGGAAGGCGCGGACGTCCTCCAGTCCCAGCCGATCCGGCGAACGGTCGCATTACCGGCTGAACTTCGCGACGGCATGGAGATCGGATCGCTGCGTGGCTGGCGACAGGTTGCGAAGCGTCATGTCGTCGATCATACGGCGGCGCAGCGGGCTTACCGCTGGTGTGGCATCAGCCATCGGATGGTCTCCTGATAAAAGGTTGGTCTTGAGCAACCAAACCTTCCCATCTGGAGGCCATTCCCGCCAACCCCGACACCACTCCCGCGTCAGCGGGTTCGTTCAATACTAACTTTGTCAAGTCGATACCGATGATAGTAACTTCGGACATGGATGCTCCTTCCTTCTGTGATGCTTTCAACACTCATCACTTTGGCACATTACGATGCCGTCAGGAGGGGGCATCCACGCCATCAACAGAGCCTAGCCACGCTGTTAGTGTTGTGTTGAACGCATGTGGTCTATCGATCATAAGCATATGGGCTGCCTTCGCGAAAACATACATGTCAGCCTGCGGCGCTCGTTCCAGAAGTTTGATGCCGCGCGATACGGGAACCGTTGAATCGTGCCCGGACCAAGCAAGGAGCAGCGGGGCCCGCAGGCTTCCCAGAAACGGTAGAAGGTATTCCTCCTGGATACGGGTGTAGTCGCTGCCGTTGCGGACGCGGGCCGCGTCCTTGAACCTTTCAAGTTGGCCGCGTTGGCGCGCTAGACGGTAATTTTCCCTCATTATGTCAGTGAAGAGGGGAGGATTCGTCAGACTGAGAGACGCGTTAGTCTGCAGGAACTCTTCCTCTGTCTCGCATCCCCCCAGCACATTGTAGGCTTGGGCAGCGGCGCCTTCCCAAGCCTGATCCAGGTCTCCACCGAGACGCGGCGCGGTTGCGCCACTGCTGACGACGACAACGTTCGACACCCGCGTCGGAAAATCGAGAGCGAGCATGGAGGCGATGAAACCTCCTTCGGAGTGGCCGACCAACGAGCAACGCGCGATGCCAAGGGCGTCCATGAACGCGGAAACGTGGTGGCGCCTTTCAAGCCGAGGCACATGATGCCCATCGGCTGAAACGTCTGTCATGCCGAAGCCTACGAGATCTGGTGCCAACACCCGATAGGCGGTTGCCAGCACTGGGATTGTCGGATGCCATGTCGCCCAGGCGTCAATGGCCAGGGATGAGCCGTGGAGCAGGATAACCGTCGGCCCGCTTCCGGCTTCGTAGTATCGGGTACGCACGCCACCGGCGACGACATAGCGTTCATCGACCTGCATGGTGGCGTGTTCCTCTTCACTCTCGACGGAGCGGACGATTACTTAAGTCTAGGCCGTCCGTGTGTTTGATCGTGCTCATCGCAAACTTGGCGGCTTGCTGGACGTGCTTCCTTGCGAGCCGCTCAGCATCCTTGCCGCGGCGACTAACGAGGCTGTCGACCAGAAGCTGAATTTCCTCCTGCGAAGCCTTTCGCCTATCGGCATGCGACAGCGAGATTATGCGAAGCTGCGATGCCCTCATGTGGATGCTGCGCAGCATTCGCTCGGCCTCCGCATTGTCGGCGCCTGCGATGAGAACGTCGTAGAGCCGGTTCTTGGCAGCGATCAGTTCGCGTGGGGCGCCTGCCTCGTAGGCTGCCATGAGCTCGACATTAACGGTGCGGCACAACTCGACATGCTCGTCAGTGGCGCGCTCACAAAACAACCGGCATATGAGCGCCTCCAAGGCCTCGCGCACGTCGAATATCTCTTGCGCAATCTTCGGGTCCACGACCGATACAATCAGCCCGCGATTGGGCAAATTGGTCAGTAGTCCCTCATTCTCGAGTTCGCGCATCGCCTCCCGCAAAGAGGTGCGTGAAACACCCATCCGTTCGCACAGCACCCGTTCGATCAGACGCTCGCCCGGGGCAAGCTCACCGAGGACTATCGCGTTGCGAAGTGTTTCGGCTACCTGCGTGCGCAGGCGCGGTGGCACCGCTACCCTTAGATTAAACACAGCGAGAGTGCTCCTCCAAATGGAGTCCGGCAGTGAGTCGCGATCTGCATAAGCAGGCACCACTCCGCCAACGGATAGCGAGTATCTTCCATACTCAATGTCCAGACGCCATCAGCGGCCTTGCCTCGTACGCCTCATCGATGGCCGAGACATGCTCTGGATCGAGCACGATGTCCAGCGCGGCAACCGCTTCGTCCACTTGGTCAACCGATGTGGCACCGAAGATTGGTGCGTGAACGCCACGACGGCCAAGAGTCCACGCGAGTGCGACTTGAGCCGGCGTGCTGCCTATGCGCGCTCCGACATCTGCAATCGTCTCTCGAACCGCATGGTCATTCTCCCGGCCGTAGATCTTCTGTGTATAGTCATCACTTCTTGTCCTAGCCGTGGCGTGTTGGGGCTCACGGCGATCAGCAGCCAGAAAGCCCCGTGCCATTGGGCTGAACGGTACGACCGCCAAACCCTCATGGCGGCAATAGGGGAGCAGTTCTCGCTCGCACTCGCGATGCGTCGGATTGTATTCGCACTGCATCGACATGAACGCGGGCATAGCGCGCACTTTGGCCTTCTCCCTACACATCACCAGTGCCCATGTCGGCATGGTGGTGACACCAACATAAAGGGCCTTCCCGCTCCGAACAATATCGCCCATGGCATCGACCAGTTCATCGAGGTCCACCTCCTTGTCCCAGATGTGCGTCTGGAACAGATCGACATGATCGGTCCCCAGTCGGACAAGGGAGTCCTCGATCGCTCGAAACAGGTGCTTGCGCGAGTAGCCGCGGCCGTTGCAGTGATCCGACATAGGGTTACCGGCCTTTGTTGCGAGCACGATGCTATCCCGCGGCTGCTGTTTCACCAGCGTCTGGCCGAGGATGCGTTCGCTCTCGCCACTCGAGTAGAAGTCGCATGTGTCAAAGAAATTGACGCCGTGGTCCACCGCTCGTGAAACGATCAGGGCCGCAGCATTTTGATCGAGTACCCAAGCTCTCCATGCGGCTGAGCCGAAACCCATGGCGCCCAGACCGAGCCGCGACACCTTCAAGTTGCTGTTTCCCAGCTTTACGTAATTCATTCCTCAGGCTCCGTCATGTTCGTTTCGGTTATTCGGCCCTCATCCCGGCCGAGGTCGCGCAGGACTGACGTGGCGAAGGCGGCGGACCGCTCGACATAATTGCGCGTGCGGCTTTCGGCGAGGTTGGCGTCGCGGCGGCGGAAGGCGTCGATAATTCCCTTGAGCAATTCCATGCTCGCGCGCCGACGTTCCACATGTGCGACGCTTGACGTGACGGTGCGCAGATAAGTAACCCGCGCGTGCAGTACCGATGCCATCTGTCGCAGGATATCGTTGCGCGCACCATTCATGATCATGTCTGACACCGCGTCGAGTTTTTCTGCATGGATTTGTGCAAGATCGAGGTCATTGGTCTCATCGACCTCCTCAACCCGCCGCGACAGCTCCTCAGTCTCAACGTCTGTCGCGCGCTCGACGAAAAGCCGAGCCATTGCGGATTCGATGATGGCCCGCGCCTCGTAGATGCTTAGGGCTTCTTCCTCAGATAGCCGCGTCACGACCATGCCCCTACCGGGCACCCGCCTGACCAAGCCTTCGGCCTCTAGACTTCCCAGAGCTTCGCGAATGCTGGTGCGGCTGACGCCTGTCAGTGCCGCCAGCTTTCTCTCCACGAGCTGCTCGCCGGGCAGGAAAACGCTGTTTAGCAGCGCTTCGCGAAGCGAAGCGGCTGTTTGGTACCTGAGCGTGGCTGGCTCATCAACCATCCACCTGATCTTGCTCTCAGTCATCGACTTCCTCGTGATGGGATCGAGACGAACGACGCGGCCCGGATCATCCGCGAACATAGTCCAAAAACATTTGATTGACCACCAGCCTGTCTATTGGTATACCATACGACGATATGATATAAATGGAAAGTGGAATCGCGGGTGCGTACTTCCGACGGTCTAATAAACTTCGAACGTTCCGGGCGGGGCACCCCCCTCGTCCTTGTCCATGGAGTTGGTGCCAGTCTGCGGAGCTGGGATGATGTCTGCGGAGTGCTGACGAGCGACTTCGACATCATTAGACTCGATCTGCGAGGGCATGGCAGTTCCGCTCCGATCCGCGGGGGGTACTCGATTGACAAGTTCGCCGCAGACGTGGTGGCCATCATGGACGAGGCCGGTGTTACGAAGGCCGATCTCGTCGGCTTCTCTCTGGGTGGGCTGATTGCCCAGAATCTTGCCGTCGGCTGGCCCGAGCGGTTTAACCGGGTGGTTCTCCTGTCGGCTGTCGCGGGCCGCACGGCGGAGGAGCGCAATAAGGTCGTTGCCCGGCTGGACATGATACGTCAGGGCGGCATCGAGACGATCCTCGGCGCGGCTCATGATCGCTGGTTTACTGAAGCGTTCGTGCGTGCCCGTCCGGAAATTATCGAACAGCGGATGGCCGAGCTCAGGCAAGTGGATATTGAGTCCTACCTGGAGGCCTATCGCGTCTTCGGTCAAACGGAACTGGTCGAAACGCTCCCGTCGATATCTCATCCCACGCTGTTGATGACAGGTGAGCTCGATCAGGGCTCCAATGTCCGGATGGCCGAGACGATGCATCGGCTTATTCCAAACTCGGAACTGCGCATCCTTCCGGGACTTAAGCATAGCGTCCTCGTGGAGGCGTCCGTTCAGATCTCGGGGCATATCCGTGAGTTCCTAAAGAAAACAAACTAGGAGATCGGGACCCATGGATGAGACTTTGTACAATCGCGGTCTGGAGCGCCGGAAGGCAACGCTGGGACCAGAATACGTTGAGGGCGCGCTGAGCAGGGCTACTGACTTCTCGAAGGGCTTCCAAACTTTCATCACGGAGTACTGCTGGGGTAAGGGGTGGGGCGACGACCGGTTAGATGCCAAGGCCCGCAGCATGCTTAACATCGTCATGATCGCGGCTCTCAACCGCATGCATGAGTGGGAGCTTCATTTTAGGGGGGCAATCCGCAACGGCGTGACGCGCGACGAACTCGATGCTCTGATCACCCACGTCACCATCTATTGCGGCGTACCAGTAGGCGTTGAATGTCACCGCATCGCCAACCGCGTTTTCGCCGAGCTTGATGACAAGGAACCTGCGGCATGACCGAAGTGGTAATCCGCAAAATCGTAGACTACATTGAGGATACGCTTGTCGAAGGCGGCCGACAGGTGCCAGTGACGCTGCGCATGGCGGCAACGGCTGCCGTCATCAGAAACCCGTGGGCAGGAATTCCCTTCACAGAGGATCTACAGCCGCAGATCCTCGCGCATGCAAAGGTTTTGGCTGACACGATCGTGCCGCGACTGGTCGCCCTGATGGGCGGCGCGGGGAACATCGAGGCGTTCGGCAAGTGCGCAGTATCTGGTACGCAGGGCGAGATTGAGCACGCCGCGGGACTGATCCACACGCTGCACTTCGGCAACGTGTTCCGCATAGCGGCCGGAGGCGACTCTTTCCTTTCCTTCACCAACAAGCGCGCTGGTCCGGGCACGGCGCTCACCATCCCCATGACGCACAAGGACTCTGAACAGAAAGGGGCCCGCTCCCATTTTCTGACGATGGAGTTCGTCATCCCAGACGCACCGGGTCCCGACGAGATCGTCGTGACGCTTGGAGCGGCAAGCGGCGGCCGTCCACATCATCGCATCGGCGATCGCGTCAACGACATGAAGATGATGGGAGTCGACCAGGCTGGCCGCCCGCTATCGGCCCCGCAGTGAACGACAGTCCGACGGGCCAAGAAGATGACGAGACGCCGGAAAAAATGAACTGATCCAAGAGGAGTACAATATGAACAGACGAGAGTTAATGTCCGCCGTGAGTGCCTTGATCCTCACAGCGTCGATGACATCGGGCGTTTACGCCCAGGAAGCAAAGCCAGTACAGGGCGGAAGCCTCAACATCGGCTTTATAAGCGATGTCCGTACCCTTGATCCGATCCAGTCGACGCAGTGGACGGAACGCCAGATCCTGTTTCTGATCTTCGACACCCTCGTCGAGATTGAGCCAGACTTCTCGCTAAAGCCAAGCCTCGCTAAGAGCTGGGAATTCTCGGACGACGGGAAGCAAATGGTCTTGAAACTGCAAGAGGGCGTCAAGTTCCACGATGGCACACCGTTCAATGCCGAAGCGGTAAAGTGGAATCTCGACACCAGGCGCGACCCAGACGGCAAGTCTTCACAGAAAAAGCAGCTCGAAGCGATTGCAGACGTGGTTGCGACTGATGAACACACCGTCACAATCACGATGAAGGAACCCTATCCCCCGCTGCTGGCGTTGCTCGCCGACCGCGCGGGGCTGATGGTCTCTCCGACAGCTGGCGAAAAGTTCGGAGAGGACCTCGGATCGAACCCCGTTGGTACCGGGCCTTTCACGCTGGGCCAGTGGACGCGCGGGTCCCGCATCGACCTCGCGAAGAACCCTGAGTTCTGGCAGGAGGGACTTCCTCATCTCGATGCCGTCACGTTCAACGACATCGCAACCAATGCCGTCGGCATCCAGCGTATGTCTGTCGGAGAGCTTGACTTCATCAGCCAGCTTGACCCGCTTGATACACGCTTGGCGGGCGCCAGCCCTGACATAGAAATGGTCAAGTCAAAAAGCGGTCTGTGGTATTCGCTTCAGTGGAAATGGGACGCAGAGCCGTATAATAACCCCGAGCTGCGAAAAGCAGTCGCACATGGTCTAAACCGTGAGCGATTGAACCAGATCATCTGGAATTCGCAGGGCATTGTTTCAAACGGTTTTACCCCTGACGGCCTCTGGTGGACGCCCACCACGTTGGCGAGCTACGAATATGATCTTGAGAAGGCCCGGCAAATCGTCAAAGACGCCGGCCTGGAAGGAACCACGCTGAAGCTGGCGGCTCCTAGCGGCGACACGTTGCGCCGCATTTCGGAGCTAGCCAAGGAGGACCTGGACGCAATCGGGCTAAAGGTCGAACTCGCACCGGTGCCTCAGAGCGAATACTACGCCAAGACAGTCGCTGGCGAGATCCGCTTCACGCCGATGCGGTGGACGCAGCGCGCCGATCCGGACGGGCTGGTACAGTTTCTTTTCGCAAGCGCCGGCGGTGCCAACTCCACCGGCTACAAGAACGAGCAGGTCGATACCTGGATCGAAGAAGCCCGGGTCTCGACCGATCAGTCTGCCCGCAAAGCCCTCTACGACAAGATACAGCTCCAGATTTCGGAGGACAAGCCCTACATGCCGATTGGCTTTAGCGCGGAATTCTATGCGATGCGCAAGGTGGTGGGTGGTTTCACACCGATGCCCGACGAAATTCCACGCTTTCGCTACATGTGGAAGTCGCAGAATTGAGGCAGTTGGCCGCGGTCCCGTGCCGCGGCCAACCCCTGCACACGAGAAGCATCCAACGCCGCTGCGTCCTGCTCGGAGAGCTACATGTTAGTCCTGATCTTTTCCCGAGTCGCCATAATGGTGCCCAACGTCATTCTCCTGACGTTTCTGCTCTTTGCAGCTGTGACGTCCTTCCTTGGCTCCCCGGCAGCCATTATGCTGGGCGAGGAAGCGTCTCCCGAAACAATTGCGGAGCTGAACGCCAAGATGGGGTTTGATCAGCCGCTCCTGACGCGATATTGGGACTGGATGACGAACGCCCTGACCGGAGATTTTGGGCGTTCTTACACAACCCAGCAGCAAGTGGCGGAGATGATTGCGAATGCGCTTCCGCTGACTTTGGAACTCGCGCTCTGGGCGATCGTCCTCGGCTTCTGCGGCGCGACGCTCATCAATTCTCTCACCTTCTTCCGGAAATTTTTCCAAACTTTCACGGCAGTAATCAGCATCATCGGTATCACGGTGCCGAACTTCTTTCTTGGGCTGCTACTTATCTACATCTTTTCGATACAGCTACGCTGGCTGCCCACAACCGGCTGGGCGCCATGGAGCGACGGCGTCTTACGGCATCTGACGTACATGATCCTTCCCGTGATGACACTCACCGCATTCTATTTCAGTTCGTTCACACTCGTATACAAGGCAGAATACGCGGCCGTCAGGAACAACCTGTTCATCCGCGCCGCGCGGTCGAAAGGTTTGTCGGAGTCGCGCGTCTCCTTTCGTCACATTTTGCCGAACAGCATCCTGCCGTTGATTACCTATGCAGGATTGTCCTTGGGACAACTCGTGGGTGGCGCGGTCGTCACGGAAACCGTGTTTTCCATGCCAGGCATGGGCCGATTGCTCGTCGGGGCGATATCGGCTCGCGATTTCCCGGTAATGCTTGCAGTGGGCATGGTCATCATCGTTGGCGTGATGGTTCTCAATCTCATTGCCGACATCACCTACAGCCTCGTCAACCCACTCGTGCGAACATCGGCATAGGGGCAATGATGCGACAACTTTCCCCTCGGATGATCCTCGGACTGTGCCTCTTGCTCGTCATCACCTGCGTTGCGATCTTTGCACCGCTGATCGCACCTCTCAGTCCCACTGCGACCAGTGTCAACGTGTTTGGCGCTCCCTCCGGTCAGAACCTGCTGGGCACTGACCAGCTTGGCCGTGATGTGCTTTCTCGGGTCATTTACGGCACGCGAATATCTTTGCAAGTTGGCGCGTCTGCAGCTGTGATCGCTGTCTTGATCGGGGGACCTCTCGGGCTGATTGCTGGTTTCTTCCGAGGCTGGATCGACTACGTTCTCGTCCAGGTGATCGACATATTCATTGCTCTGCCTGGTCTGGTTCTCGCGCTGATCATCACAGCCATGCTTGGGTCCTCGGTTCTAAACCTATCTATAACACTCGGAGTCGTCACCGCGCCGACGGTCGCAAGACTGATCCGCGGTCAGGTCTTCGTCGTGCGCGAGATGCTCTTCGTCGAGGCGGCTCGCGCAACCGGGGCAAGCTCCTTTTGGATAGTGCGCAAGCACATCGTTCCCAACACTATGCGCGTCGTATGGTCGCAACTCGCGATCAACGTGGCTTTCGCGATCTTCACCTCGGCAAGCCTGAGCTTCCTCGGGCTTGGCGTGCCTCCTCCTTCCCCGGACTGGGGCAGCATGGTCCGCGACGGCACCAGTTTCTTGTCACTGCGGCCATTACTCAGTCTTGGCCCAGGCGCAGCCGTCGCGCTGACGGTTTTCACCTTCTACCTTATCGGCACGAGCATGAACGCCGCTGCCTCCTCCAACGATCACTAATGGAGCATCGAGAATGAGTATATCTCCTAGAGGCCCGGATCTTGCTGAATTCCTGGAGCTGAAGCTGCGCGAGTTTGCCGGCGACGACGGAATGGCACTCGCGCAGGCGTGGATGAGACCTCCCGCCCAGCTTATGCGGGTAGAAGCGCTTCGTCGCTTCAAAGCCTCGCGGCTGAGCTTCGCCGACATGCTGTTGCGAAAAGTCACCCGCGAGCGCTGGCAGATCCGCCTTCAGTGGAAAGAGTGTAAGGACGACGGCGCCGCCAAGTTTGTCTATCTCATCGATACGGGCCGCCAGGCCTTCACCTATATCGCTCGAGTCTATGCTTGGGACGGTGTCGAAAAGGTCGGCCGCCGCTCCGACGGCGCCAACCGCGACATGTTCGGTGCGCTCTTCATCGGCGCCGCCAGCGAGGAACGGATTGCGCGCGAGTTCGCAACCTTTGACCTCAAGACCGAAGGCCAGATGCGGACGGATGCCGACGTGATCGGCTGGACGCCTGCCAACCGCAGCAGTCGTCATTTCGATTCGGTAGTCGACGCGTTGTCCAGTGGTCAACAGCCGGATGGCGAGGCGCTCGGTTATCTTATGAGGAATGGTGGTTTCCAGAGCAGTGGAAGAAACGGCACTGTCTCATACCCGGGCATTCCCGACGATCATCCGTTGCATCATCCCTTCTTCGCCGACCTCTTCGCGGTCTATCTCGTACGCCTCGTTTCAATTGATCTTGTCAACGCAGTGGCGCGGACGCGTAATTCTCACGCCGCGCAGCTCGACGGTTCGCTAGCACGACAGCTCGGCGTCGGAAATTCGTCTGGCCAGGGAATGTGCGTCGCCCTCCAGCGCTGGCCACACTGGGTCGCGACATGGGTCAGCGTGCGTGAGACCGCGCTCGGCTACATTAAAAGCAGACCGGTTCAAGCGCACTGTGTCGCTATCTTGAAGGACTCCATAGACCGGACCATTCGTATCTACCGGCGAACTGACCCGCAGGTCTTGGATGGTGTCGCAAAAAATGAAGCGATCATCGCCGATTTGGAGCAGATTTCCTCGCTCGTTTCGCAGCCAACCGGCTTTGCTGTCTGGGGTGAGTTGGCGGACTACGTCACTGCTGCGATGGACGGCGAAAGTGCTGAGCAGCTCAACAGTCTCCTTCTCGATCTGGTGCCGGAGTTCTGCGATGCGATCGAGCCCGCATTCAGGCTTGGCACCGAATGCCAACGCCGTTTCGATCCCGCAATGACTGTTGCCGACCTCCGCGACATCCTGAGGCGCAACTACGGATGGGCGCTGCGCGCTGACCGCTCGCTCGCTGAGACACACCAGCACTTCTGGTACCACTCCATCGATAGCGGTGAGCAGCGGCGGGGCGAACGCATCATCGACCCGCACGAGAGATTTGAATCGTTCATTGATCATGTCGGACTGATGCAGAGGTTGGCCGCGGTGCTGGTCAGCCACGCGGACAGTGATCGGGCGGGAGATGTCGTCCTGGAGGATCCGGACCTGCACTACGCAATCTCGCGAGCGCAGTATCTTGACCGACTGCCCTATGCCGAAATCCGCGACCCAATTGCGCATCGCGATTTCATCCCGGCCGACCTTCTCCGGTTCTTCCTCGCATCCCTGGGGATCCGAGGAGCCACGCCGCTCAGTATACGCTACGTGCGCGGAACCTTCTTCCAGGACCACCCTGTGCCGTCCGAATTTTCTGGTCTTGAGGGGTCGGTTCGGCCTTTTGGCCAACGTGCGATGAGCGAGGCGCTCTGATGAACCACATCGTATCCGTGGCCTATTCCGAATTGACACGCGTGCTGCCCTGGTCATTGCGGGCGCTGGGCTACAAATTCGGCACTGCCGATAGGGGCGCCCACCTCGTGGCCACAGCAGCCGCGATTAGCCCCGCCGCGCTCGACGCAATCGCACTGGCCAGGCATCGGCAGGAGCGCGGACCGTCGATGCATCGCACCTCGGAAGGGCTGGCGATCGAGGCCCGGGACGTGTCGT
>Ga0209702_10007700_pt1 | contig 13000 bp, 15 predicted proteins | sample FRY01_FD_187210 | JGI IMG/M metagenome (GOLD analysis project Ga0209702, IMG submission 187210) | Freshwater microbial communities from Lake Fryxell liftoff mats and glacier meltwater in Antarctica - FRY-01 (SPAdes) (version 2) | ecosystem: Environmental > Aquatic > Freshwater > Ice > Glacier... | reverse complement strand
CTGGTTTTTTACGTACTTCCCTGTCATATTTTCATCGCCATGTTTACCGGCGGTACTCGCAAAATAACCATCTGTCCAAAACTCTTCGCCCCAAGGGGCGGGGAATAAAACCCTAAAAGAGATTTAAATTAGAGTTTAATGGAATTGCGAAGTATTCCTTAAGTACTTTATTAAAAACCATAGAGAAAAGTAATAAGATTAAAGCTTGTCCGTAAGTTCTATGATTTACATATAGAAACCCTATTATAATTAATGGAACAAGTAAAATATCATTACTAAAAGCTAGAAAAAATTTAGCAAGGTAATCAATTGCATTCATAAAAACGTCATCGTCATATATGGACGAGTTATGTAAAATATCATAAAATTATTATGAGCCATTTTTTATAAAATCTAATCGCTAGGAAGTTTTGGAATAAGGGAAATGAAAAGCCGAATTTAAGTAAAAATTACCAGAAAAACGATTTAAAAGAACGTTTTTTATATATTCTCTTTCAACCAATTCAAAGCCTTTTTAAGCCAAACCGGCTCTTCTAACTCATCTGTTTTAAAAGAATTTTTTTGTTGTCTGATAATTTGGTTTTTTACTATACCTATAGCGGTAGAATACATAGAGGGGTTATAGCCTTCAGCAAAGCCTGGAATAGTTTCAGGTTTACCGATGCGCACTTGTTTTTCAAAAATTTTTGCAGCTACTTCTTTCATGCCTCTTAGCATTGAACCACCACCTGTAATAACTAAACGCCGTGCGATTAACGGATTTCCTATAGCATTATCATATTCTTTTTTCACCATTTGGAATATCTCTTCCACCCTTGAATTAATAACTTCAGTAAGATCACTTGATTTTATTAAGGGAAGAGAATTATAAGGACTATCAATATCAAGGTCATCCATATTAATGGTATGATTTTTGTCAAAAGAATATAACAAAGCATTGCCATGCAATACTTTTAGCTTCTCAGCAACGGCAAAACTTATTGCGAAGACTTTGGCTATATCAGAAGTAATATGAAAACTACCCAAATCTATATAGTTAGTATAAATTAATTTGTCTGCAAGAAACACTCCGAAACAAGTGGTCCTGGCACCTATATCAATAATAACTACCCCTTGACTCTTTTCATCTTCAGTTAAGCAAGCTATACCAGAGGCATAAATCGCTAAAACAATATTGGTAATTTCAACATGACATTTGGCAAAACAATTAGTTATGTTGCGCAATATATTAGAATTTGCAGCGATAATATGCAATTCACAGCTTAGCTCTTTGCCATACATCCCTAACGGAGAGGCAATAGAACTATTATTGTCTAAGGTAAATTCTATAGGGAAATAATGAATAATCTCTAAATCTTTTAATTTAAATTCTGCTAACGCTTTTTGTATAAGCTTCTTAATATCGGATAAAGAAATCGCTTGGTTAGAAAGTTTTATTTTATTGTTGGTATAGTATGATTTAGTCCCTGCGCCAGTTAAAGAAACCGTGATTTTTTTAATATTTTTTCCGCAATCTTTTTCTAATGCGTAAATTGCTCCAATGATACTGCTTTCTGCCTCTTTTAAATCTAATATTTTTCCTCCTCTAATACCTTTAGAGTAGTATAAATCTTGGCTTACAATTTTAGTCTGCGCTTGCTTACCTACATAAGCGGCCACGCAAGCAATTTTGCTGCTACCAAGATCTAATGCGATAAAGTTAAATAATTTAGCTTTCATGATTTTATTTTATGCTATAGATATATTGTCATTGCAAGGCCTTGAAATAGTAAAATTAAAATGTTTCCCACTCATTTCTTACCATAAAAAACAAGTGGCGATAAATGTAATATTGTTCCATTTCTTTTAAGCCAATTCCTCCCTATGTCGTAATCAGGTAGAATTTTACTCACTAAAGCCCAAAATTTTTTACTATGGTTCATTTCTTTAAGATGCGCCATTTCATGAGCTACTAAATATTCTAAAACTGCATAAGGAGCAAATATTAAACGCCAGTGAAATGACAAGATTCCTTTACTTGAGCAACTTCCCCATTTAGTAGCATTAGACATCAACTTAATTTGGGTATAATTTAACTTATATTTTTTAGCAATGGGCATTGCTAATTTTATTATTTCTTGTAATAGTATTTTTTGTAAAAAAACCTTCAAAAAAGCGCAATGTAAACCTATTTTTGCGTATATTTCTACTATATCGCGCAATAATTTCACATTATAATTATCGGATTCAATATACACTATTTGATATGATTTGCCTAAGATACTAATAATATTTTCATCATGCGGTGACTGAGCAGCTATATCATGTAATTTTTTTCGGATCCACGCTTCTTTTTTAACTAAAAAATCATAACCAGTAACCACATTTCCTGTTTTAGGTAAAATTAATTCTGCGTATTTTCCTACAATTTTAATGCTTGTATGAATTGCTTTATTACTTCTTCTTACTAAAATTTCTAATGGCTTTCCTAATTTTTCCAGAATAACAAAGTTAGGCTTAATAGACATAAATTAAGTTAAGACCAGGTTAAAAAACGTTGTTGATAGTCCTTTTCTCCTCATAATAATATCTAATTAGGTATGTATTTAAGCGGATCTACTGCTACCTTATCTTCTCGAATCGCAAAATGCAGCTGTGGATAATTTACATTGCCAGTCTGACCTACGTGTCCCACTGTTTCCCCTGCAGATACATCATCACCTTTTTGTAAATTTAATTCTTGTAAATGCGCATATGCCGTATAAAGATGCTTGCCGTTTATCGGTTCATTTAATTTAATTATCAATAAATTTCCAAATTGCTTATCATTTCCTATGTATACCACAATACCAGCTGCAATTGCCTTTACGTTTATTCCTTCATCTGCAGCAATATTTATTCCGTTATTTTTACCTAAAATTGTCTTTTCACCAAATTTAGAAATGATCTTCCCTTCTACAGGTTTTACAAATTTTTTAAGCACCATAACGTTAGAAGCTGCTAGCGGTTGGTTCTTCTCCCCAATAGGATGAGCGTTAGTCTCTAAAGTTTCTCTTTCTTCCTCTGGAAGGAATATTGTCTTTTTATTTTCGGAGTTAGTAGGCGGCACTACTATTCTATCTTCTTTATCTAAGTCTAATTCTTTATCTGCTCTAGTTGGTTCTTTTAAAAACCCAGTTGGTGGTTCAAATTCTTTCTCCGTTTCTTTAATTTCTCTACTAGTAATAGTATTTTCATCATTTTCAATTACTGGCCTGCTATTAATAGATGGTTTTAAATTAGGTTTGATACTGGGTTTAATGGGTTTACTTTTAGCTGCTTCACGGTTATATTCTATAGGTGCAGCAGGTTGCCCTATGCAACTCGAAAGCATAAAAATTGTAATAGAGAAAAAAACAACACGTGACAACATAATTTATCAAATTTCATATATAATATTATGTAATAAACTAACAGTAATATATAATTTTTACTAGCTTTTTTATCAAGAAATTAATATACCACTTATATCATGAAAACTTATAACTTCGTAATAGCTAGCGATCACTCTGGGTATGTTCTCAAAAATAAAGTTATAAATTATTTACAAAATAAATCCTTGTCAGTTTATAATTGCGGCCCTTTCACAGAAGAAATAGTAGATTATCCTGATTATGCTGAAAAAGCTATAGATGGAATATTAGAAAATATAGCGCAATTTGGTATTTTAATTTGCCATACAGGACTTGGTATGTCAATAGCAGCAAATCGTAGATCCGAAATAAGGGCTACTCTTTGTTGTGATTTGTTCATGGCTGAAAGAGCAAGAGCTCATTATGATGCCAATATATTAGTACTGGGAGCTAAAATAACTGGCGAAGAATTAGTTTACCAAATGATTGATAAGTTTTTTACAACTCCGTTTGAGGGAGGACGGCATAGCTCAAGATTATTTAAACTTAATTAAGTTCTGCAAAAGTTTCTATTATATTATTTGCTATAGCGAGCTCTTCTTTAGTATTTACGCCTATTACTGCATTTTGGTTATTTGATAAAAGATAGGATACTTTCTCACCATGATCTTTGCAAATTCCAATCATTTCCGTAAGGTACAATTCTTTTTTTGAAGTAATATAGTCACTAAGCACTGAATATTTCAGATATTTCCTTAATATGCCTGCTTTAAACGTCATCACTCCTGAATTACAAATTTGAACTGTTTTTTCTTCCTCAGAAGCATCTTTAAATTCAACAATTTTCAGAAAGTTTCCTACATCATCAATAATAATCCGGCCATATTGTCCAGGATTATTTCTCTTGAAACACAGAGTATTGACTGCAGAATTTGTATAGACTAAATGTTCTAAAAGCTCTCTAATAATCTTAGGTGAAATTAATGGATTATCACCATATAGAATAGCTGTTATTTTATTGTCATCTACTAAATCTATAGCAGCATACGTAGCATGCGCAGTTCCTAATTGCTGATCTTGTAACGCAAATTTACAAATATCCTTATAAGGCGCTAAGTATTTCTTTAATTGCTCAGAGTAAACAATAATAACATCATCTGTAACTTCTTTAGCATTTAGCAGCACCCTCTCAAGCATAGGTTTTTCGCCAACTTTATGCATTACTTTCGGTAAATCTGACTTCATCCTAGTACCATTACCAGCAGCTAGGATGATAATTTGTATATTCTGCATTCTACTCTTCATTCATAGCCGCATAAATTTCATCAGAGAATTCATAATTACCAAAAACTTTTTGCACGTCATCACTTTCCTCTAAAGTATCAACTAATCTTAATAATTTTTCTGCCTGCTCTTTGTCAGTAATAGTGATAGTATTTGCAGGCATCCAACCTATATAAGATTCTACAGGATCACCGTATTTATTACTTAAAAGCTCTAGACATTGCGAAAAATTTTCAATATCGGTATAAATTAAGTGTGAATCACCATCAGTTACCACGTCCTTGGCACTGGCTTCTATAGAGCTTTCAAGAACGTCCTCGATTGAGCCGATAGTTTCCGGATATTCTACTACGCCAACGTGATCAAATAAATAGCTAACGCTACCGGTTTCACCTAAATTACCGCCAAACTTGGTAAAAGCTGACCGTACTTCGGCAGCAGTACGATTTTTATTATCGGTAAGGGCTTCAACTATTATAGCAATACCACCAGGAGCAAATCCTTCATAGCGTATTTCACTATAATTTTCATGGTTAGCTACATCGCTAGCCGCGCTAATCGCTCTATCTATTCTTTCTTTCGGTAAGTTTTGGCTACGCGCAGCAATTATGCTATTGCGCAAACGTGGGTTACTTTGCGGATCTGGAGCACCAGATTTAGCTGCTGTAATAATTTCCCGAACTAATTTTGTAAAAACTTTAGCTCTTTTTTTATCTTGCGCGCCTTTACGGTGCTGAATATTTTTAAATTTTGAATGTCCGGCCATTATTTACTCTATTATAATCCTAACTATCTTTTCTTCTAAATAGATATATTTCTTTTTACCGCCAATAAAATTATTACTAACTATAACAAAACTATAGGGAGTATTATTATTATCAAGAAAATAGCCTACTAGAGATGATACCCCAGTCATAGAGCCAGTTTTAGCAAAAATATTTACTCCTAGAAACCGTCCTTTTAATGTACTTTCTTCGTCATGCTGTGCTAACATAGAAAAAATAATTTTATAATCGTTTCTATTGTAAATATTATTTAAAAATTGATCAAAATGATTAACTGTGAGCAAATTATAACGAGATAGGCCGCTACCGTCAACTATTACCGAGTCATTTAAATCTACATTTAATTTTTCAAAGGCCAGCTGTTTAATTAATCCTCCTGCGTCCCTCCAATTGATACTACCATATACATGACTAAATGCCGAAAATAAATAGTCGGTTATATAATTATCTGATTTCTTTAAAGCAATACTAGCTAGTTGATAGAAACTTTTATCAACTGTAGCTATTTCCTTTGCATCCTGCGGTTTAGGACCATATATAATACTACCACTTAATGCGATATCATATTTTGCTAGTAATTTTTGTAATATAAGTTTGATATGTAATAAATTATCATTACTAACTGCTGAAATGACAAGATCTTTATAAGCTTTATTAAGCGTACCTTTTACAATAAAAGCGTCTTTTTTAATCGAAGCGTGTATTTTATCCTTAGATTTAAATGGTATTGTAGTTGCATAATTAATTACCTTATAAGGCGAAATTCCAATATGCTTAAAATATATTTTGTCTTTAGTTCGTTTAGCAGGATTTATTAGTAAATAAGCACAATTTTTATTAATATGAACTTTAGTGATTAGCGCGCCATAACAATATACGCTATCTTCTAGCATATTACCTTCCATTAAAGGTGGTAGAGAAAATTCTGAATTTACAATATAAAAATCATTGACAGTACTCCCTCCTTGGTCCTTAATTGATTTTACTAAAAACTCTAAATTATCTGTAGAAAAATCAGCATCATGAATATCTAAATAATAATTGTTTTCTTTTCTAAGTATTTTACTACTAAAAATATGATCATCACCGAAATGCTCTCGTAATGTCGCTAAGGTAATAAACTTTAAGCTACTAGCAAAATTATAGTATTTTTGTTCATTTTGCTGGTAAATAACCTTATTAGTAGTTAAGTTTCTGATCTTAATACCTATATTAACTGGCGGAATTATCATTTTGAGTTGCTCTTCAATAGCACTCTTTACGTTATTCTTTGCAGCAATAGCAGTATTGAGATTTAGTAAAATTACTATAACAATGAGGATTCTGGTCACAATTTTTCTTAAATATAGGAAAGTTTTAGCGTTTAGCGTCATTCTAAGTGAACTCTTGTGAGCATAGGAATCCAGCTGATTTTGTAGAAACAGCGTAGGGATCCCTAAGGGAGTTAAAGCCCCCCAGTATAACAGAAGAATGACTGTCATTCACCTTCACTATGGTCTCTCAGGGTGACGTTTTGAGATATCAGGAGCTAAGTACAGCAAAGGATCAGGCTTGCATTTTAAAACCGTTACTTATAATATGCAAGGATAAAATATAGAACCATATTATGAAAAATCTCCTAATCACCACACTCTTATTACTAAGCTCTAATTGCTTTGCGGACCAGCCACATGCTTGGCAAATGATGTTTCAAACACCAGCAAGTCCACTAATGGAAGAACTAGACAAGTTCCACGATTTTTTGCTTATAATTTCAGGAATGATAGTCTTTACCGTAGCAGCGCTACTTGCCTATGTATGTATACGGTTTAACGCGAAAGCTAATCCTATTCCAGCAACTTTTTCTCATAATCTTCTTATAGAAATAATCTGGACCATAATTCCGATAATAATTCTAATTATTATCGCCGTGCCATCTTTTCGAATTTTACGTTTTGCTGAGAAGATACCGCCGTCAGAAATGACTATTAAGGTAGTTGGCTATCAATGGTACTGGCATTATATTTATCCGGATCACAATAATATCGAATTTGATAGTTATATGATTACCGATGCGAATCTAAAAGCTGGGCAAATGCGGTTACTTGAGGTGGATAACCGGCTAGTAATACCTGAAAATACCACGGTAAAATTTTTAATTACTGCTGCCGATGTGATTCATAGTTTTGCTATTCCAGCTCTGGGTATTAAAATGGACGCAGTGCCTGGACGAATCAATGAAACTTGGACTAGAATTGCTAAACAAGGCGTATATTATGGCCAATGCTCGGAGTTATGCGGCGTTAATCATGGCTTTATGCCTATCGCCATTGAGGTAGTTAGTAAAGAAGAGTTTGAAAAATGGCAGGTTACCGCAAAAGCTAAATTTTCTATGAATTTACATCGACGAAAAGTTGCAAATGCTTTAGTAGCCTTCTGATATTGCGAAGCCGTAAAATTGCCGCAGCAATTTCATAGTGAGTTATTAGATCTCGAATGATTATTGGCACGCTCAACATGTGGCGTGGTGCCTAGTTGCATTAAGATCCAAAGTAAGGCAAATTTCTTATTTGTTTTAGTATTTTTAAAATATTCTTATTATTTTCAAATGACTAAATGTAAATAAGAAAGATAGTTGCATATTAAGCTCACTTGTAAATAATAATTTGTAGAAATAAATTATATAAGAATAATTTATTTTGGGAGAATCGCTGAATAAATGGTAAGAGTAGTAAACACTCAAAAAATTAAATTAGGTAGAAATAATGCATTGGAATGATATTAAGGCAATTGCGAATAGCTTAGAAGAAAATTACCCAGATGAAGATGTATTTGAGTTAACTACATTAGATTTAGAAGATTTAATTAAATCTTTACCTGACTTTGATGACCATGAAATTCCTACTACTAAAGAGCGTTTAAAAGAAATCCGCGATGCATGGACCGAAATTAAAGACGGCGAAACAGATGAAGAAAGTGAAGAAGAGGAAGAGGAAGAAGATGAGGATGATGAATAATCTATGAGTAAATTGCTATTGAGAGCAGCAATTTCGTGAAGTATATTATTCTCTGTAAATAAAAAGGTAGATTACACAATACACTAAGACAGCCTCTGGCACGGTGAGGATACGCAGCATACTCATAGCACCAACAATGCTATACGACATTAGATCTTTTTAAAAACTTCATTAGCGGATTATTTTATCTTCATTAGAACCTATAAAATGCTCACCTATATTTAATACGGTGCGTTTTTTAGAACCTAATTCCTCAAAATATCGCCACTATATTTAATTACAAAAGAGATCTAATGCAAATACTCATTTTTATTAGGTGGATACTTAAACATTATTTGTTCGGTAATGATCATATCAAGCTTCTGATCATGAGGTTCTACCGGGATATGTAACATTAGGTAATCGTGAAATACAGAGCCGATAGCTACAACATTATTTTTGCTTAAATATCGATCGTAATTTCCTCCCCCTCTACCAAGTCTATAACCATTTATATTAAATGCCAGGCCTGGAACGAATATCATATCTGGTATAACTGGGCGCTTGTTAATATTATTAGGCTCAAGTAATTTAAAAAAACTATTGTTAATAAGCTCATCAGTTAACTGATACTCTATAAATACCATATTATTATGAGCTAATATTTTTGGTAAAGCAAATATTATCGAATCTTGAAATGTTTCCAACAAAGGAAGAAAGTTTGGCTCTCCGGCAAGCGGATAATAAACACCTACAACTTTTGGTTTATATACATCAATAATATGTATAGCTTTATCAATAATTTGTTTATTAGCAAAATCGTTAAAACTTTTGTTTTTTTTCTCTAAAATTTTTTTGCGTATTAATTGTTTTTCATTCATCTAATATCTTACTTCATATTAAATTTATCATACATTATTTTAGTTTCTACTGAGTCAATTAAACTATCTACCAGCGTCTGCGAAAAGTCTTGGGCTGTTTCGTGATTTATCAGCCCTACTTTCTTTTTAAACCACGATTGTTTATTAGCTATATATTCGATTTTTACATCTTTCCCAAATTTTTTCTTAATAACATTATAAATATTATCAACGCCATCAATTAAACCATAATCTAATGCCGATTGAGCTGTCCAAAACTCGCCATTAAACAAAATATCGTCGGTTTGCGTTAGCTTTCCTGCACGTCGCTCCTTTACATAATCAATAAAGTGATCATGTATTTGTTTTTGTATATTCTTAACAATTTCAATATCGCTTTCTTGCTCTGGCTTAAACGGATCAAGTACCGATTTATTCTTGCCTTGACTATAGACTCTACGTTCTATACCAAGCTTATTTATAGCTTCATGAAAGCCAAAACCACTTGAAACCACTCCGATACTGCCAATAATAGAACTTGAGCACGCATAAATTTGTTCGCCAGCGCAAGCTAACCAATAACCTCCTGAAGCTGCGACGTCCTCAACGAAACTATAAACCTTAACCTTTTTTTCTTGAGCTAAAGACCTAATACGCGCTGCAATTAACTCGGATTGCACGGGTGAACCACCTGGAGAATTTATAATTAAACAAACAGCTAATAATTTTTTTATTTCAAAAGCTTTTTCTATTAACTCGTTTAATGATTCTATCGTCAACCCTGATTTAAAACTACCGGTTTTGCCTATTACACCACATAAGCGCAGGATGGCAATAACAGGTTTCGAAGGAGTAAACATTGGTAACAAAGATAATAATTGATCAAATTTAGTAAGCTGTGTTTTCAAGGGTGCTTGGTCAAAAGCACTGCCAATAACAACGTTTTTATTATTATTTATTTGATTTATCATTTGAATTGCCATCTTTTTTATTATTATTTTCTATTTTAGGTGAATTAGTTTGAGGAGCAATTATGTTTTCTTGCTGCTCTTTATTATCTTCTATTTTTTGTTCAGTTTGGGGTGTAGAGAACGGCACTACTGGCTGAACTTCTTTAAAAGGCTTAACAGATTGATTTAACGGTTGATCTCTATAACTATTTTTAGGAAGAGGATTATTACCTGCGATATGTGATAATATGATGTTACGAATTTCTTCATCATACCAATTAACTTCACCGACAAAAGATATTAACTTTTTGCCATCAGGATCAATCAAAATGCTAGTAGGTAATCCAACTATTGAAAATGCTTTAAATAATTGATTTTTATAATCATGATAAATAGGTAAATATCTTATTTCATAATTTTTATAATAATCTTGTACAGCTTTTATACCGAGATAATCTTGAGAAATAGGGATCACTTCAAAGGGTAATTTTCGAAAATCTTTTTGCAAAATATCAAGATCCGGCATTTCTTTAATACACGACGGACACCACGTTGCCCAAAAAACTAATAATATAGTTTTCCCTTCAAATTGATCCAGAGAATATTTCTCTTCTTTCTCATTATAAAATATAATAGAGTCGGGTACGTTTGAGCCATCAAGCGTTTTCACATTTGGCTTATCCGATTCAAGTTTTATAGGTGCTGCTGCAAAACAGTTAGCAAAGAACAAAAAATATGCTATAAGGATTAAAAAATATTTATAGCATCTAGGATTTTGGAATCCTAACGCTTTATTACACATAATCATAATTAATTCGTGAAACTTCTATGAAATATAGCACAAAAAATAATAATTACTTACATCTTCTTTTAATGATTATATTTAGCCTGTCTTCATGTGGATTAAAAAAACCTTTAAAAGATTCTCAGCTACCCAAAAAAATTGAAATGGGTCATGATTGTTGTAGTTGAAAGAGGTATTACTATTAAGATAATAAGTGACTGTCATTGCGAGGAGCATAGCAAGGTGATCATTCTATGGAAAACAGCGCTAAAACATCCCTTGTTAAACTAACACCCTAGTTGTTTTCTAGAACCTTAACCAGCTCTTCAGCGATCTGCACGCTATTTAACGCTGCCCCTTTACGTAAATTATCAGCAGTAATCCATAAATTTATGGTATTTGCTAAACTAGCATCTTTTCTAATCCTAGAAACATATACATTATCTTCTCCTACAACATCAATTGGTGAAGCATATTTTGCCTCATTTTGAGTAGAAATTACTGTTATACCATCTGCTTCTTGTAAAATTTCATCTGCATCTTCTGCTTCCATTTTACTGCTAAACTCAATGTTTACGGACATTGCATGTCCTACAAATACTGGTACTCTAACGCAAGTTACGCTAGCTTTAGCATGCAGACCAATAATTTTTTCCAGTTCCATAGCTATTTTAGATTCTTCACTAGTTGAGCCGTCATGATTAAAATCCCCAATATGCGGAAATAAATTAAAAGCTATCTGTTTTGGAAAAATCCTAGGGGCCATGTCGTTAAAGACATATTTAGATTTGGTCTGATCGTACAATTCATCCATCGCAGTCTTGCCAGCGCCTGAAACTGATTGATATGTTGATATAACAATTCTCTTTATTTTCGCTTCATTATCTAAGGGCTTTAACACTACTGCTAGAGGAATAGTACAACAGTTTGGGCTTGAGATAATATTTCTAAAAGTATAATCCTTTAAACTACCCAAATTTGCTTCGGGTACAATCAACGGTACGTCAGCATCTAACCTAAAAAAAGATGATTTATCAATTACTATGCACCCTTTAATTGCAGCTTTAGGGCCATATTCTTTTGATATATCTGAACTAGCTGCAAAAAATGCTATATTAATTTTACTGAAATCCAAACCTTCAAGCGTTACGACTTTTAACACTCTATCACCAAAGCTAATTTCTGCTCCACGTGACTCGTTTGAAGCAACTGCATAAATCTCATCAACAGGGAAATTTCTTTCAGCTAAAATATTTAAAGTCTCACGTCCAACATTTCCAGTCGCGCCTATTACAGCAATATTATATTTCTTTTTCATGTTTATCTCATGTTAATAAGCTAGTAATTCTACTCTAAAACTAAAAACTTCTCTACTAATTTTGGTCATAACTACTCTCTACTCGTTAAAATTTAATTTCACATGCTTTTAAGAATATTTTAATTATTAACCTTATTAAAAACTTATTTGATTATTAATTTGATTATAAACTCGTAATATGATTTAATTAATTTATAAATTAGTAATAAATTAGTCTAATATTGTGTATTTATATATTATTTAATGTCTATTAATAAAATTTAGGAGAAGAAACTATGTCTAAAGTTGTAGAAACTGAATTCAAGATAAATACTGACTTTTTGCGTAGTAACCCAGTATTTTCCCTTGCTCCAAAAGGTCAAGAGATTGATATAGAGTATGACAAATGTAATTTTTATACAAAAAGAGAAAGTTCCCCTGATTATATTGTACAAACATATTCTGTAGGAAATTTAAAGAGCGTATTAGAAAAAATGGTTATTTGGAAAGAAGAAGATATTACTGTAAAAAGAGGTCCTGGTGTATCCGTTCATTATATTATTGATATATACCCATCGCCAATGAAAGTACTGGAGAAATCTTTGGAAATAGGTTACAAATGTAGTTATGATAAAATTTCAACCGCTCAGTAACGAACAAAAAAAAGATTTAGAACTCCGTCATCGTTATGAAG
>Ga0209702_10007698_pt1 | contig 13004 bp, 13 predicted proteins | sample FRY01_FD_187210 | JGI IMG/M metagenome (GOLD analysis project Ga0209702, IMG submission 187210) | Freshwater microbial communities from Lake Fryxell liftoff mats and glacier meltwater in Antarctica - FRY-01 (SPAdes) (version 2) | ecosystem: Environmental > Aquatic > Freshwater > Ice > Glacier... | reverse complement strand
CATCCACCACTACCACGACCTCCTCCACCAGCCCGGCGTCGCCCAGGACAGTTGGGATACACTCGTTCCCGGCTTACGCCAAAGGAACCTCCTCTTCGGGGAGCGCCCGCTCTGCACAGTCCTGCGCCCGCTGATGTACAGCCCCCAGGAGTGGGCGCACCTGAAGGAGCGCACGACAGTTATGCTGCGCGCCTTCGACCGGCTGGGGCGGCTGATGCTAGACGATCCGGCACTGCGGGCGCAGGCGCGCCTCACCCCGGACGAGGACTATCTGGTCAATGTGGAGCACGGCTACCGCACGACTATCCCCACGGCCCGGCTGGACAGCTTCTACGCCCGCAACCCGGACGGCAGCCGGACACTGAATTTTATCGAATTCAACGGGGAAAGCCCGGCGTCGATGGCCTATCAGGACGTGCTGGGCGATCTCTTCGACGAATTGCCGGTGATGCAGGCGATGGGTGAACGGTACAATATGCGCTTGCTGCACAGCCGTTCCGCCGCGCTGGACGCCATTCTCAAAATTTATTACGAGTGGCGGGGCAACCGGGACAAACTGCCCGACATCGCGATTGTGGATTGGCACGGCGTGCCTACCACCAGCGAATTCCATCTCTTTGTGGACTACTTTGCCCGCCACGGCATCAAAGCCGTCATTTGCAGCCCGGACGAAGTGGAGTTTCGGGATGGGGTTTTCTATGCCGACGGCACGGCTGTGGATTTTGTCTACAAGCGGGTGCTGATCACCGAACTGTTGCAAAAGTACGGGCTGAATCACCCGATTGTCCACGCCCTGGAAGCGGGCAAAATCTGTGTGATGAACCCCTTCACTTGCAAATTGCTGCACAAAAAGGCCAGCTTCGCCATTGCCGGGGACGAACGCAACGCCCATCTGCTCACACCGGAAGAACGGGCGGCGATTCAGGCCCACGTCCCCTGGACCCGCGTAGTCGAGGAGCGCACGACGCTGGACCAGAACGGTCACTCCATCGATCTGCTGCCCTGGGCCAGCCACAACCGGGAACATCTGGTGTTGAAGCCCAACGACGAATATGGCGGCAAAGGCGTTATTATCGGCTGGGAGACGGACCAGACCGCCTGGGATACGGCGCTCTACGACGGGTTGCAGCACCCCTCGATTGTCCAGGAGCGGGCGGTCATCGCCTACGAGGATTTCCCCACAATGGGCGGCGACGGCAGCCTCGTCGTTTCCCAACGGCTGGTGGACTGCGACCCCTTCCTCTTCCACGGCCAGGATGTGACGGGCTGCCTCACCCGGCTGAGCAGCGTGACGCTGTTGAATGTGACCGCCGGCGGCGGCTCGATTGTGCCGGTCTATGTGGTGGAAGAAAAGTGATAATGGGGTGCTGAGGTGATGGGGCGTCACCGCATCATCTCAGTATCCTATTATCTTTACGCGTTTCAGGAGAACCGATCCCTATGCCCTATCACTCACCCCCTTCTTTGAATATCGGCATCGAAGAGGAATACCAGTTCATCGATCCCCAGAGCAGGGAGTTGCTGGGCTATGCCACCCAATCGATGGGCACGGATCAATTGCTGATCCGGGAAAAGCAGCCGGAGACGGAGTTTGCCCAGCGCATCGACAGCAATTCGATTGAAGTGGGCACGCCCGTCTGCGCGGACATCAAAGAGGCGCGCACGGAACTGGTGCGTATCCGTTCGAAACTGCTGGAACAGGCGTCCCGTGAAGGCTTCAAAATTGTGGCCGCAGGCACACACCCCTTTAGCCATTGGGCGCGCGAAGGCCGCCAGCCGGGACTCTCGCGCTACCGCGCGCTGATTGAAGACACGCAGATTATCGCCCGCCGCCTGCTGGCTTTCGGGATGCACGTCCACATCGGCATCGAAGACCGGGAACTCTCCGTGGATGTGATGAACGGGATGCGCTATCTGCTGCCGCACATCCTCTGCCTGGCCAACAGCAGCCCTTTCTGGCTGGGCAAGGACACCGGACTGAAGAGTTATCGGGCTGTGCTGCTGGACGCTCTGCCCCGCACGGGCATCCCCAACGAATTTGACAGCTATGCCGATTACGAAAGTTATGTGGATACGCTTGTACGCACCAACAGCATCCAGGGGCCGGGCCAAATTTGGTGGGACATTCGCCCCCATCACCGCTTTCCCACCCTGGAAATCCGCATCTGCGATGTGCTGCCCAGCGTGGAAGATACCCTCGCCATTACGGCGCTGATTCAGGCGGTGGTGGCGTGGATGGTGGATCTGCGGATGGGCAATATGTCCTTCCGCTTCTACGACCGCACACTGATTGCCGAGAACAAATGGCGGGCTGTGCGTTATGGCTTGCAGGGCAAATTGCTCGATTTTGGCATTGAACAGGAAGTGCCGGTCAAATCCCTGATCCGGGAATTGTTGGATCGGGTGGAGCCAATAATGGATCGGCTCAACAGTCGGGCCGAGTTGGAACACATCCACACCCTTTTGGAGCGGGGCAGCAGCACGGATCGCCAGTTGGCCGTGTGGAAAAAGAGCGGCGAGAATTTGAACGCAGTGGTGGACGACCTGATTGCAGAAACGGAGAGTCTCAAATGAAGCGCCCCAGCCTGACAATCGGGATTGAAGAGGAATATCAGGTCGTTGACCCGGAGAGCGGGGAGTTGCGCTCGTTTATCACCCAATTCATCGAAGATGGCAAAATGGTGATGATCGAACGGGAGATCAAACCGGAGCTGCACCAGTCGATGGTGGAGATGGGCACGCCGGTCTGCGAGACGCCCGCCCAGGCGATGGAAGAATTGCTGCGCCAGCGCCAGTTTATCACCAAATTGGCCGAGGAGAAGGGGCTGGCGATTGTGGCCGCAGCCACCCACCCCTTCAGCCGCTGGGCCGACCAGCAGGTGACGCCCTTTCCCCGCTACCGGGGCGTGCTGGAGGAGATGCAAGTGCTGGCCCAACGCTTGCTCATCTTTGGGATGCACATCCACGTGGGGCTGGACGACCCGGATTTTGCCATCGACACAATGAATGTGGTGCGTTATATGCTGCCCCACCTGCTGGCGTTGAGCACGAGCAGCCCCTTCTGGGCTGGACGCAAAACCGGGCTGAAGAGCTATCGGGCGGTCATCTTTGAGGACTTCCCCCGCAGCGGCATCCCCGACGTTTTCCGCAACCGGGCCGAATACGACGGGCTGATCCGCACGCTGGTCAACACCGGCTGTATGCCCGATTCGAGCAAAATCTGGTGGGACGTGCGCCCCCACCACCTCTACCCCACCCTGGAATTTCGCACCTGCGACATTTGCACCCGGGTGGACGAGGCCATCGCCATCGCCGCCCTCTGCCAGGCGATTGTCCTCTGGCATTGGAAGCTGCGCCAGCGCAATATCACTTTCCGGGTCTACCGGCGGGATTTGATCAATGAGAACAAATGGCGCGCGGCCCGCTATGGGCTGGACGGTAAGCTCATCGACTTTGGCAAAAAGACCGAACTACCCGCCCGCGCCCTCATCCGGGAACTGTTGGATATGCTGGGGGAGGAGATAGACGAATTGGGCATAGCCAAAGAGATCGAGCCGGTCTTCCGTATGCTGGAAGTGGGCACCAGCGCCGACCGTCAGTTGCGGGTCTTCGACGCCAACGACGGGGATTTGAAGGCGGTGGTGCAGCATTTGATCGCGGAGACGAAAGAGGGGCTGTAGGCAGTGTTGCGTGCTGCGTGCTGCGTATTGCATAGCCGAGTGACGATATGTGGATAAAAGTGAAGCGTGAAATGTGGGGAAGGTCGGGCGATATCACGTTTTATACATCACTTTTTTACGACCAACTTTGGTGATTCTTGAGCCTGCGCTGTCCTGAGCCTGCGCTGTCCTGAGCCTGCGCTGTCCTGAGCCTGTCGAAGGGTCGAAGGGCTTGTAGCTTCGCCACCCTATAATCTCTCACCGACACATAATTGATAGGAGCGTTTCCATGCCGAAAATTTACGACCTCTCCCAGCCCCTCAACGCCGACTGCTCGTTCTGGCCTTTTTACCCACCTTTTGAAGCGAAGTACTTCAAGCGCAAGTCGGAGCACGGGGTGAACGCCCAGTACATCCAGACCTCCAACCACATGGGAACCCATCTGGACGCGCCCCGCCATTTTGTGACGAATGGCAAGACGATTGACCAGTTGCCCCTGGAATGGCTCTACGGCCCCGGTGTGATAGCGGATTTGAGCGATCTCAAAGAATTGGATGTCTTTACCCCCCAAATGATTGAGGAGCGGGTGGAAGTGCGGGACGGGGACATTCTTTTCATCAACACCGGCTGGCACAAATACAGCTTTCTCGCCCCGGACGGCGACGAAGAGAAGTACATCCAGCGTCACCCCGGCCCCCATCACAGCATCTGCCAGTGGCTGCTGGACAAAAAAATTCACCTGTGGGGCGTGGATATGATCTCCACCGACCACCCGATGAACCTGCCGATTGGCCGCTTTCTGGGCCGGGGCGGGCTGGAGCATTGGCAGAAGGTGCGGGCGCAGTGCGAGGACAAATTCGGCGGCTCGGACAAAGTGGACGAACTCTTCCCCGCCGAAGCCTACCAACTCACCCACAACGCGCTCTTCCCCCACGACTGTGTACACGTGGAAAATATGGGCGGGCAGATCGGCGCGCCGGAATTGCAGAATCGCCGCCTGACTCTGGGCGCGTTCCCCTGGCTTTTCAAAGGCGGAGAAGCCGCCTTCTGTCGGGCCGTGGCCTTTTTGGATGAATAGGGATCGGAGATTGGGGAGTGGAGATTGGGTATTGTCTGGCGGCACGACAATACCCAATCTCCACTCCCGATTATCTGTTTTCCCAGTCCAGGGGATCGATGCGGACAATGCCGGGGAGTCCGTCGAAGTGGTGGTCGGCGGAGAGGATGTGGGTCAAGCCAAAGTGGTAGAGGGTGGCTGCGTGGAGCGAATCTTTGGCGGTCAGTTGGGGAAAGCGACTGTGAATTGTCAACGCGTGCATAAAGACCGCCTGGGTGACGGGCAATAGTTGCGTGACTTGTCCGGCCAGTGTTCGGGCGATTTCAACAGCCTCGGCGCGGCGGTTGCGCCTGCTGTAGACGTGCAGAAGTTCTTGCAGCACCTCGACACTTGTGGCGGACTGGATTTCCCGACCGGCGATGGCGCGCAGAATCTCGGCGCAAGGTTGTTTGAATGGGCTGGGCTGGCCGATGGCATAGAGAAAGACATTTGTGTCGATGAAATAGGTGGAGTCAGCCATTAGCCGTTATCTTCGAAACTGTTCAGCGTGGACTCCCACATCGTCTCGATCTCCGCTTCAATGCTCTGCCAATCACCGACAGGAAAGTTCAGCCCTATCATCTTTTCAACAATTTGCAGGCGCTGGGCGAGTTCCCGTTCTGCTTCGTCTGTAAAGTAAAGCTGGACGACTGCCTCCCGGATCAGATGGCCTACGGAACGTTCCTGCTCTTGCGCCAGTGTCGTCAATTGGCGCACCATTTCGTCCGGCATAAGAACTTGCACCCGTCGGTCTAACGTTGCCATTGCCTGTCCTCCGCTCTGTTATGCATATAGATTCAAAACATACACACGTCTATTCTAGCATCTATTCAAGTGCTGTCAACCCAACGACAACGAGAAGTTCGACTTTTTGAAAAAGTCGAACTTCTGACAGGAGAAAACCCCGATGCTGCCCGAAATCCAGGCCTATCTCAATCTCATCAATGACCTGCGCGGACAGGTGGCAAAGCTGATTGCCGATCTGCCCGGCGACGCGCTCAGTTGGCGGCCCGTAGAGGGCGAAGGCGATCACGCCACCAACTCTCTGGCGGTGATGGCCGCGCATGTGGCCGGAGCCGAACGCCTGTGGATCGGCGAGGTGTTGGGAGGATTGCCCGCCACCCGCAACCGGGACGCGGAGTTTATCACCGCTGTCGAAAACGCCGCACCCCTGCTGGCCCGGCTGGAAGAAGTGGGCGCAGAGACCCGACGCCTGCTGCCCGCCTTCACCGCCGAGCAGTTGGAGCGCATCTACACCCACAACAGCCACGACTTCACCGGGCGCTGGGCGATTTTGCACGTCATCGAACACAGTTCCCTGCATTTGGGCCATATGCAGATTACCTATCAACTGTGGAACAGCGGCCAGGGCGCGGGTTCGCCCCGCTGGTTCGAGCGTCCGGGGAGAATGTAAGCGTCGCTGAACATAAGCGGACACTAAACGTAAGCGGACACTCTTTCATTGCACTGGAAAGTGCTGGTACAATCCGTAGTGCGTATTCCGTGAAAATATCCGTGTGCATCCGCCCTTTCCGCGCCATCCGCGTTCTATCCTTTGGGTTGCCGTATGAAACCTGCCGCATTCGACTATTTCGCACCGAAAAGCATAGACGAAGCCTTAGCGTTACTGGCCGAACACGGCTATGACGCCAAGCCGCTGGCTGGCGGGCAGAGTCTTGTGCCGACGATGAATTTTCGTCTGGCCCAGCCCGCGGTGCTGGTGGATTTGAATGGGATCGACGAGCTTTTCTTCATCCGGGAGAAGGGCGACGGCCTGCGCATCGGCGCGATGACCCGCCAGCGTACCGTCGAACGCAGCCCGCTGGTGCAACACCGCGCCCCGCTGATCCACGAGACAATGCCCCACATCGCCCACCCCCAAATCCGCAACCGGGGCACATTCGGCGGCAGCCTGGCCCACGCCGACCCGGCCTCGGAACTGCCTGTGTTGGCCGTGACGCTCAGCGCCCGGATGCGGGTGCTGAGCAGCCGGGGTGAGCGCTGGGTGAATGCGAAAGACTTTTACATCGACCTCTTCGCCACGGACTTGCAGCCCGACGAATTGCTGGTGGAAATCGACATCCCGGCCCCGCCTGCCCGCACGGGTTGGGCTTTTGACGAAGTATCCCGTCGCCGCGGGGACTACGCGATGGCCGGCGCGGCCGCAACCGTCACGCTGGACGACGACGGCGCAATTGCCGCGGCCCGGCTCGTCTATCTCAGCGTAGGCGACTTTCCCACCGAAGCGTTCCAGGCCGAAGCCGCACTGATCGGCGAGCAGCCCACACCCGCCGCCCTGCGCGCCGCCGCCGAGATCGCCGCCGCCCAGGACATCACCCCCGGCAGCGACATCCACGCCAGCGCGGCCTACCGTCGCCATCTGGCACGGGTGCTGGCGGAGCGGGTATTGGCAAGAGCAGTGGAACGGGCAAAAGAACGATAGCAGACTTTTTTCACGCGAGGCGACTGTTGGACTACCCAATCACTCTGACCGTAAATTCTACTGCCTATTCCCGCTCCGTCGAGCCGCGGCTGCTGCTCAGTGATTTTCTGCGCCACGATCTGGAATTGACAGGAACCCACGTGGGCTGTGAGCACGGCGTCTGCGGTGCGTGTACTGTGCTGCTGGACGGCGCGCCTGTGCGTTCGTGCCTGGTCTTTGCGATTCAGGCCAACGGGCGGCAGGTGATGACGGTGGAGGGGTTGGCAAGCGGCCCAAAACCGGAACAGATGCACCCCTTGCAGACCGGCTTCTGGGAAGCCCACGGCCTGCAATGCGGCTACTGCACGCCGGGGATTCTGATGAGTATCGTCCCCTTTTTGGAGGAAAACCCGGACCCATCTGAGGCGGAAATCCGGGAAGCGCTCTCGGGCAATCTCTGCCGCTGCACCGGCTATCAGAAGATTGTGGAGGCCGTGCAGGTGGGGGCGCGCTTAATGCGGGAGGAATCGAAATGAACGACAGAGCAATACTTCTCAAACGAATCTCAATTAACCCCAATATTTGCTTTGGCAAGCCGTGCATTCGAGGCACGCGAATTTGGGTTTCTTTGCTTTTGGATTTACTGGCCGATGGAATGTCTATCCAGGAAGTTTTGGAAGAGTATCCGCACTTGACAGCAGAAGATATCCGCGCCGCGCTCGCTTACGGTGCGGAAATGTCTCGCGAACGGTTTATTGAAGTTCCGATGGGAATGGCCGCATGAAATTCAAACTTGACGAGAATTTCGGGAGTCGTACACAGCGGCTTTTTCAGGAATCTGGTCACGACGCGCATACGGTCTATGAGGAAAATCTGCAAGGAGCAACCGATCAACTCCTCTACGAAATGTGTTGTGACGAACAGCGGTGTCTTGTCACGCTTGATTTGGACTTCTCGGATGTTGTCCGGTTTCCTCCCGATCCATCAGGCGGAATCGTCGTTGTACGTTCTTCCCAGAATCCGACTTTGACGCTATTGGAAAGTCTGGTTCGGATGTTATTACAAACAGTGGCAGAAGAACAATTGATTGGCAGGCTTTGGATCGTTGAACCGGGCCGTATTCGGCTACACCAGTCTCGCAATTGAAATAGGAGCAAAAACAATGGAACAATCACTTTTTTGGGAAGGTCTGATCTTCTCCACCGTCGCTATCGGCGGCATCGGTCTGGTGGCCTGGTGGCTCTACGCATCGCCCGTCTCCGCCTCGGCGCAGACTGCCCTGCCCGTCTCTCCCCGCGCGTCCCGCATCTTTGGGATTCTGATTGCGTTGGGTGCATTTCTTTTTTCTATAGGCGGCTATTGGGACGTCAGTGAGCACGTCGTCACCGGCGTTGTACCTGGCGGTGACGATTTCCTCTGGCCACCCCATCTGATGATTTACGCAGGCTTCCTGCTCTCATTTGTGGTTGCGTTGGCTGGTTTGGTCACTTTGGCAAGACCCAATCTGGCAGCCGGCATCCGTGACCCCCGTCTGTGGGTACGGCGCAGCCCGTATGTGGGCGCAACCGTCCTGGCTGCTGGGTATGGTATGCTCTCTATTCCTGGCGACGCCATCTGGCATGAAATCTATGGCATCGACTTGACCGCCTGGAGTCCACCCCACGTATTCTTACTTCTTGCCACGGCATCCACAGTTGTCTGTGCCATTGGCCTGCTGCTCCAATCTCGCCCAAAAGGAGAGACTCAGGCCGCTCTTTCTCTTTTCATTCTGCTGCTGCTGGCGGTCGTGCTGAACGAGGTCTATCTCATCGGTGTAATAGAGTGGGAGATCAAAACGGTTAGCGGGCTTGTGCTGGAACGTCCCGTTTGGCTCTATCCGGTCATTTTGGGCGGGCTGGCCTTCTTCGTCGCTTCTCTGGGACGCCGTCTGGTCCCTGGCCCGTGGACAGCCACAACCGTTGCGGTTTTCTTCTTCGCCTGGCGGATTGCTGGCTCTGCCTTCGCTGAAGTGGTTAGTGGCGCGCCGCCTCGGCTGACGCTTGTTTTCGTCCTGGGCGCGCTGCTGCTGGACATCGCCGGGCAGCGCTCCAACCGCAAAGGGCTCTCCCAGGCGCTGGTCGAAGCAGCGGCTTTCACCGCCGGTTTCGTCGTCATCGCCCTGCCTACCATTCAGTTTGTCTATCTGCCTTATCTCACCCGCTTTACCCTGACCGATCACCTGCTGACTATTCTGATCACCTTCGCCGTCTGCGCTGTCTTCCAGCCTGTGGCCCAATCTGTGGGCGCGTGGCTGGTGGGTGAACGGCAGGCAGAAAAACGGGCGCAGGCATTGGCCCCGGCGATGGGAGACTGAATGAGAAGCGTGAGGTGTGAAACGTGAGATCATTCGGCCTTTCTCACGTTTCACACTTCACGCTCCTTCTGCCAGACCGGCCCCGGCCTCCACACCAAACAGGCGCAACCCTATGACCACCCGCTACTTCGGCCAGCCCATCAAACGCAACGAAGACCCCCGCCTGCTCACCGGGCGCGCCCTTTTTGTGGACGATGTGCATCTGCCGGGGATGCTGCACGTGGCCTTTCTGCGCAGCGATCTGGCCCACGCCCGCATCAATTCCATCGACGTCAGCGCGGCGCGGGAACGGCCCGGTGTGGTGGCCGTCTACACCGCCGACGATTTGGGCGACTATTGGAAGCCCGGCCCGCTGCTCGTCCCGCCGCCGCCTATTGAAAAAATAGAGTTTCATCAGCGCACGCAAGTTCCCCTGGCGAAGGGCAAAATTCGCCACGCGGGGGAAGCGCTGGTGATGGTTGTGGCCGAGAGCCGTTACATCGCTGAGGACGCGCTGGACGACATTTACGTGGACTACGAAGTGCTGGATGCTGTGGTAGAACTGGAAGCAGCCCTGGCCGACGGCGCGCCGCTGGTCCACGAGGATTTGGGGAGTAACCTTTCCGCCCACGTCGTCCAGACCAAAGGCGACTGGGCGCGGGCCGAGGCGGAAGCGGATGTGGTGATCCGCCGCCGTTTTCTCTATGACCGGGGCACAGCTGCCGCGATGGAAAACCGGGGCATTGTGGCCCATTGGGAGAGCAAAACCCAGCACCTCACCGTCTGGGACACGACCCAAGCCCCCATCCCCATCCGCAACGGTCTGGCCGGGATGCTGGGATTGTCCGAACATCAGGTGCGGGTGATTGCGCCTTTTATCGGCGGCGGCTTTGGCCCCAAAATTATGATGTTCTACCCGGAAGAGGTGCTGTTGCCCTGGGCCTCGATTCAGTTGGGCCGCCCGATCAAATGGATCGAAGACCGGGAGGAGAACTTCTACGCCACCACTCAGGAGCGGGGACAGGTCCACGACTCGGCCATTGCGCTGAAGCGTGACGGCACGATTCTGGGTGTGAAGGACGTCTTTCTCCACGACGCCGGCGCCTATGCCCCCTACGGTCTGACCGTGCCCATCAACAGCCAGTGTACGCTGCTGGGGCCATATGTGGTCCCCAATTATTACTCCGAATTTACATCCGTCTTCACCACCAAACCGATTGTCACCCCCTACCGGGGCGCGGGCCGTCAGCACGGCGTCTTTGTGATGGAGCGGCTGCTGGACATCGCCGCGGCTGAACTGGGCATCGACCCGGTGGCGATTCGGCGCAAAAATTTCATCCCACCGGAAGCCTTTCCCTACAACAACGAAATCATCTACCAGGACTTTGCGCCGCTGATCTACGACAGCGGCAATTACGCCCCGGCGCTGGAACGTGCCCTGGAACTGATCGGCTACGAGCGTTTTCTGGCCGAGGAAAAACCCCGGCTGGAAGCAGCCGATAATAATCGGGCGGGCAAACGGGTGGGTATCGGCGTCGTCAATTACATCGAAGGCACGGGCATCGGCCCGTATGAGGGCGCACGCGTGACAGTCGAGGCCAGCGGCAAAGTCAGCGTCGTCACCGGCATTGGGACGCAAGGCCAGGGCCATTTCACCAGCTTTGCCCAAGTGGTGGCCGAGCAGTTGGGCGTGGCCGTGGCGGACATTCACGTCGTCACCGGCGACACGGACCTTTTCTATTGGGGCGCGGGCACATTTGCCAGCCGGGGCGCGGTGGTGGCGGGCAATGCCATCCACGCGGCTTCGCTCAAAGTGCGGGCCAAAGTGTTGAAGATGGCGGGCGACAAACTGGAAGCAGCGGTGGAGGATTTAGAATTGGTGGACGGTCACGTGCAGGTGAAGGGCGTGCCAGCCACGGCGATTCCTCTGGGCCAACTGGCCGTGGAGGCCAACCCCATGCGCGGCGCGGTCAAACCGGGCACAGAGCCGGGGCTGGAGGCCACCGACTTCTTTGGCCCGGAGCGGGGCGCGACAGCCAGCGGCGTCCACGCGATGATTGTGGAAGTCGATCCCGACACCTTTCAGGTGGAGATCAAAAAATACGTCGTTGTCCACGACTGCGGGCGGGTGATCAATCCGCTGATTTTGGAGGGGCAGATTCAGGGCGGTGTGGCCCAGGGCATCGGCAACGCCTTCTACGAGCAGTTGCATTTCAGCGAGAACGGCGCGCTGCTCAACGCCTCGCTGATGGACTATCTGCTGCCCACCGCGCTGGATGTGCCGAATATCATCGGCGATCACATCGAGACGCCCTCACCCCTTAATCCGATGGGCGTCAAAGGCGCGGGCGAGGCCGGCGCGATTCCTGTGGGCGCGCTCTTTGCCCAGGCGCTGGACAATGCGTTTGGGGATTTGGGATTGGAGATTCGGGAGATTCCGCTGAGTCCGAACCGGTTGTATGAGTTGGTAGAGGAGATGCAAAGTGAATAGAGCAGAGCAGATTGAAGTGCTGGAAGAAGTCTATCAGGGCGGGTTGGAGCAGGTCTTTGGCAATCTGTTGCAATTCAAAATGGAGGACTACCGCCGTTCGCTGGCAGAGTACGACGAAATACTGAAACGGTTCGAGGAACAGTACGAAATGGACTCCGCCTATGCGAATGAGGAATTTGAGGCGGGTCGTCTGGGCGATGCAATGGATTTCTTTGAATGGACCGGCATCTATGAAATTCGCCAATATGTGCTTGAACGGATGGCACGAATTGAAGCTGTGCTATGAACACGCCCGACGAGTATCTTGAGTATGTGCGCAACCGCTTTGCGCGTACACGGGGCGTGCGGAAGCTGACCGTTGTACAGGAACAGGTCAAGGAGGAGGTCGGTCTTTACCGCTACCGACTTGACCTGACGAACGGCGATCTTTTGGAAGCGTTTGAACGGTTTTTTGTTCGTAGGGGCCAGGTGGAAGTCCACAAATACAGCTTCCACTGGCAGAATCGGGACGGTCACCTCGTCGCCCGTTGGGACAACGCCGCACATCACCCGGAACTGCCCACCTTCCCTCATCACATCCACGACGGCGCGGAGGAGGCTATTCTGCCCCACGCGTCGGTCAGTCTGGCGGATGTGCTGGCGCTGATTGGTCGGCGGTTGGAATAGGGCGGGCAAATGGCAGATGACTCTGGACTGTAATGCCGGAGAACTGTTGGTGGGAAATTCCCGGCAGTGGTAAGATCAAATCAGTGACGGTCAGGGGCGGAAGCGCTGGTCACATAGACTACGGGAAAGGAGAGCCGCGCAATAATGAACGCCAATACAAAACTCCAGCTTTTGCAGGATATCTATCCCAATACCGAAGAATTGGACCAGATTTTGGAAAAACTGTTGGCTGTTGCTTTGGACGAACACCAGCAACGTCTGCAACGCTACAACAGGGATATTAACACATTTGAAGCCCAATACGCGATGGACTCTGACGCTTTCTATCAGCGTTTTGA
>Ga0209702_10007693_pt1 | contig 13012 bp, 14 predicted proteins | sample FRY01_FD_187210 | JGI IMG/M metagenome (GOLD analysis project Ga0209702, IMG submission 187210) | Freshwater microbial communities from Lake Fryxell liftoff mats and glacier meltwater in Antarctica - FRY-01 (SPAdes) (version 2) | ecosystem: Environmental > Aquatic > Freshwater > Ice > Glacier... | reverse complement strand
GTTGACCTCAACACCGAGAACCTGCGGCTCACTATCCATGGCGGAGGAGGTGGGATTCGAACCCACGGAGACTTGCGCCTCACACGCTTTCCAAGCGTGCCGATTCGGCCGCTCTCGCACCCCTCCCGAGATTGCTTTTGAAGGTTATCGCCGACCCGTGAAGGCTTACTCAGCGATATCGTGAACCAGCGCTTCCGTCGAGTGAGGTGGCGGTCGGGTCCTGTGCAACGGACGCTCGAGAATCAGGTCAGGGTCGGAAGACAGCAGCCTTCATCGGAAACGTCTGAGTGCCGCAGACCACCTGGCCGTCACTTCAGTCGGCGGAGGGCTTCGTTATTGTCGGGTCTCATGCCAAACACTTAACACCTTCCGCAAATTACGTGTCGTCTCCCTGTCTCTTAACAACACTGATTTTGCCAACATGAACCAGCAGTGCAATCGAATCATTGACATCTTTGATGCAGCCTTTTCTGACTTTACAAAACCAGCCTCCCGGCATTGCTTTCTCAGATTTTGATACAACGTAATTTCCTCAAGAAATCGAAGCCCAGTTGACCCCTGTTGAACGGTGATGTTGGCCCCGTGCCTTCGGTACCGATACAAACGCTTTTTTAATCCAACAATTTTTCCACCATTTAGTAACAGCCTCGATGTCAATTCAAGATCTAGAACCTGTTTCCAATCATCAAGAAAAAATGGGAATTTCACGACAGATCTCTTAAAACTTAATGTGGGGCAAAAAATGAAGTTTCCTTGAAGCACTCGCGCCAATCCTTTGTCTCCCTGAGACAACATTGCAGTGCGTCCATTTCCAGGTCTAACAATTCTCTTAACAATGTCTTCAATTGAAAATCTGAGTCTTCCACTATTGCCAATAACTGACACCGCCGTATGAACCGCAACCGCGTCTGGATACCGTTCATGTGCATCCAGTACTGACTGCACGTATGAAGGCGTGAGTTCGTCATCGGCATGGACTACTGCCAAGACCGAGAATTCGCCATAATTTGACAAGGATTTCAAACCCAAATTCCAACAACGTGACAAACCTAGATTTGTTTCATTTTTTATGATCGCAAACCTCGGCTCGCCATAACGCGCGACAAGAGCGCCTACGCCGTTGGTTTTACCCGAGTCATCAATTATCAGCGCGAACCAATCAGGGCAGGTTTGGGACAGCAGCGAATCAAGAAGTTGGGTCAAGTACCCATCGTTAGCAAAAAAGGGCACCAGAATGCCAATTTTTTTCACCTTTATAGTTTACGCTTTATTTCTTCTGCGCCCTAACCTGTATACAATTAACAGTAGTACCCCCCCCGGTGCACCATTTTGTAAAGATGGTCGCAATATCGTTCACCCTTAAGGAATGTTCTTGTACCTACGAACGCGGAACGCTCAACATGGGGGCATCAGCGTTAGCCAAGCTGTTTCGCATTTCAAATTACTCACTAAATCCGTTGGACTTATTTCTGCTGTTCGAGCAGCCGTAAGCACTCTTGTCCAGCTCTTTTTCCGCGAGGGCGGGATGATTCGCCGGTCCCGCCCAGAGCAACTTGCAAAACACCCTTACATAATCGGCGCACCAGCGTTTTGGAATTTAACGTGTCGCCGTGCCATCTCGCTTCCCGAATATTTAAAAGAGCACGGCATGCACTCATCACTACTACCAGACTTAATTGGTGAAATCAATGACCTAGCAAAGCAGTCAGGCAATGATTACGAATACGCAGATACAACAATCGTTATACCTGCATACGAAAATCGTGACGAACTTCTTGGTTGTTTAACATCTATCTTTTCATTTTCAACACAACGAAACTTTGTCATTCTGATTGCAGACGACTGCAGTCCTAGTTGCACTTTTTCATCGCTTGCATCAATCAAAGGTGTGATGGTGATTCGCAATCAATCGAATCTGGGTTACATAGGTAATGTCAATAACGCGGTACTGCAAACCAAGACACGGTTTATCGTCACGCTCAACCAAGACACTGTCGTTTGCCCAGGATGGCTCGACGCTCTCATTGACGAACTCGAATTGTCCCCCACAAATGGGATAGCAGGCCCACGATTACTTGATGGAAATTTCGATGTCCTCGAGGCAGGTGGAATTCTGCATAAAGAAGCACACGCGCGGCATCGAGGCCGAGGGCTTCATAGCGAACACCCAAGCGTTAACTACACCACAACAGTCGACTATGTCAGCGGGTGCGCATTAGCTATCAAAACCGAACTTTGGGTGACGCTAGGCGGACTATGCGAGAGTTTGGCACCCGCATATTACGATGACGTTGATCTCTGTTTGCGGGCGCGTGAATTGGGTTTCGATACCCGCTACGTGCCGCAGTCCTGCGTCGTGCATCTCGAAGGCACTTCAATGGGCACAGACCCGAATGATCCGTCTTCTCTTAAGCGATTTCAGATCATCAACCGTGAGAAAGTTGCAGAGCGGCATAAAGAAAGACTCTCTCTGCACACCGAATACGATCTGAATCCCTTTTTTGTATCGCATTTTGAGTGTCGAAAAACCGTGGTCTGCATACTTGAAGAGATGCCCCGTCCCGATCGTGATGGTGGCTCGGTAGATTTTGCGCTCATCACCGAGTATTTAAACGAACTCAAATTTCATGTGGTCGTTCTGTTTACACGCGAAAATACGCTAAAATATTCAGCTTCGTGGCGGCGCACCGGCATCACATGTGCGGCCTTTGACACCGAATTCGGTCAATCTCGTCTCGAATCATGTGACCTCGTATTTTCTTTTGGGTCCATGGTCGGACTATTTCTTGATGGAAAAATTCCAATAGGTAAACCCTGGATTCACCACACAAGCGATATTGCAACGCGTCGGCTCAAGCTTATGAACGAGCTCCAAAGTGGCGACTCTTCAACCTCGGCAGAAGCCTCGCGTTGGTTCATGGGCCTTCCCAGAGATGTCGATGCGATGTGGAAATTAGAGCGCCCCACCTTAGAAAAGCCAACAACTGCTCTCATCGTTTCCGCCGATGACCTGCAGTTTTCAATCGAAAACGGCGCAAGCGGAAACTTGGTTCAATTCCAGATCCTTAAGGGTGCTTCTAAACTTAAACTCGAGCCCAAAGCGCCAAGCGATAAGACAATTAGCTTTGTCGGCAGTATGTTGCACAGCCCCAACCCCGACGCGGTTGATTACTTTTTGCGCGATATGTGGCCATTAATCGCACAAACTTCTCAAGATGTTCGGTTCCTCATCTGGGGAAGCGGAATTGTTGATGGTCTTGCCACTCGGTGGAGCGCACACGACCGAGTCGAGGTACGTGGTTGGTTCGCCAACTATGACGAAGTGGTAGCTCAAACACATGTTTTTGTTAGCCCACTACGATTTGGGGCGGGAATGAAGCATAAAGTTGTTTCATCCATACTTTTCGGTAGACCAGTTGTCGGCACACCAATATCTTTTGACGGCCTGCATGCAGATCTACTGGACTCTGGTCTGTCATCAAATGACCCTAAAGTTTTGGTTGAATCGTTACTCGGGATACTTGACGACAACGATAAGTGGCTCTCTGCGTGGAAATCTTGTCGAGCAGCCGTCGGCGATCAATTTTGCCGAGAGGATGAAATGCTGCGCCTACAAAGTGTCATTGATAACGCCTTCGCGGCATGCGATACGCTCTAACACGTGAACCGCGATCCAGAACGAAATCTTTTGATTTATGAAGCACTAAAAAATTTCAAGATTTGGTCACACCTTGGATGGCGTGACCTACGCGCACAATATGCACGAACAAAAATCGGTCCTTGGTGGTCAGCAGCGTCCCTTGCCGCAATAATTGCGGGCACATCCCTCGCGATCGGCCTACTTGGCAACAATACTGCCGCCTCTATTACGCCACGGCTCGCCATCGGCTTATCTATCTGGACATTTTTCTCCGTAGCACTCTCAGAAGGCGCCGGACTTTTTGAAAATGAACGCAGTTTGTTGCTCAATTCAACTATCGACGAAACGTCTCTCGTATTACGAGTCATTTGGCGAAATGCGATGATTTATCTACACAACCTGCCCGTAGTGCTCCTTGGTCTACTTGTCGGTGGATACCATTTCACGCCCTACATATTTCTGCTTATACCCATATCGCTGCTTGTTGCCCCAATGCTCATTTACCCCGTATTTCTCTTCGCACGACTCACGCTTTGGCAGCGCGACCTCAAATCGTTGCTGCCGTCAGTTATTCAGGTGGGGTTTTTCTTAACCCCCATCTTCTGGACTCCGCCTGCAACCGGTCCGATGCACTTTCTCTTCCAAATTAATCCCGCAGCATGGCTGGTCATACTGGCCCAAAACGCCGTTCTACAGAGCAATTTTCATGTAGATCTGTTCATCAGACTTTGCTGCTTCATACTTTTCTCACTTGTCATGCTTGAGTTGTCGAAGGGTTCACTTCGCAACGTGAGAAAACTGATATAGCAATGTCCAACATCACCCTGCGTGACGTAGTTTTCACTCGAATGCTTGAGCGCACAGCATCCTCCATCAAGTCTGAGCGAAACATAATTAATAATGTTTCGCTAAGTATCACCACTGGTGAACGCGTGGGACTACTAGGGGCTAATGGCGCTGGCAAAACCACCCTGCTTCGCCTTATCGCAGGAATATTTGTTCCCGACAGTGGATCTATTGAATGCGGTGCTGATGTCTCGGCACTTTTAGACACTGGTCATGGGATGGTGGACTCGTTATCCGTTCGTGAAAATAGTATTTCCCGTTTTATCATTGGAGGAGTTGCTAAAGACGAACTACCATCCTTGCTTAACTGGGTAGAAGAATTTACTGAACTCCACGAATATTTCGACCAACCAATGCGAAGTTTGTCGAGCGGCATGTTCGCCAGAGTGGTATTCGCATTAGCCACGGCTCGACCACATGATGTCGTTGTTATTGATGAAGGCTTCGGATTAGCCGATGAATACTTTCGGCGAAAGGCCCAAGTCGTTCTCGAAAAGCTCTACACGGACGCGTCCATTTTGATATTTGCGTCTCACAACGCCGAACTTCTGCGTTCAACCTGTAGCCGAGGAATCATCCTCCAGCAAGGTGCCGTGATTTTTGACGGCGCTATTGATGCCGCGATTGAACTCAGTCATTCGCTCTGATCAAGCAAGTCTTCGTCGCAGAAGACATTAGCAATTTTGCTTTTAAGTACTTTACGCAAATTGCTTGGTGAATACTTTGCCGATGAAGATTTAGCATCAGTTTTAACCAGATAGTGACTACTGAAAACGCGCATTACGTGTTTTACGCCTATTTCTTTTACTTCCCGAAGGTCGTCCTCGAAGTATCTTCCTTGGTTTTGAGGATTCATAATAATTTCATAAGAAGGGAAGTAGTCCACGTAGTCCAGCATTTTTGCTACGTCTCCAGCGGCAGCACGCAGCACGCCCTTACTGTACGTAGTTGATACCCAAACATTTTGTGGTTCATACGTTGCGTTAAGAGGAACAGGGCTAACCGTCAACAAAATTCTTACTTTAGGGTTTAGTTCTCGCAAGCGGACACACCACGACTCCAGGTCTGCATGAACATCGGGGGAGCTGTAATTCGTAAACTCATACACTCCTGGATCCATTGCTCCCGCTACAACTCCGGGAGCGAGTGGATACGCGGCAAGGTCATGTTTCGATGTCCACGCTTCTGTCAAACCCAATGTGAATACAACAACGTCAGATTCGGTGAAAACACGTTTTACTGCACCAAGATGGTGCTTGCGATTGCTCTCCAGTTCTTCAATCGTAGAAAACCCTTCAGAGTAAACATTTGGACGAAACGCATCAAAATATCGACCATCTCGTTCCCAAATGGAGTTTTCTGGCGACCATCCATTTACGGCTCGTTCTAATAGTTGCAGTGCCTGGCGTACCGTGTATACGTTGCCATATCGCGCGGAGAACTGATTGGCCATCAGGGCTTTCATGGGGTCAGTTGCCTCTTCGGAGGTGGCAGGTTCTGTCAGGAAGTAATTAAAACCACTGGCGTGAATGTGCCGCGCAAGGTGCTGTGCAAAGCACGACCCAAGGGTTGATATTTTGTCACTCGCATTTAACTTAAATTTTGTTGCACTTACTGGGTCGTATGTGCCAAGTGCGACATCGGTGACACCGCTTTTCCAAAATTGTCTACTTGGTAGGCCGCGATATGGATTTGACATCATTCCCCCTTCGAGAAATCCAATAACACAGATGCTTCCTGCTCTGTTAACTCAGGAATCAACTGAATAGTTAAGTTCTTAAGGTCTACCGAGTCCCACCCCGAGAAACACTTCGCTATAAATGTATCCAAATTCGCTGTTTCAGCACCAACCTGCCAATTCATGCTTCCATCTAAACCTAGTCGATCACCAATCTCCGGGTAGACAGGCCACACAATATGAGCCAGATGATCGGTAATTTGGGAGTTTATCTCCTCAACTCTTGAACTCGTTGCACCAAAATGGCGCTCCGCTATCTGAGCCCCCAAGTTCGTCAAGCCGAGGAGCACCGGGTGGTTAATTCCGTACATGAATGCCCCAGACCGCTGCACGGCTCTCATCCAACGCCTGTAGTCGAAGCCGCATCGTTCGAAGGCAGATTCAAGTATCTGCTCCGATACGTTCCATTCATCAAAATACCCAAGCGCTTCATACACCTCTTCACAAAATATTTGACGCGCTTCAATGTGTGAGAGGCCGTTTACATACGCCCACAGCAATATCCGGGAGTTCCAATCAGACTTCAGGCCGTTCTTCATTACGCGCCCCTCAGCGAAAGCATATTGAATGTCGGGCTGAAATGCCGAAAACGTGATCGTTGGAATCAACACTGCACTGGCGGGCAAAATCCCTTGTAATTCCGGGTTAATATCAATAATATTCTGTACGGAGTCGTGGATCAGAACTAATTCGTGTCCAGCGCTAGCAGCATCATGAAGCTCACTCTTAAGTATCGCAGGTTCATTCGAGGCTAGGACGCGATCGCACTTAGATCCCTCCACTAATATTTCAATTGAATCGGCTAACGAACCAATTTGGCAATTACCAAAAATCAAGATACTCATGATTCTAATGTATTATAACTTTTCAAGTTGGCCATTAGTAAATACAGTTTCTACTATTTGATAACTCGGTATCGCTGGCGACAGGATCAGCTCACTAAATTTTTACAATCCACTTTTCAAACTGTTCAAGATTATCTTTTACACACTCTGGGAGCGTTTCGATCTCGCCAATCGTCCAGGTGTAGCCTTCCCGCGAAAATAGATCTTTTGATCCAATAAGCATTTCGTCGATATTGATTGCGTTACGAATGGCTGGCGTATTTAGTTCTTGATGCGAAAACGATGCGAGTTTTTCTAAAATCCCGTCATTATCCATAAGGTAACTAAAATGCCACCCTCCATCTTGAACGATTTGGGCCGGAATCTCATGGTAACGAATCCCGAGTCTTAACTCATCGGCGGTCCGATTTCTAAGGCTCTTTCGATCCACTCCAATCGTCCAGATACTCCTCGCAAGGACCTGTGGCTCTCCCAAGACGAAATTTAAACGAAAGTAACTTGTAGTCATTTCAAAGCCCCAAAGATCCCCATTAACACTTGACAGACAAGTTCTAATTAACCTTGCCTTTGGAATTTCGTCAGCATCCGAAATCAAGAGTAGATCCGAATCGTGCAGGTGATCGATCAAGTTGGCTATATGGTTTCTTTGCGCTCTCTCAATATCCCAAGCAGACATTTCAGCAGTTAATGTCGGCGGGTCAAATGGGTGGTACTTAACATTACTCAAATCCCACCCGTGGATCTTTGCATCACGTTCGAAACAGAGGGCCTTACTTCTCCCTGTAAACGTGGTCGTCCCTTCAATGACAATAAATTCAGTAATTACATCTCGCAATTCAGCAAAGCGGATATTCATGATGTCCGCTTCACCGTTGTACATAATACAGTCAATGGCTCTACGCATGTCGAGTCACTTAGGTTGAAGTAATTCTTGTGAGAGTTTTCTAGCGAAGGTCTTTGCCATAAGAATCGTCAAAAGTGTTGGATGTCCGTGGTTTCCAACCGGGAAGGAACTAGCCCCTACTGCGTATATATTTCGTTGGCCCTCGATCGCGAAGTCGATATTTACTGATTGATTCGGGCTCTTGCCGCCCATAGGCAAAGTCGAAAAATAATGTGCGCTGTCCAACCACTCATATTTTGTAAGAAGTTGCTTTGAAACCATGCCGTCAACATAACACGGAATATCCAAATTAGAAATATTAGTTCCAGAGTTAAGTCCGAGAATAAGCCTTTGCATAAGTTCTCGCAGTTCCTCTAGACAATTCTCATCAAGTCCAATTTCTAAACTTGCGAATGCATGATTGTTCATTGCGGAATTAAATCTTAAAAAGTTTAACACGTTCGGACGTACATCGGCGAGAACATGAACTTGAAATCCGTAATTTAAACGCTTATGACTGACGATAAAATAGAGAAGATCGACCAGACTCAAAACAAAAGACATCAAAGATTTTGGGGAATAGAATTTCTTTATAAAGGAAACAAATGTTCTTCGAATCTCGCATTTAAGTGGAGGTGGGGGGATTGGATGGAAACGAATGCCAGAATGTCCAATGTCTAATGATTTGCGGATTGATAGCGGCAATGACAGAGTGATAAAACTTGTCTCATCCGAATTCCAAGTTTGTAGGAACGAAGAAATTCGGCGTGGGTCCCTAAAATAAACAGTTCCTACTATTGCGGATAGATGGTTCCCAATCTGAAAGCAATTATGTCCTGTTGTCAAGAATGTCAAATACGCATTTCCGATTGTTCCAGCAGCAAATACCAAACGTTGGCAGTAAATGTCCTTTGTACCGCCGTCGGTTCCACGAACAGATAAGCGTTGTAACCCATCAGAACCACCAGTTACAATGTCAACAAGATCTGCACTAATCAGATTTTCTACATTGTGTGGTTGAAGAAATTGGAATTTCTCGGGCGAACCAAATGAACCTCCGAGATAGCGGTGTTTTTCAGGGACAAAAGAGTTCGCGGCTGAACCAAAGATTCGTTTGATATGGCGAGATTCAGATTTAGTGAAATTGAATCGTCCGTTAGCAAGTTCGGTTGATGGAGTTCTCCAAGAGGTGGAACAAACTAGCGAGCCGAGATAGTTCCAGTCTTGTTCGAGGTTGCTATCAAAGAAATGCTCTGCAGTAGGGTCCGTTAGTCCCCCGCCCCACACTTGGATGCCGCCTCCAAATCAAATTGTTTTTTGAATCAGGTCGATATCAACATTCTTACCAACATACGCAAACTTAAAAAGAGACGAATGGGTGTGGCTCGGCTCTAAAAGTAGATAATTTACCCCAAGTTCGTCAAGAGTGTTTGCGATAGTCGTGCCTACGAAACCGGTTCCAATAATTACACATTGGTAGGGCTGGGTGCTGCTTCCTGATTGAAGCGATTCAAGTGGGAATTGAGACATTTTGGAGCCCATGTTTTATGTTACTTCAAGAATAGTTTACACTCAGGAGATGGAACTTCTCCGATCAAAATTCCTAACAGGAACCAACCTCTATGTTTCGGAACTTTGTCTGGGAGGGGGTCCGTTTGGGTGGACGTGTGAGGAGACTGAAGCGCGCAAGATTCTGGACGAGTTTGTTTCATTGGGCGGGAATTTCATCGACACGGCCGACATGTACGCAGAAGGAATATCCGAGGAAATCATCGGGCGTTGGCTTCATGGTTTCGGTCGCCGCGAGCAGATGTTCATCGCTACAAAGGTTGGTGATAAGTCCAATCGGAAGGGTCTTTCAAGAGAAAATATCATCAAATCTTGTGACGAATCGTTAAGGCGACTAGGTACGGACTACATAGACATCTATTTTTGCCATCAGGATGACATTTCGGTGTCTGTGATAGAGATCTTGGAGTGCATGTTAGAACTTCGGCAATCAGGAAAAATTCGATTTGCGGGTGCTTCCAATTTTTCGGCCGAAAGATTACTGGAAGCACAGGCGGAGGGGTTAAGGATCGACGCAATGGGATTCGCTGTCTTGCAGGAGAATTATTCACTTGCGTATCGCTCAAAGTATGAAAACGGCCTGAAAACATTCGTCGAAAGATGTGGTATTTCAAATACCCCATACTTTTCTCTTGCTAAGGGATTCTTATCGGGAAACTACCGAATGGATACACCGAACGAGAAGTACCGTGCTGCCCATGGAGGTGTTGGCGTCCTCGAGTACAAAAACCAAATCTTTGTCGACCTTGTCTACGAATGTGAACGAATAGCCAAACGTCATTCGAGTTCGATCTCGTCGGTTGCTTTGGCTTGGCTAAGGGCTCAACCAACAATCATCGCACCAATTACAAGTGCAAGAACGCTCTGGCAACTTAGAGAGATTGCAATGGTTGTTCATCTGTCAGAGGAGGAACTCTTTGCCTTGACGTCGCTTTCTGCAAATTTATAAAATGTTCTAACGCAATAAACTCAAAATGCCATTAGGCATTGTAGGTTCATCCGTGGCACGGACGCGATCGCGCTCAGATCCCTCCACTAATACTTCCACCGAATCAGCCAAGGAACCAATCTGGCAGTTCCCTAGGACAAAAACCCCTACTTTTAAGCTACTTGACTTGCGAGATTGATAAACGGGTTAGAATCGCTCTGTGACCGACGCAGAAATTGAAATTGTTGAGCATTTTAAGCAGAGTTTTCTTGAGGTTGAATCCGAAGTGCACTTTGATAAAGACCTTGATCAAGTTGAACCATTTTTCGGTGGCTTCGTTTCTACCTCAACATATGAAGATGGCCTTGCTACTCGAAACTTTCGAGATTATTTGGAAAATTATAATTTCAACTTCTCGTACAACCGTGCGATAACCGATATAAATGATGGGAATGACCCACATATCAGATGGAGAGCACGGATTTTCGAATTTTTCCTAAAGAGTTCACTACCTGGAAAGTGTTTGGAGTTAGGAACCGCTCGAGGCTTTATGTTTTATTTTGGACTTACCAAATTGCAGCTCGATAAAATTGACCTAGTTGGCTCGGAGATCTATCTCGTCGATAAATATGATCAATATTCGGTAGATTTTGAGAGTGGAGAGATTAGCCAATCGCTAAATGAACGTTACGTAGAAAATGAAATTGTAGTTCGTAGCCTATTTGCACCTTGGCCACAAGTGAAAGTAATTAAAGGACTGGTTCCATACGTTTTACAAGAGTTTGATCTAACGGGATTTAGGTTCGTTCACGTAGACCTAAATGCAATGATGCCCGAAATTGAGGCACTTAGGTTGTTGATTCCTAAATTATCAAAAGGCGCAACTATTTTGCTTGACGATTTTGGTTTTCCAGAATTTATACCCTCGCGACTTGGCCACACGCAATTAGCCGATGAACTCAGATACGACATCTTGTCCCTGCCTACCGGGCAAGGCCTTATTATTATTTAGTTGTTCTTAGGTGAAATACGCACTTAATCAATTCCTTCTAACCAGCCAGACCCTGCTCCACGGTTCCCACACAATGCCAGATCGACGTTGATTCTCCAAAATCTTGATCATTGAGAAACCAGCCTCTGCCAAATTGGCTTGCAAACTTTCTTCAGAGAAGACTCTAAATTCAAGAGTTGCGCCAACTCCTCCGTGGAACGTTAGATCGGTGTATTTCTTTTCAATTCCCTCAGGATTTTTCCCTGTCCACATATAGCCATCTTGAAACTTATTGAGCTTCCCACCAACCAATTCCTCAAAGTGTTCCATATGGGCGATCCCAGATGTATTGTACGGCACTGATACGACCAGGAAACCACCTGGAGCAAGTAGTTTGGCCAATCCAGAAAATGCTCTGGCTACTGGCGGTTCAACGTGTTCTAGAACTTCGGAACAGATCACGATGTTAGCTATTGCGAAATTTTGGGTTTCCACCTGGATCAAATCTAGAGCTGGCTCCTGATGGTAGTGAAAGTTCTTGTAGTGACCACCAAATTTTCGCTTTGCCCACTTCTCTGTAATTTGGCCATCTGAGATACCCACGACTTCGGCTATCGATCCTTCATCTCGTAAAATTCTTGCCGCATCCCGCACGAGCAAAACAATCGCACGTTGTCGGGAATTGGACCGGCACCAGATACAAATCGAACCTTCACGACTCTTTATAGTTCCACGAACAAAACTTGGCAGGTTGCAAGCAGGGCACCAGATTAGGTTAACCGAAAAATGGGCTCTATTTATTTTAATAGTGACCATGAAAATAGACGCTACAAACCTTTCTCGCAATGTAAACGTTAAATTTACTTCTATCAGCATCCCAGCGATTTATTTTTGGAAGTTCTTGTGGTGACACAACTAATGTAAATCCTACATCTTTTAGCGTTGCAATCAATCCATCCGCTGAAAAAATTCGAAATGCAAGAACGAGTCCCTCTCCTCCATGAAACTCGGGATTGTCATCAACGCGTTTAACTCCTTCTATATCAAGCCAGGTCACAATGCCATCCTTCTCCTCATAGGTTTGGAGATTTGGATAGAACTCCGCAGCTGCACTTTCATGTGTAAGAGGAACTGTTGCTACAGCGAAGCCTCCCGGCTTTAAAAGCTCAAAAAGGCCATTTACGGCACGTGACGCTGGAGGATGAACGTGTTCTAAAACATCAGAACACACAACAAACTCAAACTAGCCTCTCGCGGATTCCGGAATATTTAAGAGATCTAGATTTGGGTACGAATAAAGTTGGGTATTCGTGTATCTAAAGATTTGATATAAACATCGGGCAAGTCGCCAATCATCACCAATACCTATACATACACGTGAAAGGTCGGTGGCTATGTCTTTACCAATTGCGCTTCCGCTATATCCAAGGCCGTCCAACACCGCTATCAAACACGCTGTTGCTCGCCAGGTTAACCCGCACTCATCGCAGACAGTCGCTTCGGAGTCAATCACCGAGTTCTGTTTTCTCCCACACCATTTACATTTCATAATCTCTATTCTTCTACTGCAAG